>Ga0067045_1029216_pt1 | contig 22830 bp, 25 predicted proteins | sample TerdegcTABiofilm_FD_59184 | JGI IMG/M metagenome (GOLD analysis project Ga0067045, IMG submission 59184) | Combined Assembly of (Gp0054472, Gp0054536) Wastewater bioreactor microbial communities from Singapore -Terephthalate degrading...
GCCGTGGTCCTGCGCAGCACGGACGGAACCGAAACCCTGCTCAGCGAGGGGACGGACTACGCGCTGTCCGGGGCCGGGGCCGCCTCGGGCGGGACCTGCGTGCTCGGGAGCCCGCCGCTGCCGGGCCAGACTCTGGTGCTGACCCGCGCCCCGCGCATCGTGCAGGAGACCGACTACCAGGAGAACGACGCCTTCCCGGCCGAGAGCCACGAGGCGGCCCTGGACCTCCTGACCATGATCTGCCAGGCCTTGGACGAGAAGATCGCCCGGGCCCCGCTGGTGAAGGTCTCGGCCCCCGTGCGCGGGCTTTCCCTGGGCGACCCGGCTCCAGGCCGGGCCCTGGTCTGGGGCGCGGACGGCCTGGCCCTGGAGCCCGGCCCCGATGCCGCGGACATCGCCCAAGCCCAGGGATATGCGGCCCAGGCCGCTCAAATCGTGGACGAGATACAGGCGGCCCAGGCCGGAGCCGAGGCGGCCCAGGCCGGAGCTGAGGCGGCCCAGGCCGGAGCCGAGGCGGCCCAGGCCGGAGCCGAGGCGGTGCTGTCGTCCGCTCTGCATATTGATCAAAATCTCGCTGACGTTGGCTCCGTGCCGGCGGCCAGGGCGAATCTCGACGTGTACAGCCAGGATGATGTGGACGCTCTGCTGACCAGGCATTCCTTCGCTGCCGGCAAATCTGCCGATCAGACCGGGATTGCATCCGCGACCTGGACGAAAATCACGTACACGGCCGAGGAGTACGATCACGGCTCCGTGTACGATGCCGCCAACAGCCGCCTGACTCCCGGCCGGGCTGGCGTGTGGCTTATCGGAGCCCTGGTCAATTTTACGGCAGGCATAGTGGATCAGTCGGCATACCAGTGCGCCATATACAAAAACGGTGCGCCGTATCGGGCCAGCTACTCCAGAGCGTCCGGCACGAACTCGCTGTCGGCTGCGCTCGTGTGCACCGTAGAGGTCGATGCCGACGACTATATCGAGATTTATGCGTATGGCGCAGGCACCGGCGACAAGACCGTCGGCAGCATCGCCTGGCTCACCTCGTTCTACGGCGTTGAACTCGCCAGGGGGTAAAAATGGGCCTCTACGACAGCCTTGTTGCGCGATATGGGGAGGTTTTCACGCTCCAGGACGACGGTGACGGACCGTACATCAAGGCGTGGGACAGCGCAGATCCGCAGCCGACGCCGGAGCAGATCGCTGCATGGGTCGCCGGTGATGCCTTGGGGGTGGCACAGGCCCAGGCCACCATCGCCTTGCGCGAGGCCTACGAGGCGCACCTCGCTCCCTACCGTCTAGAGTACGGCGGCACGGAGTCGGACGGCTGGCCCAAGCAACTGGAGATCGCCCGGGCCATCGTGGCCGGAACCGCGACCCCGGAGCAAATCGCGACCCTGGAAAGCTTCTGCAATTCACGGGGAACGGTGTCACCCAGGGAATCCGAATACCTCGAGCCCCTGGCCCAGGCCCAGCGCATCCTGAACAATGACGTGGTCTGGTCCGCGATCTATTTCCCGGCAACGGGCAGGCGCAACGGCTACCAGGACCAGATCAACGCGGCCCAGGATGCGGCGAGCGTGCCGCAGGGGCCGTGGGAGTTCTAGGTGGACCGCGAGCGCCAGGATGTTCTGGAGTGGGTGGCCCAGGGCAACACCATTGAAGAACCTGGGGGAGGGGGAGGCATCATGAATTCGACCCTGCTGCGTGAGGTGGCCAAGCTCTGGCAGTCCGGATTCCGGCCCTATGAGGGCGTGGTGGCCCCGGAGGCCTATGAGGCCCTGGGCTGCGACACGCGGCGGCGCGAGCCCTACTGGATGTGCCGCTGGCCCATCCTGCACTGCCTGGGCTGCGCCAAGCGCTGCACCCCGCAGGGCACCGCAGGCTTCCAGGCCGTCCTGCCCCTGCCCCATCCCCGCGAGGAGAGGCAGGGGCAGGACGACGCCCCACATTACTCCCTGACGCCCGAGGAGATGGTCTCCCGAAAGAGCCTGCTGCGCGTGGACGAGGTGCGGTACTGCCTTGGAATCTCACGGACCCAGGCCTACCGCCTGGCCCAGGAGGGCGTCCTGGTGAAACACATGCGCGAGCCGTGGAGGGTCACGGCCGAGTCCGTGCGCGCCGAGATGGATCGCGTGGACAGATAGACCTCCATTATCCCTTCCATACCGTCCCTCCTGTCCCTGTAGTTCTGCGCCTTTCCCGGGCCTACCCTATTCTGGGGCCTGCGATGGCCCTCTGCCGCATTTTGGCCCTTGGGTAGAGGGTCATGCCCGTTGGACGGGTGTGGAACTAGTCTAAAACCAGTCCAAAACGCGCGCCAGGGGCATAGGCGTAACGCCCGGCTCAGCGCCGGGGTGAATCAGGAGGTCCCCGTGATCCGCAAGCTCGTTGCCCGGCTCAGGAGCGAACGCGCCTGGTACGGCCTGGCCCTGGCCCTGGACGTGGCCCTGCTGGCCGTCCTGGGCGCGGTCGCGCCCCAGCAGCTGCCCGTGGTCCTGTACAAGGTCACGCTCTGCCTGTTGGCCGGCGTGGCCGGCTACTGCCTGGACCGCGTTCTGTTCGTGTACGCGGACCCGGCCGGCTACCTGTGCAGGGACCACCGCGAGACTCCCGGGGCCAACCGCCCGGGCGACGCGGACTACCCCGTGGTCCGGGACTACCTGCTTGTCTTCGGCCTGGCCATGCTGCGGCAGGCCATGCTCGTGACCGGGGCCATGCTCTGCGTGGGGCTGGGGCTGTGACCACGTCGCGCCTGGCCACCTGGATCGCCCTGGCCGTCACCCTCATCACCGCGGCCCTGATCCTGCTCGCGATCTTCGCGCTGCCGGCATCCGCCGGGGATGTGCCGCGCCAGGCTCTGGCGCACCGCTCCGCGCTCATCCGGGCCGCCCGCAGCGAGCTGGGCCTGGCCGCGCCCGTGGCCACCCTGGCCGCCCAGGTGCACACCGAGTCCCGCTGGCGCGAGGACGCCCGGTCAGCGGTGGGGGCCCAGGGCCTGGGCCAGATCATGCCGGATACCGCCACCTGGCTGGGCGAGATCCGGCCGGACCTGGGCCTGGCCGACGCCTGGAATCCCGGCTGGGCGTTGCGCGCCCTGTGCGCCTACGACGCCTGGCTCCTGGACAGGATCCGGGCCGCGAGCGCGCGGGACCGCTGGCAGATGACCCTGGCCTCGTACAACGGCGGCCTGGGCTGGCTTTTCAAAGACCGCGCCCTGGCCGCGCGCAGCGGCCTGGACCCGGGCCGCTGGGACGGCCAGGTGGCCGTGGTCAACGCCGGACGGTCCAAAGCCGCCTGGCGCGAGAACCGGGATTATCCGCGCCAGGTCCAGAAATTCGAGCCCCTGTACGCATCCTGGGGGCGGGGGGTGCTGCGATGATCGGCGGTGTCGCGCTGGAGGTCCTGCCCATGCTGGCCAAGGGGTTCAAGTGGCTCAAGTCGCCGGTCGGCATGATCCTGATCCTGCTCGTAGTTTTCGCGGGCGGGGCCTGGCTGGGTCATTCCTTCGCCAAAGCCAAGGGAGATGCGGCCCTGGCCACGCTCACGGCCGAGCACGCCGTGGAGCTGGCGGACCGCTGGGAGGTGGCCGCCGGGGCCGAACGTGAGGCCCGGTCCCGCTACCAGGCCCGGGCCGAGAAGGCCGACGGCCTGGCCGCCGAGCTGGCCAAGTCCAAGGCGGCGAACGCCGCCGAGTCCCGGACCCTCAAAAAGGAGATCGCCGCCTATGCTGCCCAGACTGCTGCTCTGCGCCGTCTTAGCCTGCGCTTTGTGGGGCTGTACAACCGCGCGATCCGTGCCGCCCCCGCCCCCGGTGATCGCGCCGTGCCCGCCGCCCCTGATCCCGCACGACCTGCTGGAGCGTCCGGCCCGGCCGATCCCGCTGACGCCGACTCGGGGCTGACCGAGGCGGACCTCCTGGACAACGCCGACGCCAACGGCCAGCTCTGCAACGACATCCGGGATCAGCTCAACCGGCTCATCGACTTGGTCGAGAGCTGGAAACAGGAGGCGCGGTAGCCGTGGACATGGAACAGATCATGCGCCTTGTGACCGCGCTGGAGACCGTCGCCGGGGTGCTCCAGCAGCTCGGCCCGGGCGGGATAATCCTCGTGGTCCTCTCGGGGCCGGCCGTGGTGCTTTTGGCCGTGCTGGGCATCGACTACTTGCGCGGGCACCAGGTCGCCAAGATGGTCGAGGATATGCGGTCCGAATCCCGCAAGACCCTCGACCGGTATCGCCAGGACACCCAGGACCTGCTCCGGGAGCTGGGTGAGAACCACGCCCAGGTTATCCGGTTTTACGAGAACAACGTCGAGCTGGTGAAGGGGTATGATCGCCTGTCCAAGGACCACATGGCTCTGATCGCTGGGGCCACCAAGGCGCTGGAGAGGCTGACGGCCATCATCGAATTCCGAGGGGATACGAAATGAGCGAGTACGCCAAGAAACTGGGCCAACGTGTGGAGCTGCGCACGCAGCGCCTGGGCCTGGCGGCCGACATCCAGGCCCAGCGGGACCGGCTGCGGGATCTGCTGGATCCCCTGGCCGAGCCCGAAACCCTGGATGCCGAGGAGATTGTGGTGCTGGCCGGGAACCTGGCCGGCAAGCTGGCCGAGCTGGGGGCCGTGGACCGCAAGCTGGCCATCCTGGCCAGGGAGATCGGCGAGTAGCATGGGCCGCGAGCACGATCCGGAAACCGTGTGGCAAGCGCAGGAACTGTACTGCGTGGACCGCATGACCTTCGAGCAGGTGGCCGAGGCTTTGGGCGTGGCCGACTCCACCCTGCGGCGCTGGGCCGATACCTACGGCTGGCGCAGCAAGAGGGACGAGATCGCGCAGGCCGAGTCCGACCTGCGGGCGGACAAGATCCGCGCGCGCTCCAAGCTGCTCAAGTCGCTCATCTCCACGGCCGACGCCCAGACCGGCTTCGCGGTGGCGGCCATGGAGAACCTGGCCCTCAAGGAGATCGAGGCGGCCCGGGCACTGAAGGCCGAAGCCGCGCCCAGGTTCCAGGAACAGCAGGCCCTGCCCGAGGTCCCGGCCGAGGCCGGGGACATCGCGGCCCTGGAACAGGGCGTGCGCCAGCGCCTGGCTGCGCTGCTGCTCTCGCCGGACCTGAAGGTGCGGGACGTGAAGGATCTGACCGCCATCCTGGAACGCCTGGCCCGGACCGCCAGGCACGGCCGCGAGGAGACCAAGGACGGCCAGGGCAAGGAACCCATCACCTACGTCCTGGAGGACGGTGATGCGTAGGATCGTGCTGCCCTACAAGCCCCGGCCGCAGCAGGCCGAGCTGCACCGCGCCATGCGGTCCAAGCGCTTCGCCGTGCTGGTCTGCCACCGCCGCTTCGGCAAGACCATCTACGCCATCAACCGGCTCATCCGCCGGGCACTGGCCAGCGACAAGCCGGACTACCGCGGGGCCTACGTCGCGCCCCTGCTCAAGCAGGCCAAGGCCGTGGCCTGGGACTACCTCAAATTTTACGCGGGCCGGATCGCAGGGGCGACCTTCAACGAGGCCGAGCTGCGCGTGGACATCCCCAGCGGCCGGGTGGAGCGGGACCAGGACGGCCAGGTCGTCCCGGACAGCCGGGTCAAATCCATCCGGCTCTACGGAGCCAACAACCCGGACGCGTTGCGGGGCATCTACCTGGACGACCTGGTCATGGACGAGGTGGCCCAGATGCCCCGCAACCTGTGGACGCAGATTCTGCGTCCGGCCCTGGCCGACCGCAAGGGCTGCGCCCTGTTCATCGGCACGCCCCAGGGCCGCGATTTCTTTTACCAGCTGTACCAGCAGGCCCAGCATGACCCGGACTGGCTGGCGGCCATGTACAGGGCCAGCGAGACCGGGATCCTGGACCCCGACGAGCTGGCCGCCGCGCGCCGCGAGATGAGCCCAGAGGAGTATGAACAGGAATTCGAGTGCAGCTTCACGGCCGCGATCCGCGGCGCGTACTTCGCGGCGCTCATGGCCGATGCCGAGCGGTCCGGCCGGATCACGGACGTGCCCTACGATCCCACGCTGCCCGTGCACACGGCCTGGGACCTGGGCGTGTCCGACTCCACCTCGATCTGGTTTCTCCAGGCCCACCCGGGCGGCAAGTTCGCGGCCATCGACTTCTACGAGGCCTCGGGCGAGGGCCTGCCTCATTACGTCCAGGTGCTGGGCGGCAAGCCCTACACCTATGGCAGCCACATCGCACCCCATGACATCCGGGTGCGCGAGCTGGGTTCGGGCAAGTCCCGCCTGGAGATAGCCAGGTCCCTGGGGCTGCGCTTCACGATTTGTCCGCAGGTGGGGATCCAGGACGGCATCGACGCAGTCCGGGCCATTCTGCCGCGCATGTGGTTCGACCGCACCCGCTGCGATCCCGGGATCGAGGCCCTGATCCACTTCCGCCGCGAGTTCAACGACCGCATGGGAGACTTCAAGGACCACCCTCTGCACGACTGGACCAGCCACGCCACGGACGCCTTCCGGTATTTCGCGGTGGGCTTCCGCCCCGAGCGCAGCGGTCCCAGGCAGACCAAGACCATCGTGAATTTCGACCCGTTCCGCCGCGCTGGCGGCGAGCGCCAGGTGCGGGCCGTAACCGACCTCTGGAGGATGTGATGGGCAGTGTGGTGAGCAGTATTTTCGGTGGAGGGGCCAAGGCCCCGTCCGGGCCGTCGGCCGCGGAGCTGGAGGCCCAGCGTAAGGCCGACGAGGCCGCGCAGGAAGAGAAGGACGCCAGGGCGCGGCAGCAGGGCCGCGAGAACACGGCGCGCCGGCGCGCGGCCTTGAACCGCGCCGGGGTGGTTTCGACCATCGCCACGGGGTCCTCGGGCCTGACCGACGCCGCGGCCACGACCTCGTCCGGATACAAAACCAAGCTGGGGCAGTAGATGGACGCCAAGGACATCGAGCGCATTCTCACCCGCCTGGGGGGCCTCAAGAAAGACCGCGATCCGTGGGTTTCCACGTGGCGCGACCTGGCGGACTACTTTCTGCCGCGCAAGGCGCAGCAGTTCTCGGGCGGGAGCCAGGCCCGGGCCGGGGACGAGAAGATTTTCGACTCCACGCCCTGCCATTGCCTGGACGTGCTGGCCTCGCGCCTGGGCGGGCTGCTGACCAACGCCAACATGCAGTGGTTCGGGCTCCGCCTCAAGGCCGACCGCAAAAGTCTGACCGACGACACGGAGGTCAAGGCCTACTTGGCCGAAAGCCTGGAGACGCTCCAGGGGCTGTTCTCCTCGGACGCCTCGGGGTTCCAGGCCGCGGCCCACGAGCTGTACCTGGACTTGGCCCTGTTCGGCGTGGCCGTGCTCTACGTGGAGAGCGACCCGCGGAGCGTGGTCCGGTTCTCGGCCCGGCCCCTGTCCGAGATCTACGTGGCTGAGTCGCCCCAGGGCGTGGTGGACACGGTGTTCCGCGAGTTCGAGATGCCCGCCCACGCCGTGCAGAGCGAGTGGAGGGAAGCCTGTTCCCAGACCGTGCGCGACCTGGCCACGAAGGATCCTCACAAGCCGGTGAAGATCCTGCACGCGGTGTACCCCCGCCTGGACCGCGATCCTGCCGGATCCGGCAACGCGAATTTCCCCTGGGCCAGCGTGTTCCTGGAAGTGGAATCCAAGACTGCGCTGGAAGAGTCCGGCTACCTGGAGATGCCCTTCATGGCGCCCCGCTGGTCCAAGGCCGTGGGCGAGACCTACGGCCGCGGCCCGGGCCTGACCGCGCTCTCGGACGTGCGGGTGCTCAACGCCATGGCCCGCACCGCGCTGCTGGCCGCCGAAAAGATGAGCGACCCGCCGCTCATGGTGCCGGACGACGGCTACCTGGGCCAGATTCATGCGGGACCCGGCGGGCTTTCCTATTACAGGGCGGGGAGCACGGACCGCATCGAGGCCCTGCCCGTGGCCGTGGACCTGAAGGCCACCGAGTACATGATGGAGCAGCGCCGGTCCTCCATCAAGCAAATCTTCATGGTGGACCAGTTCGACGCGCCGGACGCCCCCGCCAAGACCGCCTACCAGGTCATGATCGAGGACAGCCGCAAGATGGGCCACCTGGCGCCCGTGATGGGCCGCCTCCAGGCCGAGTACCTGGGGCTCATGATCCGGCGGGTATTCGCGGTTGCGATGCGGGGCGGGGCCATCAAACGGCCGCCGCGAGGCCTCACCATCGACGATCTGGAGATCCATTACACCTCGCCCGTGGCCCAGGCCCAGCGCCAGGACAGCGCGCGCGCCATCACCCAGGCCCTGGAGATCCTGAAACCTCTCGTGGGCGAGGGGGACCCGCTCGGGATCATGGACAACTTCGACACGGACAGGATCACGGCCACCGTGACCGAGGCCGTGGGCGTGCCGCCGGACAACATGCGCGCCCAGCGGGACGTTGATGCGATCCGCGAGGCCCGGGCCAAGGCGGCCCAGACCAAGGCCGCCCTGGACGCCGCGGACCAGGCGGTCCGAGCCGCGGCCACGGCCGCCGGGGCTTCGACCGGCGAGGATAAAAACCTGTTGCAGGATTTGCTGGGGGGCGCATGAGCGATGCTCACAACAAGCGCGTGATGGAGACCCGGGCCGCCTTTTTGCGGCTCTTCAACTCGGCCGACGGCGACCTGGTCATGCAGGAGCTGGAGCGGTTCGGCGGGGCCGACCGGTGCAGCTTCGCAGCCGGTGACCCGCACCGCACGGCCTTCAACGAGGGACGGCGCAGCGTGGTGCTGCACATTCGCTCCATGATGGAGCCGGTCCGCGCGGGCGGACAGGAGGACGACAATGGCTGAGGAAAGCGGACGGACCGCGGGACAGGAAGCCGGGAGCACCCTGGCCGCCGGAGGTGCGGCCCTGGGGGGCGACGCCGCCGCGCAGGCGGGAGCCGGAGCGGCCGGTCAGGACGGTCAGGGCGGCCAGGGCGGGGAGTCCTGGTTCGCCGGGCTGCCTGCCGAGCACCACGAGGCGCTCAAGGGATTCAAAAACGGCAACGAGGCCGTGCTCGGCCTGCTCGGACAGGTGTCCAAGGGCACGGAAGGCATGGTCAAGATCCCGGGCCAGGACGCCTCGGCCGAGGAGGTGGCCAAGTTCCGCCAGGCCCTGGGCGTGCCGGACAAGCCGGAAGGCTACGTCATGCCCGAGGCCCCCGAGGGCGTGGACCTCGACGACGCCGTGGGGGCCAGCTTCAAGGAGGCCGCCCTGGGCCTGGGGCTCACGCCGCAGCAGTTCGAGGGATTGCTCGCCTGGGCCATGCCCTTCGGGATCAAGAACCAGGAGACGGAGTTGGCCGAGTTCAAGACCTTCTCGGCCAACGAGGTGGCCGAGCTGCGCAAGACGCACGGGGCCGAGACGGCCAAGGTTCTGGACGCGGCCAAGGAGGCCGCCCTGGCCCTGGGCGGCGAGGGTCTGATCGAGGCCCTGGGCCGGGCCGGGAGCGACCACCGCGTGCTCGCGGCCTTCGCCAAGCTCGCGCCCCTGGTGGCCGAGGGCAAGATCAAATACGAGGCCCCGGCCGGCGGCGCGGGCGAAGTGACCAAGGCCAGCATCGTCAAGATGATGGCCGATCCGCGCTATGCCGACCCGGACACGCGCGATCCGGCCTATGTGGCGCAGGTCGAAGAGGCCTGCAAAAAGCTCAGCGGACAGCGCTGATCAACCCAGGAGGGAATGAGTCATGGCCATGGAAATCGAACAGCATTTCATCGTGAAATACGAGGCCGCCGTGCACCTGGCCTACCAGCAGCGCGGCTCCAAGCTGCGCAAGGCCGTGCGCCTGGTGACTGGCGTGAACAGCGCGCAGTACAAGTTCCCCAAGTCCGGGCGCGGCCAGGCCGGCAAGAAGGCCCGCAACGGCAACGTGCCCATCATGGGTGCCGGCAGCTCCAGCGTCACGGTCACGCTGGAGGACTGGTACGCGGCCGACTACGTGGACACCCTGGACCAGGCCAAGACCAACGTGGACGAGCTGGGCGTGATCGCCAACATCGGGGCCTTCGCCGTGGGCCGCAAGATGGACGACCTCATCATCTCCAAGGCCGCGACGGCCTCCAAGGTCATCCCCGTGGGCGCCACGGGCCTGACCAGGGCCAAGGTCCTGGAGGCCTTCGCCTACCTCAACAACAAGGACGTGCCGGACGACGGCCAGCGCTTCGCGGCCGTGGGCGCGAACCAGTGGAACGAACTCCTGGCCATCGAGGAGTTCAAGAACTCGGACTACGCGGGCGACGCCTTCCCCTGGCTCAAGGGGGCCGAAACCCGGGTCTGGCTGGGCACGGTCTGGATGTTCCACTCCGGCCTGCCCCTGGCCTCGGGCACGCGCACCTGCTTCATGTGGCACAAGGACTCTCTGGGCCTGGCCGAGGGCGTGGGCATCAAGACGCACATCGACTGGGTGCCGGAAAAGGCCGCGCATCTGGTGGACAACATCATGAGCGCCGGGGCCGCGCTCATCGACAGCGACGGCGTGGTGGCCATCGAGTGCGACGACGACGCCGCGATCCCGGCGTAGTCCCCGGGCCGGACAACAACAAGGAGTGAAGCATCATGTCCTACCAGACCAAAGACCTGCGGCTCATGGGCGGCGTCCCCGGCCAGCAGATCTTCCTGTACCGGACCGACGACGCCAAGGCCACCGTGGCCGCCAGCGGCTACTTCAACGACGCTGTGGAGGAGTACAACCTCAGCGCCGGTGACATCATCCACGTGGTGTACGCCCAGGCCACGGCCCGCAAGCTGACCAGCTTCGTGGTGGCCGCCGTGACCAGCGGCGTGGCCACCGTGACCGAGACCGACCTGGCCTAGCCGGGGATCGGCGCGGGCCGGAGTTCCGGCCCGCGCCGCCCCACAGGAGCATCCATGTCCAACAGCGTGGTGGCGATCTGCAACGCGGCCCTCATCGACCTGGGGGAGAGCGCGATCATGAGCCTGACGGACAACTGCAAGGCCGCCCGGCTCTGCAACGCGCGCTGGCCCATGGTGCGCGACGCGGTGCTGCGGGCGCATCCCTGGAACTCCTGCATGTCCATGACGCTCCTGGCGGCGGCCACCGCCACCCCGGCATGGAGATGGGCCTACAGCTATCCCCTGCCCAACGACTGCCTGCGCGTGGTGGCCGTGGCGGACAGCTCGGGCGGCGAGGTGACGCGATGGGAGGTCCAGACCCGCTTCCTGCTCTGCGACGCGGACGCGCCCCTGGCCATCGCCTACGTGTCCCAGCAGACCGATCCCGGGCAGTATGACGCGACGCTCTGCGAAGTGTTCAGCGCCCGCATGGCCGCGGTGCTGGCCTACCCGCTGACCGCCTCCACGTCGCTGGCCCAGGCCAAGTGGATGGAGTACGAGGCCAAGCTCTCCGAGGCCCGCGGACTCAACGCCCGCGAGGGCGGACGCGCGCAGCAGGCCCAGGCCACGGGGTCCTGGCTCAAGGCCAAGCTGGGGGGATGACGTGAGCGTCTCCACCCCGGCCATCGCCAGCTTCACCGCAGGCGAGCTTTCCCCGCGCCTGGCCGGTCGCGTGGACCTGGCCAAGTATTTCTCGGGCTGCCGGACCCTGGAGAACTTCCAGGTGTTCCCGCACGGCGGAGCCACCTTCCGTCCCGGGTGGCGTTTCACCGCCCAGGCCAAGGATCACGGCAAGAAATCCCGACTCGTTCCGTTCGAGTTCAACACCCAGCAGACCTACGTCCTGGAGTTCGGGGACCATTTCATGCGAGTTTTCAAGGGGTCGGGCATCGTGCTCAACGACGCCGGGACACCGTACGAGATCGAAACCCCTTACGCCGAAGCGGACCTGCCCGGGCTCGCCTACGCGCAGAGCGCCGACACCATGTATTTGGTGCACAGGGGTTATGCGCCCAGGACCCTGACACGCACCGGACACACCGCCTGGATCCTGGCCAGCATTCCGTTCGTGCCGCGGACCGCCACTCCCACCGGACTCACGGCCACGCCCTCCATCCCCGGCGACAAGGAGTACCGGTTCCGTGTCACGGCCCAGGGCGAGATGGACGAGTCCCTGGGATCGGCCGAGGTTTCCTGCCTGTCGCGGGAGGACCTGGACAGCTCCAGCACCTACTATATCGACCTCGACTGGTCCGAGCAGTCCGATGCCGGCGTTTTCAACGTGTGGCAATACATCCATGGCGTGTGGGCGTTTCTGGCGCGCGCCTCGGGCAACACCTACCGGGTGGACGGCAAGGTGGAGCCGGACGAGTCCTCGGTGCTCCTGGAGGCCCGTAATCCCTTCGCCGAGGCCGGGGACTGGCCCGGGTGCATCGCGTTTTGGCGCGAACGGCTGTTCCTGGGCGGCACGGACAACGATCCGGACCGGATACTGTTCTCGGCCGTGGGCAGCTATACGGATTTCCGGGTCTCGCCCGAAGGCATCGAACCCACCGCCGACGAGTCCGGCGAGGTGCGGCTGTCGGCCCGGCAGCTCAACGCCATCGAATGGATGGTGCCGCGCGAACGGCTCTACGTGGGCACGCGCGGGGGCACCTGGACCGTGGCCGGCGCCGCGGGCGAGGTGCTGACCCCGGACAATGCCCAGGCGGACCAGATGTCGGCCTGGGGCAGCGCCCAGGCCCGGCCCCTGCTGGTGGAGGAGAGCGTGCTGTACATGCAGCGGGCCCGCAAGAAGATCATGGAGATGGCCTACTCCTACGAGAGCGACTCCTATCCGTCCCTGGACATGACGCTGTTGGCCGAGCACATCACCGGGTCCGGCGCGGCCGAGTTGGCCTATGCCCAGGCCCCGGACTCCATAGTCTATGCCCGGCGCGACGACGGCGTGCTCCTGGCCTGCACGTTCATGCGGCAACAGGAGGTGGTGGCCTGGAGCCGCATGGTCACGGACGGCGTGGTGGAATCCATCGCCGTGGCCCATGACGACGACGAGGGCCGGGACGTGCTCTGGGCCGTGATCCGGCGCACCGTGGGCGGCCAGGACCGCCGCTTCATCGAACGTCTGGACCCCAATTTCAACGGCGAGATCCGCGACGCCTTTTTCGTGGATTGCGGCGTGACCTTCGTCCTGGAAGAGCCAGCCACGGAACTTTCCGGTTTGGAGCACCTGGCCGGCCGCACGGTGGCCATCCTGGCGGACGGATCCGTGGCGCCGCGGCGGGAGGTCTCGGCCACCGGGACCCTGACCCTGGACAGGGCGGCCAGCAAAATCCACGTGGGCCTGCCCTACGCGGGCACCCTGGAGCCCATGCCCCTGGAGGCCGGAAGCCCCCGCGGCACCTCGCAATCCAAGCGCAAACTGGTGACCGAGGTGAACGTGCGGTTCTACCAGACCGTGGGCGGGCTGGTGGGGCCGGATGAAGATCACCTGGAGGTGGTGCTCTCCCGCACTCCGGATGATCCCATGGACCAGCCGGTTCCGGCCCGCAGCGGGGACAAGCGTGTGCAGTTCTCGGGCGGGTGGGACTCCGGGGGCACGATCCTGATCCGCCAACCCGACCCTCTGCCCATGACCGTGCTCATGATCGTGCCGACCGTGGTGGTGAACGAATGAGCTATTCTCAAGTAAGCTGCAAACTCAGGGAGTTCCTGCCCACGGACGCCGTGACCATACGGTTGCGCCATTGGGACGCCCTGGACCTGGCCGGGGCCGATCTGGCGCATCTTGGCCGGTATTTCGCCTGGGCGCAGGATGGCTCCTGGCGCATCGCCCGCACCCTGGAGTGCGGGGACGGAATCGTGGCTTGCGCAGGCGTGGTTCCGTTGCCCGGCACGGCCACGGGCGAGGCCTGGATGCTCACCTCGGACCTCATCCGGTCGTACCCTCTGGCCCTGGTGCGGGCCGTGCGCATGGCCCTTGCCGAGGCCACAGCCAGGGGCCTGACGCGGGTGCACACCCTGATCCTGCCGGGGCACATCATCGGCTGCCGCTTTCTGGAGGCCCTGGGATTCCAGCGCGAGGGCCTGCTGCGCCGCTGCGGACACAACGGCCTGGACCGTTACATCTACGCGAGGATCACGGAATGAGCGCAGCGCTTCCTTTCCTTTTCGGCCAGGCGGGCACTGCGGCCACGGCTACTTCAGCAGCCACGGCCGCGACCAGTGGAGCCTTCGGGACGGCCGGAGCATTCGGCTGGGCACAGACCATGAGCACGCTGGGCCTGGGGGCCACGGCGCTCTCCGCCGTGGGCGGCGGCCTGGCCGCCTCGGACGCCTACAAGGCCAACGCCAAGGCCCAGGAGCAGCAGGCCCTGTACACCGAGGACCAGGCCCTGCGCAACGAGGCTGCGGAGAAACGCGAAACCGCCGACCAGCTCTCCAAGCTGCGTCAGGAACAGCGTCAGGAACGCGGCCGGCGCATGGCCGCCTGGGGCGCGTCGGGCGTGCAGATGGCGGGCAGTCCGCTCAAGGTCATGGAATCCCTGGACTACCAGGACAGTGAGGACGCGGCCACGCTGCTCACCGGCTCCCTGGCCCGGCGGCAGAACATCCTCTACGCCGGACGCTCCTCGGCCCTGTCCGCCCGCCAGCAGGGCTCCATCTACAGGATGCAGGCCTCCAGCTCGGCCGCCGGAGGCTACTGGAAGGGTTTGAGCACCCTGGCCTTGGGGGGCAGGTACTATGGCTAGAAACTCCGGCTATTCCGGGTACGGCCGCCAGGGGGGCGCGCGGCGGGTGCCGTTGGACCTGGGCCGCGTGGCCCAGGCCGCGCCCCCGCCCTTGGTGGACCCCTCTGCCGCGGCCGCGCCCTTCGAGACCCTGGGCAGTGTCGGGGCATCCCTGTTCCAGTCCGCCCAGGACCAGATCCAGGACCAGGCCAGGACGCAGATCCGGGAGATCTTCACCAGCCTGGGCAACGACGAGCTGGCCTTCGAGGACACCTGGGCCGGGCGCACCGGCGATGATCGGTTCACCGTGGCCGACGAGGCCCGGAAATTCTACGCCGACAAGCGCGCGGCCATTGAGCAGGATCTGAGCTGGTCCGCGGACGCGCGCCAGGCGGCCCTGGACCAGCTGGCCGCCCGGGAACAGCGCGGCTTGGGCCGGGCCCTGGATTTCGTGACCAAGGCCCGGGCCGTGCAGAAGGCGGACAGTTTCAAAGCGGCCGGGCTCCAACTAGCGGACTTCGCCGCGGCCAACTGGGGCGACATGCCCACGGTCCTGGAGCGTGTGCGTGAGCATCTGGACGACATCAACGCCAGTTTCGCGCCCGAGCAGGCCGCGCTCCTCTCACGCCAGGTGCAGGACGCTGCCTTGTCCTCGGCGCTCCTGGCCGCCAAGGAAAAGGATCCCCGCGCGGCCCTGCGTATGATGGAATCCTTGACGGACCCCAAGACCGGGCTTCCTCTCCTGGGGTCCGAGACCGGCCGGACCGTGCGGGACCGCATCGACACCGAAATCCGCGTGCGCGACGCCCAGGCCCGGGCCGAACGCGCCGAGGCCGAGCGCATCCAGGCCAAGCGCGCCGCTCACCAGGCCCTGACGCTGGCGGCCAAAATCGATGACGCCCAGGCTTTCGCCGCGGCCACGGGCCAGGAGCCCGAGGGCCTGCCCGATCTGCTGGCGCAGTATGCCGGGCTGGGTGAGGACTACGCGCCCAAGGCGGCCAAGGCGGCCAAGGCCGTGGACATGGCCCGCGAGGTGCACGCCTTCCTCCGGGAGGGGGAGCGCCGGGATGATGGGAGCTTCGTGCCGCTGGCCGAGCAGGCCGCGCGGCTGGAGGAACTCAAACCCAAGGCGCAGGAGGGGGCCGCCGAGGCCATGGAGCGTTACGACCTGGCCCGCAAGGGACTGGCGGCCAGGGTCAAGGAGTTCGAGAGCGACCCCGCGACCTGGGGCCTGCGCCAGGCCGCCAAGGAGATCGCGCCCGCGCCGGGCAAGACGGCCGGCGCCGACATGGCCGCAGGAGACGGCGGGGAGCGGACCAGGCAACTCCTGCACCGGTCCCTGCAAATCCAGGAAGAGCTGCTGGGGCGGCCCGGCGTGGTTCTGCCCAAGGATCGGCAGGAGGAACTGGCCGGGCGCTGGCAGGCTGCGGACGCCGACGGCAGACTCAAGATCCTGGCCGAGCTGGACGCCTTCGGGCCGCTCAAGACCCGCGTGCTGTCCGAGATCAAAGCCCCGGCCGCGGCGCAGATCGCCCAGACCGTGCTGGACTCCGGCCCGGCGGCGGGCAATGACGCCCGCCTGATCCTGGCCGCTTCCACGGCCAAGCCTGCGGACATTCCCCAGACGGACCTCAAGCCCGCGGAGATCGCCTCGGCCGTGTCCGGAAGCAAACTGCTCTCGGCCGTGTCCCAGGTGGCCAGGAGCCAGCCCTACAACGCGGCCTACCAGGAGTTCCTGCGGGATCTGCAAAACAGCATGGAGAACGCGGTCAAGATGACCGGGACAAAGGACGGCGTGCAGGCCTTTGACCGGCACCTGGGCGTGATCGCGTCCGGTGATGCCGCGGTGTTCTGGCCCAAGGCCCAGCTGCGCGATGCCCCCAAGCTGGAACGCGCCTTGCGCTTCAAGCGCCGGGATGTCGGGACGTTCCTGGAGTGGCAGCGCGAGGCCGGGATGCCGGAAACGGAGTGGCGCGAGCGTGTGCGGACCATCGCGGAGCGCGGCATGTGGGTCAACGCTCCGGACGGGAACGGTTTCGTGCTGCTCAACCCCACCACGGGCCGGGCCGTGACGGACCGCGACGGCGGCTATTTCCGGCTGACCATTGGGGAGGCCGCGACCATGGACACCTCGGCCCCGGAAGATCCTCATGGCCTGGAGGCGAGCGACTGATGATCATCACCCCGGAGATCGAACGCGAGACCCCGCGCGACGTGGCCAGCGATTTTGCGCTGCGCGAGACGCCCCTGGGTGAGTACCTGGGGGCCAAGACGGCGCGCGGCTTTGACTTCACGACGACCCGGCTGGCTTACGACGCCGTGCGCATCGGCATGGCCGAGCGCAACGCCTACGGCCTGGGCGACGACAGGCCAGAGTACAACCTGCACCGGCCCGAGCTGTGGGGGCCGGACGGGTATGACCCCCTGCGGCCCTACCGCATGGACGAGGAGACCTGGAAGCGCTCTGAATACTACCGGGAGGGCATCGCCTACACGCCCAAGATGACCCGGGTGCGGGCGCGGATCATGGCCGAGGATTTCGACAAGCGCCGCTACCGGGATTCCCTCATCGAGCGCTCGCCGTCCGGGGCGCGCTCCATCCTCGGCTTTGGTGCGGAGCTTCTCGGCAACCTGCCGGACCCGGTGAACCTGCTGCCCCTGGGCCTGGCGGGCAAGGGCGGAAGCACCCTGGCCAGGATGGGCTACGCCGCTGCCGAAGGCGCGGCCGGGGCGGGGTTGGCCGACGCGCTGATCCTGCCCGACCTGGCCGAGCGCGGCGAGGACGTGGGCTGGCAGGACGCGGCCAACGACATCCTCTTCGGCGCGCTCATCGGCGGCCTGGCGGGCGGCATCGGGAAAAAGCTGGAAGACCGCCGGGCGGCGGTGCGCGAGGCCAGGCTCAAGACCGTCATGGAGGACCGGGCCACGGCCGGGCGGGCCATGGAGAAGGCCCTGGACGACTTTTCAGCCGACCGGCCCGTGGACGTGCGGCCCGTGCTGGACACGCCCGAGGGCCAGCGCCTGGCCGACGAGGTGGCCGGGCTTGGACGCCTGTACAACGAGGCGCTGTTCGACCCCCTGAACATCGCCGGAAACGGCGAGGTGGTCCTTCGGTCCATCGTGGACGAGGCCCTGGCCCCGGCCTGGGGCGAGATCGTGGTGGACAAGGGGGCCGGGCGCATCGACGGGAAGAGGATCACCCGGGAATTGAACTACGGCCTGGTCAAGATTATCTACGACCACGGGGAACTCTCTCCCAAGAAGGCGGGCAAGCAGGTCACGCGCCAGGACATGCTCGACTTCCCGCGCGTGGTGCGGGACTACGCGCCCAGCGCCGTCGAGATGGAGAGGGGGACGCAAACCCGCGTCTGGGTGGTGCCCGGGGGGCGTGGTGGGCAGGTCATCCATGTGGCCAAGCTTTTCAGCGACCAGGATGGCCGTCCGCATCTGGTGACCTCGCACACGGCCAATCAGAGCACGCCCTATGCTCCATCCAGGCTGTACACGGACAAAGAAAAAGCCGCTCTGCTTGCGTCTCGCGGGACCAGCCTTCCAGGTCCCGCGGATACCGGCCTGGGTCCCTCCACCCGGACGACCCAAGGGGCAAGCATCGCGGCTGAAGGGAATATAGAACAGGCGAAGCGCGGCGTCAACTGGGCCACCGAACAGGCGGACCAGGTGGAGCGCGCTCCGGCCCTGGTGGACGACGAGACCTTGGGCCTGGACCCCAAGACCCTGGACGCCCCGGAAGCGCGGGCTGTGGCCGAATTGGAAAGCAAGGGGGAACTGCTGGCCGAGGAGGCCGACGCCTTGCGTTCGGCCCAGGACGCCTTTGACCGCTCGGCCAAGTTCGAGGAGGCCGGGCTGTCCATCGTGGAGTGCATCCTCCAGGAGGCGGAGTAGATGGCCAGGAAGCTGGAAGCCTGCATCGTCAAGGCCCAGGCCGCCGGCATGAGCCGCCAGGACGCCGAGGAGCTGGTGGACATGATGGCGGGCGAGAAGCGCCGACTGGCCGCCCTGGCCGCCCAGGGCAAGCTGGACCGGGCCGAGGTTGCGCTGGCCGATTTCGCCAGGCGCACGGCCAAAGAGGCCCAGATCAACGCCGCCTTGCAGCGGAAGCACGCGGCCCTGAACGTGCTGCGCCGCCGCGACGTGGAGGGGCGGCTTTCCGCCCTGCGCGAGCAGGGCGTGAGCGAGGCCGAGGCCGTCATGGCCATCCTGGGCGGCTCGCACAAGCGCGTGGAGGGCGCGCGGGCCTCGGTCTCCCGTGCCCTGTCCGGCATCCGAGACCGCTGGCTGGGCGGCCTGTCCAACGAGCTGGCCCAGCGGCCGCACGTCCTGGAGCTGCTTTCCCTGGACCAGGAGTTCATGGACGACGTGGTGCGGGAGATGCACGAGATCAAGCCCAAGGGTCGGCCCGGCGTCACGGGCAACGCGGACGCGGCCTTTGTGGCCGACATTTTCTCCCGCTATGCGGAACAGGCCCGGGTCCGGCTCAACGAGGCCGGGGCCTTCATCGGCAAGCTCCAGGGCTGGGTGCCGCAGACCCACGACGTGGGCAAGATGATGGCCAAGACCACGGGCGGTTCCGAGCGCTGGGTGGATTTCGTGCTGGAGCGCCTGGACCTGGAACGGAGCTTCCCGGACCTGGATCCGGCCAAGGCGCGCGAGGCCCTGGCCGAGGTCTATCAGACCATTGTCACGGGCCGGGACCGCAGCGTCACCGCGGCCCAGCGCGGGCAGTTCCTGGGCCCGCGCAACCTGGCCAAGTCCCAGGGCAAGAGCCGTGTGCTCCACTTCAAGGACGCCGAGGGGTTCATCCAGTATCAGAACACCTTCGGCCGGGGCAACGTGCTGACCAACGTCCTGGACCACCTGGACCTCTCGGCCCGCAAGCTGGCCCTCATGGAGTCCCTGGGGCCGAACCCCGAGGCCGTGCTGGTGAGCGTCATCGAGGACCGCAAGAGGAGCATCCGCACGGACAAGGCCCTGGCTCCGAAGGAAAAGACCAAGCGCATCGAGCAGCTCAACCGGGCCTGGAACGGCGGCCTGGGCCGGGGCAGGATCCGCAACCTGTTCGCGGAACTGACCGGCGAGACGTTCATCCCTGAGAACATGACGGCGGCCAAGATCGGCGCAGGCATCCGGGCCGTGCAGAGCCTGGCCAAGCTGGGCGGCGTGCTGCTCAGCCAGTTCAACGATCTGGCCACCTATGCCATGAGCGCCCGGGTCAACGGCAAGAACCTGGGTGAGGCCTATCTGGACGGGCTGCGCGCCCTGCTGGACGGCCGCACGGAGCCGGACCGGCGCGCCCTGGCCCATAGCCTGGGGACCATGCTCGACGGCATGATTCAGGACATGACCCTGCGCTGGAACGCCCAGGACAGCATCCCGGGGACCATGCAGCGGTGGATGAATTTCTACTTCAAGGCCAGCGGCATGACCGGCTGGACCGAGAGGCTCAAGGCCGGATACGCGCACATGTTCTCCAACAACCTGGCCGAGCACAGAGGCAAGTCCTGGGCCGAGCTGGGCGAGGATCTGCGCGGCGTGCTCCAGCATCATGGATTCGACGAGACCCACTGGGACCTCATGCGCAAGCTCGCCCGGCAGGAGACCGGCGGGCGCTGGTACGTGCTGCCCGAGAACGTGCGTCTGCTCCAGGACGCGGACATCGACCGGCTGCTGCCCCAGGACGTGCGCGCCGACGTGGCGCCGATCTACCGCAAAAAGACCCGGGAACGCTTTGAGACGGACCTCCAGGGCATGATCGCCGACGAGGTGCGCTACGCGGTCCTGGAGCCGGACGAGCGGACCAGGTCGTTCCTGGTGCAGGGGACCAGGCCGGGCAGCGTGCTCGGCGAGCTGGTCCGTTTTGTCGCCCAGTTCAAGAGCTTCCCGGTGGCCTACATGCAGCGCATCCTGGGTGGCCGGCGCTGGGCCCGCACTGGCCGGGGCTTTGACATGCCCGGCTTCACGCATTTCATCGCCGCCGGGTTGGCCCTGGGGTACGCCTCCATGGCCGCCAAGGACATCGCCAAGGGCCGCACGCCCAAGGACCCCGCCAAGGTGGAGACCTGGCTGGCCGCGGCGGCTCAGAGCGGCGGGGCCGGTATTTACGGGGACTTTCTCTTCTCCCAGTACAATCGTTTTGGCCGAGGCATGTTGGAATCCCTGGCCGGGCCATCTCTCTCCGCAGCCGGGGAGATGGCGGAGATGGGGTCGCGATTCCTTCACGGAGACTTGGACCAGCGCGGCGACGCCTTCCGGCTGGCCCTGAATAACACGCCGTTCATCAATCTGTTCTACACCCGCGCAGCCCTGGATTGGGCCGTGCTCAACCATGTGCGCGAGATGCTCTCGCCCGGAACCCTGCGCCGCGCGGATCGCAGGATGGAACAGGAATTCGGACAAAAACCGTTGTGGCCGGCAGATGCTTGGAGGTGATCATGGCCAGGATTATCTTGCAGCAGAGCGGCGATAAGGACGTTGCGGGGACCAGAACTCCGGCCGAGGAGCCGGTGGCCACCGCGCAGGAAGGGGAGGAAACTTCGACCGAGGACGGAGAGGGACAGTGATCTTTCGCCACAAGCCCGTGGAGGTTGAGGCCGTCCGTTGGAATGGCGGGAACTGGGGCGACATCGAGGTCTTCTTGGCCGCGAGGAACAACCCCTCGGTCCTCCCGGACGGGAACTGCCTGACGGTCGCGACCGGGTACGGCGTTGTGAAGGTATTCCCCGGGGATTGGCTCATCCGCAACACCCATGGGGAGCTATACCCCTGCGCCCACGACGTGTTCCTGGCCGGCTATGAGGGTGCGGAGTGACCGCCAGCCGCGTCACTCCCCAGGCCCTGGATGCCGAGCAGGCGGTCCTGGGCGGGGTGTTTTTGAAGAACACCCTGTTCAACTCCCTGGTGGACATGGTGGGGCCCGAGGACTTCTACTCCCCGGTCCACGCCACCATCTGGCGGGCGTTCCTGGCCCTGGACGCCGCGTCCCGGCCCATCGACCTGGTTACGGCCGCGGACCAGCTCCGCGCGACCGGGGACCTGGACCACGTGGGCGGCCAGGTGTACCTGGCCGAGCTGGCCGACTCGCCCGTGAGCGCGGCCAACGCCCTGCACCACGCCGGCATCGTGCGCGACAAGGCGACCCTGCGCCGCCTCATCGACACGGCCAGCTCCATCATTTCGGACTGCTACCAGGCCCGGGACGTGGGCGCGCTCCTGGACAACTCCGAGAAGCGCATCTTCGAGATCGCCGAGGCCAAGTCCCAGCGCACCTACGTGGGCTCCAAGGACCTGGTGCGCAAGGTCTTCGACCAGCTGGAGCAGCGCTTCGAGAACAAGTCCGCGGTCACCGGCCTGCCCACCCACTACACCCGCTTCGACGAGATGACCTGCGGGCTCCAGCCGTCCGACCTCATCATCGTGGCCGGTCGGCCAAGCATGGGCAAGACCGCGTTCGCCCTGAACATCGCCCTGCGCGCGGCCGTGAAGACCGGCGTGGCCACGGCCGTGTTCTCCCTGGAGATGAGCATGGAGCAGCTCATGACCAGGCTCCTGGCCATCCAGGGCCGGGTGGAGCTGTCGCGGCTGCGCAGCGGCTACATCGCGGATGACGATTGGGCGCGGCTCTCCGAGGCCGCCGACGTGCTGGCCAAGGCCCCCGTCTTCATCGACGACACCCCGGCCCTGACCACCCTGGAGCTGCGCGCCCGCTGCCGCCGGCTCAAGGCCGAGCACAGGCTGGGCCTGGTGGTGGTGGACTACCTCCAGCTCATGCGCTCCAGCCGCGACATCGACTCGCGCGAGCAGGAGATTTCCGACATTTCGCGCAACCTGAAGGCGCTGGCCAAGGAGCTGGACATCCCGGTCATCGCCCTGTCCCAGCTCAACCGCAAGGTGGAGGAGCGCACGGTGAAGCGGCCCATGCTCTCGGACCTGCGCGAATCGGGCGCCATCGAGCAGGACGCGGACGTGATCATCTTCCTCTACCGCGACGAGTTCTACAACAAGAAGGACGACAACCCCAAGGCGGGCATCGCCGAGATCATCATCGGCAAACAGAGAAATGGTCCGGTGGGCGAGCTTGAGCTTGTTTTTCTTAATAAATTCACGGCATTCGAGGACATGAGCCAAGCCGCCCCCCTTCCGGGCCTGTGAGCCTATGGTTCGCGCGCACGCGCGTAGCAAGTGGGGTGCCAGAGAGTGGAGAGGGCGAAGCGTCCGTTCTCAAGTTAGCTGCAACAAATTCTCATTTTGACTGACAGCTCACA
>Ga0067045_1029217_pt1 | contig 22830 bp, 16 predicted proteins | sample TerdegcTABiofilm_FD_59184 | JGI IMG/M metagenome (GOLD analysis project Ga0067045, IMG submission 59184) | Combined Assembly of (Gp0054472, Gp0054536) Wastewater bioreactor microbial communities from Singapore -Terephthalate degrading...
AAGGTCTAATCCTTATATTCCCGACGAAGAGAAAATGGCGGTTATCATACAGTCGGTTGTGGGAAGGGAGTATGTGAAAGGGTATTGGTTTCCGCTTTTGTCGGGAGTTATGCAGTCTTATAATTTCTATCCGGTTTATCCTTTGACCCATAACGATCCTGTGGTTCATCTGGCCATGGGGCTTGGTGAAGCTATAATGAGCGGAAGGTATTTTTTAAGATACTCCCCGGCTCATCCGAACAACATCCATCAGTTCGCCACCATCGAAGATATTATTAGAACCACTCAAAAAAAATTTACGGCCGTTTCGCTTAAAGATATTCTAAATATTTCTTACGACGATAATTCTTGGGTAAAAGACATAGATATTGATTCGGTTGAATTAAGCCGGGAGATGAAAAATCTTTTTTCTTCTTACAATCAGGCGGACGACAGATTGTCGGATTATTATACGGAAAACGGAACCAATCTTTTGACATTTTTCCCGATTCTAAAAAATAATATAATACCTTTAAATAAGGCTCTTTTGGAGATTTGCGAGAGTTGCGTTAACGCGATGGGGGGGAATATAGAATTGGAATTCGCTCTTAATTGGGATATTTCCGGAAACAAAACGGACCTTTACATTTTGCAAGTAAGGCATTTCGCTTCCAAAACGGCTTCGAGAAAAACGATAATAGACGGAACGGATAAGAAAAAAATCGTTTATTCCAAAAACGTGGTCGGTAGCATGTATTCTAAAAATATCAAAGATCTGGTTTTCGTTAAAAGGCAAAACTTTACCAATCTTAAAACGACGGAGATAGCTAAAGAGGTCGGGGAGATAAATTCCAAGATTAAATCCGAAAATAGCCATTATGTGCTGATAGGCCCCGGAAGGTGGGGAACCAGCGACAAACATTTGGGGATTCCTATAAAGTGGAGCGACATATCGATGGCCAAGGTTATAGTGGAGGCGGTTTACGATTCTTTTAACGTTACTCCTTCTTACGGAACTCATTTTTTTCATAACATAATAGCCATGTCAATACCTTATTTTTCGATAGGCGATAAGAATAGCTTTATTTCCTGGGAGGATTTGGAAAGCGCTTATTCGGTTTTTGAAACCGAACATGTTAAATGGGTGAGGTTCGATGCTCCGCTTGAGATACTGGTCGAGGGGGAGGAAGGGTTTGTTTTTAAAAATTAGCAAGAGGATAATATGAAAAAATACGGAATATCTAAAGAATCTAAAAGGTTGTTAAAGCATACTTCGAGAACTTTGTATTTAAGTTTTTCGATACTGCCCGGTTATGTCAAGTATATGCTCGCTTTCGGGTATTTAGCGGCAAGAGCCATGGATAGCGTCATAGATTCGAAAGATATAAAAGCCGATTTAAAGTTAAAATTTTTAGACATTGTGAATTTAATCGGAAAAGAAGAGTTTGAGGCGGAGTTTTTAAAGATAAAATCCGGCTTAACAGGCGGGGTTTTCGGCTGGGAAAAGGAACTTTTGGAAAAGTTTTCCGATATAGTTTTAGAATTTTGGAAAAACGCGGACGATTGCGATAGAAGAAATTTTAAGTTTTTATTGAAAGGGCTTTCCAAAGGGATGAGGATGGACGTTAACGCTTTTTCTAACGAAAACGGCATGGGTTCTTTTTCGAGTTTTAAAGAGCTTATCAGATACGCCAATTTGATAGGCGGTGTTCCGTCCATATTCTGGTATAGAGTTTATTTGAAGTACGACCCCGAGATATTTAAAAATAACGTGGTAAAGTCCGCCTATAGAATAGGAACGGCGCTTCAGTTGACAAACATATTAAAAGATATGCATTGCGACTTAAAAAATAACAGGTCTTACGTTCCAAAAGAATTTCTTGTTAAAGCGGGGTTGGATGAAAAGGATCTTAAAGATCCGAAAAATGTCGAGAAGATAAAACCGTTTATTAATTCCATTATTTTGACATGCGTGGATTACTTCGACGAATCAGAGTTGTTTATAGATTCGATAAAATCTTCGGAGTTTTCTTTGAAATTGGCTTTGATATGGCCGATATACTGGGCTATGGACAGCTTGTATCTGGTCTCCGTCAAAAATCCGCTAAAAAATAGAATTAAGATAAGCAGGGTTAAGATATATAAAACTCTTATAAAATCTCCTCTTCTTTTAAGCTCGATAGCTTTTCATCAGGGCTATAGATTTAGAAGAGAAACTTTGATTTTATCTTTAAATAATAAGTAACTTTTATAACTCAATAAGATATAATATTATTATAGACGTGTTTTTATTATGAAAAAGATTTTATTTTTTTTGTCCTTTATTTTTTTAGCCTTTTTTTCTTACGCAAAAGAATACAAGGTGGATAATTTCGTTTTCGACTTTGAGGAAGGCTGGAGCGAGGGAAAAGGAACGGACCCCAACTCGGTTTTAAAGCTGGAGAAATCCGGATCTTATGTGGAGTTTATAAAATTGGAAGACGAGTTGTCGGATTTTTACCTTAACTCTAAATTAAACGAGCAAAAGGACGCTCTTTTCAACAAAGGAATAAAGCCGAGCGACATAAGAACCCAAACAATACATTCGGTTTCAAAAATATATTATTTTTCCTACGACGACAAAAAACTAAACATTGTGGGCCTTTTCACTTACGGCGGGGTAACGTACAATTTTCTGTCTTCCGGAATATCCGACGATTCTTTTAAAAAATTGATATACGGTTTTAGAAAAGAAGGTGAGAAAATAGAAGCTCAGGCGCCAAAGCCAAAGCCCAAACCGAAACCCAAGCCCGTCGAGAAAATAGAAAAAGAGCCTAAAGAATCCGGGGTAAGTTATATCTCGGTTTCGGATTCCACCTCTACAGCGGTGGCGGTTTCTTCGGCCGAGACGGTCGTATCCTCGCCCGCTGTTTCCGAAGTAAAGCCGGAAGAAAAAATAGAGGTTAAAGTTTCTACGCCCGAGGTTTTAAACGAGGTTAAAACCATACCTCAGCCGGATTTTAAAAGAGCCTTTTCGATTATAGAGGGATTATTGGACGAGATTTCGAAAAAATCGGATGTCAAGCCTTTCATAGAAAGAAAACCTTTGAATAAATATGCGATGCTTTTCGTTCTGGTCGTATATTTTTTAATAGTTTTTGTTTTAAAAGCTAAATTTTCGAAGTATTCCAATCCAAAAATAAAGCCTTATCCCAAGGAAATGCCTCCGGATTTCCTTTTTCCTTTTATAATAACAAGAGTAAATACTTCGGTTGAAACTTTGTATCAAATAATAACGAGAAACAATCAGTTCTTGTCGGCTCATTTTAATCATAACTATAAAAAGCTTTACGGAGCCGGAATTTACGGAATAATAATCGTTCATTTGTTGTGGAGTTTGGGAGATTTCGTAAGAAAAGGTTTCTTTCAGGCTCTGGTGGTTTCGTTGCCTCTTGGGAATTATATAATTTCATTCATAGAACTTCCTTTCGTATTTATAGTATTATATTCGCTAATTATGAAATTAAAGGAAAAACAAAAGTTTTCCGTATCGGATTCTCAGATGAATGTGATTTGCGAAATTTTAAATGACAAAAACGGTTTCATAGTTAAAGACGGAAAAGGAAGAGATGTTTTAAAAGTTAAAAAAACCGGAAGCTATTTTAATAGGAAATGGGAAGTTATAAACGAGGATAACCAGATTATTATGACTCTAAAAGACGATTCGCCGGATATATGGCTTTGGACCAAGATTTTAGGCAATAAATTTTTCGGTTTAAGATGTTATTACAGCGTTTACGCGGAAGGGGATAAAAGGATAGGTTTTTTGTTTTTAGACCCAAATTCGGTAAACGGATATCAAGTGCATTTCGATTACGATTACTTCAGATTGGCTAATCCAATATACACCGTCTCGTTGTTTCTTTATGTTATATCTAAAGAAAAAGAAGAAAGCATACTTTTTATTTAACTTTTCATTTTCTTTTGCGGATAATGATATCGGAGGATTTTATGAAAAAAATAGGTTTGCTTACGGGCGGGGGAGATTGTCCCGGACTTAACGCTGTTATAAGAGCGGTGGCGAAGTCGGCTCTTAGAAACGGTTATAAAGTAATAGGGTTTAAAGACGGCTTTAAAGGATTTATAGAGAATAATTTTGTCGATATGGAAGATAGGTTTGTCTCCGGTATAATAGCCAAAGGCGGTACCATATTGGGGACAAGTAACATAGCAAACCCATTCAGATATACCCTTCCTCCTTACGGAACCCCGGATTCCCCGGCCGACCTTTCCGCCAAAGTAAAAGAAATATTCGAGCTTCACGAGCTGGATTGTCTTATTACGATAGGCGGGGACGGAACTCAGAATATGGCTTATAAAATCCATCGGATGGGTTTGCCAGTGATAGGAGTTCCCAAAACCATAGATAACGATTTAGCTTCCACCGATTATACATTCGGTTACGATACCGCTTTCCAGATAGCCACCGAGGCGGTCGATAGGGTTCATACTACGGCGGAGTCTCACGACAGGGTTTTGATCGTAGAGACCATGGGAAGATACGCCGGCTGGATAGCTTTAAGATCGGCGATTGCGGGCGGTGGAGATATCGTTTTGATACCGGAGATAGAATACAAATCGGAGGATATAATTTCTTATCTTAAAAAAAGAAGAGCTAACGGAAAACTTTTTTCGATAATAGTGGTAGCGGAAGGCGCCAAAGAAAAAGGGGGAGACCTTACAGTCAGCAAGGTGGTAAATAACTCTACCGATCCTTTGAGGTTAGGCGGGGTTTCTTATAAAATAGCCGATATGGTTGAAAAAAACACTTGTTTTGAGGCGAGGGTCGTAGTTTTGGGCCATTTGCAAAGAGGAGGAACGCCTACCGCTTTCGATAGATGGTTATCCACTTGTTTCGGCTCGAAAGCCGTGGAATTGTTCGACGAAAAAAAATTCGGCAAAATGGTGGCGATAAAAGGCCAAAACTTCATAGACGTGGATTTGAAAGACGCGGTAGGTTTTTTAAAGAGAGTGGAAAGAAATTCGGAAGAAGTTAAGGCGGCGGTTAGCGTTGGAATGAGTTTTGGAAACTCGGAGGTCGGATGAGAAAATATGTATACGGTATAAATACGGTAAACGAGATACTTAAAAATTCCACGAGAAAAATATACAGGATAATAGTCGAAAATACGAGCGGTTCAAAACTTATGCCGATAATAAAGCAGGCCAACAAAAGGAAAATAAGCGTGCAATTCGCTCCTAAAAGGCTTATGGATAAGCTTACCAAAGAGGCAAATCATCAAAACATAATAGTGGAAATAGACGATATAAAATATTATTCTCTGGACGAAGCCGTTTCTTACGATAAAGGCAAAAAAGACGCGGTCTGGCTTTGTTTGGATTCGATAACCGATCCTCAGAACTTCGGAAGCATAATAAGGACCGCGGTTTGCATGGGGATAAGCGTAATATTATTTAGCGAAAACAGAAGCGTAAGCGTTACGCCGAGCGTAGAAAAAATAGCTTCCGGGGCGGTGGAGAAAATAAAGTTTGTTAAAGTTGTCAATATAAATCAGGCTTTAATTTATCTTAAACAAAATAATTTTTGGGTTTACGGAGCCGATATCGAAGGCAAGGACGTTAGGAAAGTGGATTTCAATTTGCCGGCGGTTTTGGTTATGGGCTCGGAGGGAGAGGGGATTCATCAAAAAACAAAAGAACATTGCGACGAGTTAATCAAAATACCTCAGGTTAAAGATTTTGACAGTTTAAATGTTTCGATAGCCTCGGCTATTTGTATGTATGAAATAAGAAGAAGGTTTTAGTTTTTAAAGTCTAATGTTCAAAGCTCAATGTTCTATGTTCAAAGTTTAAAGTCTAATGACAGAGAATAGAGAATAGGAGATAGAGACTATAAGTTACATGTTTAAAGTTTAAAGTTGCACGAGCGGAACCAAATGTCTAAAGTTTCCTCTAAACCTCTATACATCTAATTTCTTCCAATCATCCAATCCTCCAATTAATCATCCAAGCTTCCATACATCTACGCCTCTATACATCTAATTTTCCAATTTGTTAGAGATGTTAAAAAAAAGGTAAAATATTTATTATGCATAAAGATTTGTCAGAGATATTGATAACAAAAGAGCAGATAGAAAAAAGAGTAAAAGAATTGGCTTTGGAGATATCCGAAGATTATAAAGGAAAGGACGTGTTTTTTATCGGAGTTTTGAAGGGCTGTTTTCTGTTTATTTCCGATTTAGTGAAACATCTTAAGATAGAAACAAATATAGATTTTATGATGATATCTTCGTACGAAGGAAAGCAGTCCACGGGAATAGTGAGAATACTTTTGGATTTAAAACAGCCCATAGACGGCAAGGATGTGATAATAGTGGAAGACATAGTGGATACCGGGCTTACGATAAATTATCTTACAAAGGCTTTAAAAACAAGAAAACCCAAATCCATAGAGGTTTGCACTCTTTTGAACAAGCCTTCTTGCAGAAAAATTAACGTTAATCTTAAATATGTGGGATTCGATATACCCGATAAATTTGTGGTAGGTTACGGCTTGGATTATAAAGAATTTTATAGAAACCTTCCTTATGTGGGGGTTTTAAAAGACGAGGTGATATGAGGAAAACCAACGGAATAAAACAGATTTTTTTGTGGCTCATAGGCTTTTTGCTTATAGCCGGAATATATAACAGTCTTACTATGATGGAGAGCGAAAAAGAAGTTCCTTATTCTTACTTTAAATCGAAACTTAAAAATAAAGAGGTGAAAAAAGTTTATATTTCAAACGATGTCATACGCGGAGAGCTTGTAGATAATAACAAAACTGTTAAGTTTAAAACTCTTCCTTTAAACGACCCGGATCTTGTAAAAGATATGGAAGCAAGCGGAGTTGAGAATTTTTCCGGGGTGGCCGATAGAAGCTGGATTACTACCGTGATATTTAACATAGGCTGGATTTTATTGTTTGTTCTGGCCTGGTGGTTCATATTCTTTAGGCAGGCTAACGTTACCGGAAAACAGGCTATGAATTTCGCAAAATCAAAAGCAAGGCAGATAGACCCTAAAAAAAATAAGATTACTTTTAAGGATGTGGCTGGTTGTGACGAGGCAAAAGAAGAATTGGCTGATATAGTTGATTATCTTAAAAATCCGGATAAATACAAAACTTTGGGAGGGACTCTTCCCAAGGGGGTTCTTTTATACGGGGCTCCCGGAACCGGTAAGACTTTGCTTGCAAAAGCGGTAGCGGGGGAAGCCGGAGTAAGTTTTTTTAGCGCAAGCGGTTCGGAGTTTGTGGAAATGTTTGTCGGGGTAGGGGCGGCGAGAGTAAGGGATTTGTTTGAAAGAGCGAAGAAAAACGCCCCGGCCATAATTTTCGTAGACGAATTGGACGCGGTCGGAAGACATAGGTTTGCCGGGATAGGCGGGGGGCATGACGAAAGAGAGCAAACGCTAAATCAGCTTTTGATAGAATTGGACGGTTTCGAAGTTAAGGAAGGAATAATACTTATAGCGGCTACCAACAGACCGGATGTTTTAGATCCCGCTCTTTTAAGGCCCGGAAGGTTCGATAGAAGAATAAACGTTCCTATACCGGATATAAAGGGAAGGACCGAGATTTTAAAGGTTCATGCGAAAAAGATAAAACTCTCGGAAAGCGTGGACCTTTCGGTAATAGCCCAGAGAACCCCGGGATTTTCCGGAGCCGATTTGGCCAACATAATAAACGAAGCGGCGATAATCGCGGCTAAGAAAAATAAAGAAAGCGTGGAGTTTGAGGAGTTGGAAGAGGCTATAGAAAAAACCATAGCCGGACCGCAGAGAAGAAGCAGGATAATATCCGAGAAAGAGAAAAAAATAATAGCTTATCACGAAGCGGGACACGCTTTGGTGGCAAAACTTTTAAAAGATACCGATCCGGTTCATAAAATTTCCATAATACCGAGAGGCCCCGCTTTGGGTTATACCTTGCAACTTCCGCAGGAAGACAAGTATTTAACTTCAAAATCGGAAATACTTTCAAAGCTTTCTATACTTCTGGCCGGAAGAGCGAGCGAAGAAGTGGTATTCGGGGAGATTACGACGGGAGCCGGGGACGATCTTTCAAAAGCCACCGCTTACGCTCAGAAGATGGTTATGGAGTTTGGGATGAGCGAAAAAATAGGTCCGCTTTCTTTGAAAAAAGACGAAAACGAGGTTTTTTTGGGAAGAGATATCGTAAAACAACATAGCTACTCAAACGAGACGGCGAAAAACATAGACGATGAGATAAAAAGAATAGTAAACGACGCTTATTACAAAGCCAAAAGTATTTTGATGGAAAATAAATTGATACTCGACAAGATCGTAGAAAAATTGATGGAAAAAGAAACGATAAACGGGGAAGAGCTCGACTTGATAGTAAACTCTTAATCGGGAGAGGGATGTTTAAGACAATTTCTTTCGTAAAAGAATTTGTAGACATAGCCATAGTTTATTACATAATTTACAGACTGATACTTATACTTAAAGGAACCAAGGCTCTTCATATATTGGGCGGGGTTTTGTTGCTTGCCATAATAACCTTTTTGTCCAAAATAGCCGAACTTGACGCCACATTCTGGCTTTTACAGCAGTTTTGGTTTGCCGGAATATTTTTGCTTATAGTGGTATTTCAGCCTGAGATAAGAAATACTTTGGCCAATTTGGGCTCCAATCCTTTCGGGAGGGTTTTTGTCCCTTCGGAGTATAAATTCATAACGGAGATAATGCAGGCGGTTAGAACCGCCATGAGCGAAAAAAAAGGAATGTTAATAGTTTTGGAACAGGATATGGGTTTAAGAGAATATATAGACAGCGGAATTAGAATAAACGCCGAGGTTACAAAAGAGCTTATATTGACCGTTTTTCATCATAACACCCCTTTGCACGACGGAGCGGCCATAATATCTTCAAACAGATTAATAGCAGCGGCATGCCAGCTTCCGCTTACGGAAAGGCAGGATATTTCAAAGATTTTGGGTATGAGGCATAGGAGCGCGGTAGGGATAACCGAAATAACAGACGCCATAGCCATAGTGGTTTCCGAAGAAACGGGTAAATTGTCGGTTGCGAGAAACGGTTCGCTTATGATGAAAGCGGATCCCGCCGAGGTGGAAAAAGAATTGTTGGAGATTTACAAATCCAAAATGGCGAAAAGCGTTTTTAGAAAATCTCAGAGGAACGCATGAAAAAATACCTGACGGAAAACTGGGAAGTAAAGATTGTTTCCGTAATCATAGCGCTTATAATATGGTATCTTTCAAAAAGATAAGATGAAAAAGATTGTTTTTATTATTTCGATTTTAATCTTGTTTTCGGTATTATTGAATTATCCTTCCGTTTTTTTTAATAAAAAATATTCTTGCGGAGTTTTGGATATTTACTCTTCATCGGACGCGGAAAAAGCTTGTTATGCTTTTCAATCCATATCGGATAAGTATCCTTTTAAATTTGAAATAAATTTTAGAATTTATCTGGCGGACTCCGTTTTAAAATACAAACTATTTTCATTTTTTTCATCGAAAACTTCTTTTATAAATCCGATAGGAGAGTTCGAGGTTATTTGGCCGTCGGATTTTGAAAACAAAAAATTTGTAGATTCGGACGATAATTTTAACGAGAAAATAAGCGAAGCTTTGGTTAAAATATATCTCTTTTCAAAATTTTCAAAGCTTGAATATATTATGATAAACGATTGGAAGATAACCGGATATTCCAAATACGTCGCCGGGGAAATACAGGAGTTTCTTCCCGAGGATATATGCGACGGAAAAACCGGGGAAAAATACGAAGAGTTTGAAAACATGATAGTAGTTAAATATTTGATCGAAGAAAAGAAATATAATACGTTAAATCTTTTTTCGGACAATATTTCTTACGATTTTTACTTGAAACAAACAAAGTCCAAATACTGCAGATAGGAGGCGATTATGATGAACGAAAAAACCATAGAAAAATACGCCGACGTGCTTATATGGGGGCTTAAAACGGCGAATAAAAAGTTAAAAAAATACGATACCGTTTTAATAAGATGCGACTTGCCGGGGCTCGGTTTAGGCGAAAAGGTTTATTCCAAACTTATAGAACAGGGGTATAACGTCAGCTTTAGAACCATGCCCACTCCGAATATGGAAAAGGCTTTTTATGAAAAATCCGACGAAAAGCAAAGAAAATTCATACCTTTCGGCGAAAAAGAATTTTTTGAAAATTTAAACGGAAACATATATATACATGCGCCGGCGTCTCTTACTCACTTAAAAGGAGTGGATACGAAAAAACAGGCGGATGTCGCGGTGTCCAGGAAATTTTTAAGAGACATTATGCAGAAAAGAGAATCAAAGGGGCTTTTCGGCTGGACTTTGTGTACATTTCCTACGGAGGAGCTGGCAAGACAGGCGAGATTGAGTTTGAAAGATTATACCGATCAGATAATAAAAGCTTGTTTCTTGGATGAAAAAGATCCGGTAAAAAAATGGGCGGATGCGTTTAAAAATATAGCCGAGATTAGAAAATGGCTGGATTCTTTAAATATTAAAGAGGTTTATGTAAATTCTCAAAATACCGATCTGACCGTGGTAATAGGGGAGAAAAGAAGATTTCTGGGAGGAAGCGGCCATAATATCCCTTCGTTTGAAATATTTACCTCTCCGGATTATAGGTTTACCAAAGGAGTTTATTTCGCAAATCTTCCCACATACAGAGGAGGAAATTACATAGAGAAAATAAAATTGGAATTTAAAGACGGGAAAGCGGTTAAGATAAGCGCGGAAAAAGGTCAGGATTATCTGGTTAAAACTATGAATACCGACGAAGGCGCGAAGATGCTTGGAGAGTTTTCGCTTACCGACGTCAGGTTTTCAAGAATAACCAAATTTATGGCAGATATCCTTTTCGACGAAAACTACGGCGGAAAGTTCGGTAATTGCCATATTGCCATAGGATCGGCTTATACCGATACTTTTAAAGGAGATTCTTCAAAATTATCCAAAGAAGATCAGAAAAGATTGGGATTTAACGACTCGGCCGTACATTGGGATCTGATAAATACCGAAGATAAAACGGTAAAAGCCAAAATTAAAGACGGTAAAATCATTACGTTATACGAAAAGGGAATGTTTAAATACTGATTCGTATTTTCGCCGAAAACTTGTTTTAGTTTTTTCTCGACGTTTCGTATGGTTTCTTTTATAAATTATTTAAAATCCGAAAAGGGAAAAGTAAAAGGGCTTGGAGCCGTATTGGCGGGTTTTTCCGCAATGTTTAGTTTTATGGGATACGAGCTTATGCGTTCAAGTTCCGAGTCCATATTTTTATCTTCTTTTTCCGCTTCCGATAAAGTTTACGCTTTGGCTTTAACTCCTATTTTTTTGATGTTTATAATATACGCTTACGGTTTTACTCTTTCCAAATTGGGAAGCAGAAAAACAATGATTATTTATTTCGGTTTCGTAATTTTTACGCTTTCTTTTTTTTATTTTTTTTCTTCTCATAAAATTTCTTTCGCCGCTTTTTCGATACTCGTTTTTAAAGAAGCTTACGTCGTGGTTTTGTCCGAGATGTACTGGTCTTACATAAATAGCGTGATAGACAGGGATGAAGCTAAAATTATAAACGGGCCTGTCGCGGGACTTGGGGCTTTAGGTTCGGTTATAGGAGGCTATATCGTTTCCAGATTTGCGGTAAAATTTTCAAGCGAAACGATGATATTGTTTTCTTCTCTTATCCTTTTCCCGGCGGTTTTGTTGTTTGTTTATTCTTATAAACTAACCGGGGAGCCGAAACCATCCGAGGACGAGGCCGGAGGCAAAAAAGGACACTTACATTTTTCGATTTTGTTTGAAAATAAAGTTTTGATTATAATGGCGATTATGGTTTTTTTGTCTCAAATAGTATCCACTTTGTCGGACCTTAATTTTACGGGTTACGTAAAAAGCGAAATTCCGGATAAGGATTTGAGAACCGCTTATTTAGGGGGATTTTGGACCAGAGTCAATATAGTATCTTTTACCATGCAGTTTTTGATAACCCCGCTAATACTGAAAAGAGTAAAAATAAAATACGTTTTGTTTTTTATACCTCTCATACATTTATCTACTTCTTTTTATTCATTTATTCATCCGTCTCTTTTTTCGGCGTCTCTTGTTTTTTTGGTTTTTAAGTCCATGGATTATTCGATATACAGAGCTTCAAAAGAAATTTTATACATACCTTTTTCATACGATACCAGATACAGAGCCAAACAAATAGTGGACGCTTTTACTTATAGATTTTCAAAGGGGTTTACATCTTCGGTTTTGTCCGTTCTAAATATCGCAAGCGTAAGTTATTATAAATTTATTATTCCGATGATAATGATCGTTTCCGTTTTGTGGTCTTTGGCGGTTTCGGGAATAAAAGAAAAAGATCAGTAATTTATCGTTAACGATATTCTGTGAATGTTTCCTAAGTTTCCAAAAGGGGAAAAAGAGTAGTCGAACAGATAATCCCAGTGTTTTATACCAAAACCAAAGCTTACGCTTCTAAGCCCTTCCATATCGGATATGTTTCTCGTGTTGGCTCCGGCCCTTAAAGAAAATTGCGTTCTTTTGTTTATTTTTATTCGCTCTTCAAACCCTATGCTCCAGTATAGGAATCTATCCTGCGGCATTATAATGTCCGAGTTTATCGTCATATTGCGAGTTATAAATACGCTTGAGCCTAACCTTATTATTTTCGTTATGTCGTAGTTTTCCTGGTCCATTTTAATGGAACCTACTATATTTTGGAAAACTAAAGATAAAGCCAATTTTCTATCGAACATATAAGGGAATAAAATACCTATATCCGCCGACAAGGTCGTCGCTGATTTTTCTATTTTGTTTTGAATAAATTTGCCTATTCCGCCGAATACCAATCTTTCTTCCGGGTCTTTGGTAAGTCCGGTGAGGTAGCTTGCAAAACCTAATTCTATAACCATTTCGTTGGGGCTAAAACTTCCCATGTCGTTTGCGTAGTCGTCGGTTTTTTCTATTTTTCCCCAGTTAAGATATTTTACTCCTATGCCGAATGTGCCGGTATTTTTGCCTAAATTAGCCGCAAAAGATAAACTTTCAAGAGTTATGTTTTCAAAAAAAATGTTATGAGAAAGAAATAAAGAATTCTTGGGTATTTTAACTAAATTTGCCGGGTTTATGTCTATAGCTGAAGCGTCGGAGATATCTGATGTGCATGCTTCTCCCATAGAAACACAGCGTGGATTTATGTTTAGCTTGAGTATGGATGCAGCGGTAGTGCCATAAGACGAAGAGTCGAACGCCGAGTTTGCGTTTAAAGATATAAAAATCGATATGAGCGTTAATGTTTTTTTCATTTTTCTATCGCCAATTTTTTAATTACCTTCTCTCCGTTTTGAGATTTAAATATTACTAAGTAAACTCCGCTTGAAATGTCTCTTTGTGATTCGTTTTTTGCGTCCCATTGTACGAAACCGCCGTCGTTTGTTTTAAGTTTTTTTATCAGCTCTCCGGTTATCGAGTATATTGATATTTCGGTGTTGGACGGCATGTTGGAAAAGTTTATCTTGCCCAGAGAAGTATTCGGTTTATAAGGATTTGGGTAAATTTTAGGTTCTTTTAAGCTTTGAGAGGCTAAGAGTTCCATTATTTGAAATATTGAAAAATGGTAAGTTTCGCCTACTACGTAATTGCCTTCGATATAAGATTTTATCGGAACCCAAAGTTTTGCGGTTTCGTCGTATCGGGCCATAACGAGTTTGTTTTTATCTATGGAAGAAGGAAGGTCTTTATACGGAATTTTAACGAGTATTTTGCCGTTGTATAAAACTACCGGGAATATCCATATTTTTGCGGCAAACCCGGTGGGATTTAGCACCCCGGCTTTGGATACGGGGGGAGGAGGCGAAAGATCCGGTTCTATGAATACTTTTGTGACGCTTCCAAGCGAGTAAGGCGGAAGTTCTACCTGTATGGAACCGTAGGAGTATGGGATGGATACTATTTGATTTTGCTGGTTGTTTATCAGTTGTTCCTGTCTGTATAGAGTGGATATGGAGCCCAGATCCAGATATTCGCTTTCGTTTCCGGTTATTATGCCTCTGGATTTTACTCTTATAAAATAATCGGTGTTATAGGTTAAATCGGGGAAAACAAACAAAGTCATCTTTGTTTGAGTGGATTTGAATATGTGAGAAAAATCGCTGGTAGTAGAGGCTTCAACAACGTATACGGTATGAGTGGAGTTGGTGTTGTTATCCCACTGAGCGGTAAAACCGTCGAGCAATACGTTTATGAAAGTGGGGGTTGTTATCTTGGGAATTTCGACATAAGTTGTGGATAGGGCGGTTTCATATATGGAAGGAATGTTTGAAAAGTTTATCGCCGATATTCTGATAAAATAAGGGGTGTTTGCGTTGAGATTGTAAAAAGTGGCCGATTTTGTAAGGGTGTTGGATGAAATTATGGAATCGGAAAAGGCTTTGGAGGATATTTCGGCTAAATAAGGAGTTCCCGGAGCGTTGTTAGGGTCTTCCCAGTTTAGTACTATCGTATGAGTAGAAAAAACATAAGTTAAATTTATAGGTTTAAACGCCAAAGTCGCAACGGGATTAAAATCTATGGGTCCGGTGGGAATATTTCGTCTGTTAAAAGAGGTTATTTTTTTATAATAAGTAGTGTTTGATTGTAAGTTATTAAATAACGCGTAGTTATTGTAAGTATAAGAGGAGTATATAGTTCCCGAAGTAAAATTGGTGGATGATATCTGAGCTAAATATAAAGTATCGTCGGGGTTTGAATTTTTATACCAGTTTATTTGCATGGAATAAGTGGTATGATTTGTAAGAGGAAGCTCGGAGGGGAAGTTGGCAAGCGTCGGAGTGGATGTTATGTATGTGTAGTTTCTCTGGTTATCGGAGTTTACGCTTCCGACTCTAAGGTGATAGGTGGTATTCGGAGTAAGGTTTATTACAGATAGAGAAGATACGGTATCGAAAAGAGTTATAGAAGTTTTTATTACCGAAAAATCCGAGGATGTGGAAGCTTCTAAAGAATAGCCTTTGCAAGGTACCGCGGTCCAGTTGGCGCTTACGCTTGAAATATATACTTTATCAAGAACCGCGGAAGAGGGCGGGGGGGTTAAGGTTCTTATGTTAAAAGGAGAAGCGTTTTTGTATATTGTCGTTCCTTCAAACAGCGAACCTTGTCTTATGTAATATAAGGTGTCAAAATTCAAGGTGTGTATCGCCAGAGTGGAAATATCGTTTGAAAATGTTTTGGACGAAAAATTTATGACTCTAAAATAATTGTCGGTGCTTAATTCTATTATATACCCGTCCGCGTCGGTCGTAGAATAATTTACTATTACCGTATTGCTTGAGTAGTATGTTACGTTTACATCCGGCGAAATGTTAGGTATGGGGGTTACCAGTTTCTTTGTGCCGTAATAATTTTCGTTTAGAACTCTGTTAAAAGTATAAAGTCTCGAGTAATAGGTGGTATTAGGCCTTAGATTTTCGATGGTTAAAGACGAGGCTTCAAAAGATAGCGTGTGGCTTGAGTATACGGTTCCGCCGATAAAGTTTGTCGTGGATAGATCCAACCTGTAGCCGTATGATTTTAAAAATTCAACATCAGATGGCATAGAGGGGAAATTCGCGGTTATCGATCTCGGGTTTAGAATATATCCTACCGAGTTATAATCTATCGGAACGCTTAATGTGACTGTTTCTATTACGGCAGAGTAATTTTTGTCCCCGTAATGATTTATTGCGCCGACCCTGAAGTGGTATGTAGTGTTTGCTTCTAAAGATTTTATTGTAAGTGTGGAAATAGATAAAACATAAGTTGCGGAAGTTTTAATCTGGTTAAAGTTTGCGCTTGTGGAAGCTTCCAAAACATATCCCAAAGCGGTTTCGGTCAAAGGAGAAGAAGGAAAAGCGTCCCATCCAAGTGTTGCCGAGTAAGAAGAATAGTTTAATAGGGAAAAATTTGAAGGTTTGGATGTCAAAGTATGTATTGTTCCTTTGATCGAGTTTTTGTATTTAATAGAATTTAAAACCGAAAACATATAATAATATGTAGAGTTTTTGTTAAGCGATGTAAAAGAGTAATTGTTTTCGGAATTGTCGGGCGTAATATAACTATACAAGACCGTATCTAAGTTATCTTTTTCCGAAATTATCAATTCGTAGCCGTCGGAGGAGTTTTCTCCCGTTCCGTTTACGGGCGCCCAGTTGAAAGTCGCGCTTGTTTCAAATACGCTAACCGAAAACGCCGAAGGGAGTTTGGATAGAGTTTGAGTGGATAAAACGTTTGAAAACTCGGTTTCTCTGTTTATTCTGTCTATCGCCTTTATTTTTATGTAATATGTGGTGTTTGTTAAAAGCGAATTTATCGGAAGAGGGGGAACTCCGGTGTAGTAAATGTCGTAATATAATGAAAAATCGTCGTAAGTCGAGTATCTTACTTGATATTTCGTGTCTTTGTCGTTTTCGTTTAAAAAATCTATTGTAAGTTGCGCAAATGATTCCCACTGTTCATTGTAAATAGCCTTGAGAGATGAGGGTTTTGACGGATAAGTTAAGGTGGATATTTCCGAGTAATAAGAATCCGATTCGGTGGATATTTTAACCTTAAAATAATATGTGGTGTTTCCTTTAAGCGATTGGTATGTGGTGGTGTTGGAGGATAATGTGGCGGAAGATATGGGAGAAGAAAAAGAAGGGGAGGTGGATAGTACCGCTACATAATTATTCGAACCGACCGAAGACCATGAATAGGTTATAGAGGTAACATAAACCGTTTGGGAAGGAGAGAGATCGGTGGAATTTAAATTAATTGAAAAAAATGAAAAAATAAAAAAAATAAAACATAAAGATTTTCTTTTTATGTCCATTATATATATTTTATTATATAATAGCCAAAAAGCAAATAAAAAATAGATGCATAGAGGTATGGATGTATAGATGTGTAGATGTATGGAAGCTTGGACGAATAGATGAGTGAAAGAAATTAGATGTATGGATGTATAGAGGAAACTTTAGACATTTGGTTCCGCTCGTGCAACATTGAACTTTAAACATTTAACTTTAAACTTACGACTTTTCGTTCCTTTCGTGAAACTTTAAACATGCAACATTGAAGATTAAGCTTTAGACTTGCAACTTTTTGTTCCTTTCGTGCAACTTTCAACATTTAAATTTCAACATTAGACTTTGAACTTTAAACATTGAACTTTGAACATTGAACTTTATGCTTTGAACTTGCAACATTAAACATACAACTTATATGGGTCCTTTGGTCTCTTGACAACTTTTAATAAAGCATATAATATATAAAAGAGGTATGATGAGAGTATTCTTATTCATATTTGCTCTTCTCTTTTTCAATTTAGATTTTATTTATTCCAAAGATAAAAAAAAGGCTTTGGACGATCTGGTCGAACAACCCAATATATCCGCTTTTTTCGACTCTCATTATAGGGACGAGTCCAACATAACCGATCCAGAAAGAATAATCAAAAGTTACAGAATAATAAAAAAGGAGCCGGATAAAGCGGCTGACGCTTTTATAAGGCTGATGGCGTCTAAAACTCCTCAGGAACAAAGAAGTTTTATAGAAGAAAACTACGACAAAGTTTCTTATTTGCTTTTTAATCTGGATAACTCCCGTTCGGATAAGTTCGACGATGTGTTTAAGGTGGTAGTCGAAAATTCCATGCCGGTTACCCCGGCTTTTTTTTCCAATTTCGAATCGCAGGCCAGAGAAATACTCGCCTCTTACGTATCGGACTTTAACGATAGAATGAGAAGAATGCCGCCGAATATGAGAATGCCGGATATATCCACTACTACGCTTAATTACGAAAACCCTATGAATAAGTTGGTGGAGTTTGCCAGAGACGTAAGGAGAAATCCTCAGGTCGCTTTGGATAAGGCGAATCAAATAAGCGTTAACTATTCTACCAACTCCTCGGTTCAAAACGGTCTTGCGAGGCTTTTTTTGGATAGCGGAAACTACAAAGAGGCGGAAAAATATACGACAAAAGCCATAGAAGCGGACGATAAAAATTACGACGCTTATACGATGAGGGCCGAAGCCAGGTATTCGCTTAAAGACATAAAGGGAGCCATAGAAGACGTTAAAAGAGCGAGCGAAATAGATCCTACCAACGAAACCGCAAAGCTTTTGGCTTCTTTTATAACCAAAAGCCCTTCTTTTTCAAAAACTAATTTTTCTTCCATAAAAGACAGCTTTTCGGATTCAAAAGCCGATCCTTCTTTGGCCGGGGATGTGGAAATAAACGTGGGTGATTCTTTTAAAAGCTCCAAAGACGGTTTTGTAAATTCCAACGAAATAACCGCGGACGAAAAAAAATCCAATTATTATTTAAAAAATGCGATGGTTAAAGCTCAGATGGAAGATTACTCGGAAGCTCTTAGATACCTTAATATGGCGATAGAAAAAAATCCTAATAACATGGACGCTTATATAGAAAGAGCAAACACTTATAATCTTATCGGAAACTACGAAGAAGCGATAAAAGACGCGACTTATGTGCTAAGAAACGACCCCGGAAACATTCACGCTTTAAACATAAGAGCGTGGGCTTTGTATAAAAAGGGAGATCTCAATCAAGCTTACGACGATACCAACAAAGCCATAGATTTAAAACCCAACTACGCGGACGCTATGTTTTTAAGGTCTCTTATTTACGAAAAACAGAACAGATTCGACGAGATGCTTTCGGACCTTGAGAAAGCAAGCAGATTAAATCCCAATTATTCATCCAAGTTTCACGACGCCGTTGCGAGTTACGCTTATAAGGCTCCCAATTTTATGAAGTATTACGATAGGAACAAGGATGTTTTTAAAATAAAAAAAGAAGATACCAAGCCTTTTAATTTAAGAAGATTTATAGGTCTTTTGGTGTTGACCGTTCTGGGAGGTATTTTTATAGGAGTGGCTCTTCTGCACGCTTTTTCTCCAAAAATTTCCACCCACACTGCTACGGCTTCCCACTCCACTCAGACGGATGTCATCGCTCCGAATATTTTTTACGAAGGAGTGGCTACCGGGAAATATAAGATAATCAAAAAGATAGGCCAGGGAGGAATGGGAAGCGTTTATCTGGCCATGGATCAGACGCTTAACAGAGAAGTCGCGGTCAAAAAGATGAATGAAGACATAAAAATGAACGAAAGAGAAAAACAGAGGTTTATAGAAGAAGCCAGAACCGTGGCTATGCTTCATCATCCGAATATAATAGAGATATACACCATATTCGAGGAAAAAAACGACATATATCTGGTTTTCGAATACATAGACGGGGTAAGCTTAGATAAAAAATTAGATATGGAAATCAGAATGCCTTTTTACGAGGTAAAAGAAATAGTCGGAGAAATAGCCAAAGCCTTAAATTACGCTCACGCCAAAAACGTGATACACAGAGATTTGAAGCTTTCCAACGTTATGGTTTCGAAAGACGGTTTTGTAAAAGTTATGGATTTCGGACTTGCAAAGGTTTTAAGAGAGGCTAAAGCCAGATATTCTTCTTCGGAGGTTGTAGGAAGTCCGGCATATATGGCGCCGGAGCAGGATTTGGGGATATTCGTAAAAGAATCGGATTTGTATTCGTTAGGCGTTTGCATATACGAGATGTTAAGCGGAGAGTTGCCTTTTACGGGACCCGATTACCATTATCAAAAAGAAAAAAAATTATATACCCCGCTTTCTTCGGTGGTTGTCGGTATAGACCAGAATTTGGATAAAATAATTTCAAAACTTTTAGAGCCAAAACCGGAAGACAGATATCATAGCGTCGAAGAGTTTATAAAAGATTTTAATTCCATATCTTAATAACATTTCTTTAAGTTATAAATATATCGTTATTTTTTGTAAAATAAATTTGGAGGTTGTTATGAAAGCTTTAATAAAAAAACATAGAGAAAAAGGTATATGGATGGGCGAAGTTCCCGAACCGATTTGCGGAGATAATGAAGTTAAAATTAAAATAAAAAAAACAGCCATATGCGGCACCGATGTTCATATATATAAATGGGACGAATGGTCTCAGAAAACCATACCGGTTCCGATGGTCGTAGGCCATGAATTCGTCGGAGAAATAGCTGAGCTGGGTAAAAACGTAAAGGGATTTAAAATAGGTCAAAGAGTAAGCGGAGAAGGACATATAACATGCGGTTATTGCAGAAACTGCAGAGCCGGTAAGAGACATTTGTGCATAAATACAAAAGGAGTAGGAGTAAATATCCCCGGAGCTTTTGCCGAATATCTTGTAATTCCTCAGGAAAACGTTTTCGCCGTTAGCGATAAAGTAACGGACGATGAGGCTTCCGTTTTCGACCCGTTAGGAAACGCCGTTCATACCGTGCTTTCTTTCGACGTAGTCGGAGAAGATGTTTTAATAACCGGAGCCGGTCCGATAGGAATAATGGCGGCTTTAATATCGAAGCACATAGGAGCAAGGCATGTGGTTATAACCGACATAAACGACTATAGGCTCGAACTTGCAAAAAAATGCGGGATAGAAAACGTGGTAGACGTAAGAAAAGAAAAAATAACGGACGTTATGAAAAAATTGGGCATGACCGAAGGGTTCGATATAGGATATGAGATGAGCGGAAGTCCCGTAGCTTTTAACGATATGTTGAAGTCTCTTAGGATGGGGGCGAAAATAGGGCTTTTGGGAATTCTTCCCGACTCAACTCAAATACCATGGAGCTCCATAATATTCAAGGCTTTTACGATAAAATGCATATACGGAAGAGAAATGTTTGAAACTTGGTATAAAATGGCTTCAATGATAGAAAGCGGACTCGATATAAAGCCGGTGATAACTCATCGTTTCCCGATAAACGATTACCAAAAAGCTTTTGAAATTATGTCAAGTGGCAATTCGGGTAAGGTAATACTCGATTGGTAAAAATGAAAAAACTAATCTTTTTAATTTTTATCTTCAGCTTTGTATCCTGCAATTTTATAAAAAGCAAAATGGGCGATTATTATTTAAGCAAAGCGAAAAAAATAGCAAATAGCGAAGAGGTAAGCGAAAAGGATATAGATAATTTTTACGATTATATGATGAAGAGTTTAGATTATAAAACGGATATTAAAGAATCCGTATCGATGGTGGAAGAAGTGACTCAGGCGAGTCTCAAAGCCGGTTATGTAAAAGCCTACGAAAACGAGCTTAAATTTTTTAAAAAATACGTGGAAAGAAACCCCAAAGCGTGGGAGGTTTATTTAAACATAATAAACATATTTTCGTTAAAAGGGGATTTGTATAACTTAAACAACTTAAAAGAAGATTTCGAAAAAAAAGCGCTTTCGGACAAAAACTTTAAGCTTCTTTCTTTCATAGTGGAAACCAATCTGCTTTACTGGTCCGAGGTTTACGGACAGCTTTCGCTAAACAACAGCTACGACGAGATGATGGATTATCTTTCAAAATACTGCTCTTATTTTAAAGACATAAATAACGTAAAAAACTTAAACGACGAGTCTTTTTTTAAAGACGCCGACAGCGGGCTTTATTATTATTTTTCCACGACTCTTTCGGATTTTTTAAATAAAGCTAAAAACGTCAAACGAAACTGCGATTTGTATTCCAGGATTAATTCGGACTCGAATTTTTCAAAGATAGTGAGATATACCATAGACGGGAACAGATATTTATCCAAAAAAGAATACTCAAACGCCGTAATATATTATAAAGCGGCCGTTTCGCTAAACGAAGAATTTTACGACGCGAAAAAAAATCTGATAGAAGCGGAGTTTCAAAACAAACTTTCTCTTTCATTAATGAAAAGAGATAAGACCGACGCGGAAAATCTGGTATACGATAAGATGTCCGAGATAGACGACATGATTAGAATAAAAGACGGAGAGTTAAGTTCGCTGCCTTTTTATTATAACGACAAGTTTGTTTCCCAGCTTTATTCTTTGAAAGCCGCGATGATTATGGTTTTAATAGATGAAAATACCCCAAAAAATAAGAAGGAAAGGCTTGAAAATTCCATAAAAACTTCCATCGAAAATTCTTTGAAATATGATCCTCAAAACAAAATGGCGAAAGAAATCCTGGCGAGATTAAATCAAAAATGATATCTTTTTTTCTTTCGTTTCTTTTGTTAAATTCGTATTCTCAGAGCTTTTCCGATTCGAAAATAAATTTGACTTTGGACAAAAACTCCCGGGTCACCAGAACATACCTCACTTATTCTTTTAAATTTTCAAGTTTTTCCGATTTTTTGAGTTTTTACTCTCTGCCCCTAAACTTTTACAAAGATATTTCGAATATTAATTTGAGAGATTCGGTGAGATTTAAATACTACGGATATTCCACCTATCCTTTCAGATATTTCATATCCAAGAAAAAGAAGATAGAATTTAACGGAGAAAACGGTTCGGATTCGACAAAATCTTTAGAAGTAAAAAACGATAGCAGGGTAAGACTTTCTTTAAGCCCTTTGATAGAAGACGTAAAAGAAAACATAAATTGGTATTTGTTCGATCTTACGGTAAAAAATTTTTCGGAGGAATGGAAGAGCCTTGAAATTTCTCAAAAAAAAGAGTTTTTAAAAGACCTTTCTTACATAAATTTCCCGTTTGTCCCATCATTGTCCGAAGAAAAATCCAGCGATACTGTCAACTCAAAAATAAATCTAATACCTTATCTTAAATAATCTGCGCCATAAATAACATCCTTTAAGCTTATTTTATACTTAAAAGAGGGCTAAACACGATAACCAGTTTGGGTTAAGTTGTTTTTGAGAAGATGAAAACTTGACATAAACCTTTTTTTTTTTTTTTTTTT
>Ga0067045_1029218_pt1 | contig 22825 bp, 20 predicted proteins | sample TerdegcTABiofilm_FD_59184 | JGI IMG/M metagenome (GOLD analysis project Ga0067045, IMG submission 59184) | Combined Assembly of (Gp0054472, Gp0054536) Wastewater bioreactor microbial communities from Singapore -Terephthalate degrading...
GCACGGGGGTGGGGGATGGGGTAAAACCGGGTGGGGTCGGGGTAGGCGAAGGCGTCAGGGCAACTGCTGTGGCCGTGGCACTGGCGTTGCAGAATTCAATTAAGGCCGGTTCTCCCCCGACCTGGCTGGATAGCTCCCAGCAGCTGAATACATTGAGGGGTGTGTTGTCCAGCGTGCAGGATAAAGCACCTTTGTGGACTTTCAGATGCATGGTACCTTGTTCATTGAAGAAGATCTCCACTTGGGTTGGCGTGTCTACAAGCTGTAACGAACAGACCGGCATCAGGAATTCATACGAAAGCCCTTGTGCCTCAAACATTGCCCGGCCCTGATCTAAAAGAATCTGCAGGTGGGGGATGATGTGGGGATTTTTGAGGGTGACCTCAGTTTGAGGATCCAGGCTCAAAGTGCTGCCGTCTTCAAAACAAAAGCGGGCCCCGGCGGCCGCGGTCATGAGCTGGCCGCTTTCTTCTACCACTATGTCGCCGCTGATGAGGGACGGAGTTGCAGCGGTGGACGATTGCCACTGCGCTGTGCCCTCGCATAGCTGCAAACGCAGGTAAGGGGGCATGATCTCGGGTGTGGGGGCTGGAGTTGGACGACATGCCACTACTGTGCCGATCACCAGGGCCACTGCCAGCATATATTGGATCCACCGCTGCCGTTTGGGCTTGGCGCTGCTGGTAGCGAGCAGGTTTTGAAATGGGCTGCCACGCTGTATCATTTGACTATCCCCGCGAACTTTTTTGTTCTGCTCAAGTGACGTGATAACATTTGCAAATCGCAGTGAGGCCTTCAGGCGTTCCTGGGGCGCGCAGAGCGGCTGAAGCGCCACCACGAACCCTCTTCTGCGTAAGTCCTGTCTATATTATACCCGGACTTTGAAGGAGTGTCAGGGTGGGGCGAAAAGAAATGCGGTTCAATCAGGGCGGGTCATTGTTCTGAGCGGGGGGCGCGGCGAATTCGTGCGTCCCTCTTGTTTTGCAAAGGCCCGACCGGCCTGGAGGGCCTGTCGGGCCTTGATAGAGTATGCAGGCGGGCGGAACTCACTCGTGTTCGTCTTTCACCAGGGCGTTCAGGATGACGCTGACGACGCTGACGATGATTGCGCCCAAGAAGGCGGGCCAGAAGCCATCTACGTAGAACCCGACGTTGAAGACGGACGTGGCCAGCCAGGAAGCCAACAGCAGCGTGACGGCATTGATCACCAGCGTGAACAGCCCTAAGGTCAGGATAATCAGCGGGCAGGTAAGCAGTTTGAGCAGCGGGCGGAGGATGGCATTCACCAGGCCCAGAATGATTGCCATGACCGCATAGACTACCCAACCCCCGCCGTCTACGTAGATGCCCGGCACCAGCCAGGCGGCGACAAAGAGCGCCAGTGCCATAACGACCCAACGGATGAATAGTTTCATTGTTTCCCTCCATAATTCGGTTCAGGTTTACACCATGGGCACAAAATGCTCGCCATCGTGTAAGTCGTAATTGTATTACGCAACAAGGGGGGAAAAAGTTTCAAAGGGCAGGGAGTTCCATGCGCACCCCCTGTAGTTCCGGTAGCCATGTAAGCTGACCCCGACTCAGGAGGGGTCAATGTTGGCCAGCGCACGGCCGCGTTGCCGGGCAGCAATCCCGGCTAACAGCACTCCTATTTCGTACAAGACGATGAACGGGCCGGTGACCAGTAGCATTGTGACCGGATCGGTGGTGGGCGTGATGATGGCGGCGGCGAGTGCCGACAGAAAAATGACGACTTTGCGCGCGCTTCTTAGCTTATCTGGAGTGACCAGGCCGGCCCGCACCAAGCCGTAGATCACCAGCGGGGTCTGGAACAACACTCCCATCCAGACGATCAGCGTCGTAGCAAACGACAGGTAAGCCTCCAACGAGAAAAGGGGCTGGACGATGTCTTGCAGGAAGCCGGTTAAAACCGGGATACTGGTCGGAATCAGGACCTCCAGCGTGAACAACGCGCCCAAGAAGAAAAGGAGCAGTACCGCAGGGATGCCGAGCAGGAGCAGCCGTTTTTCGTTGGGGTACAGGCCTGGCGCCAGAAAGCCGTAAATCTGGAAAAGGATGTAGGGCAGAACCAAAATCAGGCCCAGGAAAAGTGCTACTTTGAAATAAATCAGAGGTGCGTCCGTGGGGCCCAGCACGATCGGGCGGTTTTCTCCCAGCGGCGTGACCAGAAACTGGATCGCCCGCTCGGCCAGGAGCAGACCGGGAGCCATGCCGATAATCAAGGCGAGCACTACCCGCAGCAGCCGCGCCCGCAGCTCGGTGAGGTGCTCTAACAGCGATTTGCGCTCGTCATCCGCCATGGGCAACCTCGGCGGTGTCGGCGGTGTGGTCTGGCTCGTCTATGGCCGGTTCTGCCGCGTGGGCCGGGGGTGGTGTGGGCTGGGGGTGGGGAACATCTGAATAGGGCTGCGGATGTTCGGCGCGTTCCACCTCTAATAGATCATGCTGCAACAGAACCGAAAACTGCCGCCACATCTGTTGCCCCTTCTGAACGGTCTGTCCAATGGTCCGCCCGGCTTTGATGGCTTCCTCCGGGCCGAACAGCAGGAGTGCCAACAGAACCAGGACAAGAAGTTCACCGGTGCCAATGTTGAAGACATCCATAGGCCCTTTACCTCAAGGACTGCCGTGAAATATCACTCCGGGTCTTGGTGGCCTGGGGATTGTCAGGTTAGTGAGCGAGCCCACGCCATGCTCCTCCCTGATATCAATCTCCTCCGGTGGAGCGGTCACAAAGGGAAGCACACCCGTCCTGAAGCGTGGGGTGCCTGGGCGCTGAAGTGGCCGCCAGCTGACCACCTGGAAAACGCTGCGAGAACCGCCGATGGCTAAGCCTTATCGGTGGGCTTTTCCTCAGGGGTTTCTTCTGAAGGCTGGGCTTTTTTATCCCCCTGGAGACCTTCCTGGAAACCCCGGATGCCTTTGCCCAGCTCTGAACCCAGACGGGCAATGCGGCCAGGCCCAAAGATGATCAGCGCCAGCAGCAGCACAACAATCAACTCTACCGGACCAACACGGAACGGCATGGCAACCTCCTTAAAAACAAAAACATCAGCGGTACTTTCCAACCCGCATATTATAGCACAATATCATTTAAATTGGGGTGCAATGTCAGCTCTGGAACGGCCCGCCAACCAGATGATGTGCGCGTTGAATGTGAGTTGGGCAGAATCCAGCCCGTGGTGATATTTAGATTGTAATTTACTTCCTGGTTGCGTCTTAATCTAAATGCGTTATTATAGTTAATGAATCTATGACTCAGGGCCGGATATTGGCCTGATCTATGAACGGGAGCCCGTGAAGAAAGAGGCAATCTATGAACCCACTCCACATCTTAGTTTTGAGTCGCGATTTAGAACTGGTGGCGCAGCTTCAGGAAGGGGGACTGATCCCGGCAGACGATGTAATAGAGGTGCTCAGCTCCCCCCTGGAGCTGGAAAGCACCTTGAGCCGTTCACAGAGTGCCCTGTTGATTTTGGATTTGCCGGCTGCGGATGCTCCTCAACTGTTAGAGGTGTTGCATCGTAAAGAACACACTGTCCCAATGGTGGTGATCACCGATACCACTCCTACCCTCTCTCTGATCAATGATCTGTTGCGTTTTCACGTGTTAGGATTCATCCGGCGTCCGCTGCGCACCGAGAAGGCTAAGGCGGTGCTGACCGAGGCGCTACAGCGGGCTTACAGCATGGCGCACGTCCGCTCCCTGCAGCAAGAGCTGACCAAGGCCAATGAGCGGTTGAACCAGCGGTTGCAGGAGTTAAACACGATCTATACGGTGGGGAAATCGGTCGCTTCGTCGTTGAATTTAGATGAAGTGTTGGCCCAAATTGTGGAGATTTCGGTCAATCTGGCACAAGCTGAAGAGGGTTTTATCTTGTTGCGCGAGGGGGATAAGCTCTTTCTGCGGACGGCTAAGAATGTGGAAGACCGTTTGGCCCGCCAGTTTAACATGGAAGCTTCGGATAGTGTGGCCCACCGGGTGATCACGACCGGCCAGCCGGCCATGTTGCGCCGGGAGACTAAAATCGCCACCGGTTATCTGGCGCGCTCGTTGCTCTATATCCCGCTTCAGGTTCCCGGACAGGGGACGATTGGTATCCTCGGTGTGGTCAACCGGGCGCGCGATCGGGCGTTCACCGAGGGCCAGATGTTTACGCTTTCGTCCATTGCCGATTTTGCCGCGGTCGCCGTGGAGAACGCCCGTCTCTTCAGCGCCATGCAGACTGAACAGGCCCGCTTGCGCACAATTCTGGAGCAGGCGACTGAGGCAATCCTGGTGGTGGATACGGAAAACCGGCTGCTGTTGTGGAGCGAGACCGCGAAGGAAGTCTTTCATATTCCGGCCACGGCCAGGCAGCAGCCCCTGGAGACTGTCATCAGCCACCCCCGTTTGTTGGAGCTGTTTCGGCAAGCCGACGACGGGCCGGCGGTGGCCCAGGCGGAGATTGAGGTGGGCGACCACCGGGTGTTTAATGCCCAGCTGACCGTGATCCACCAGACCGGACGGGTTGTGGTCATGCAGGACATCACTTTCCTGAAAGAGCTGGACCGTTTGAAGAGCGAGTTTGTCTCCACAGTATCGCACGACTTGCGTACCCCGTTAACGACGGTGCAGGGCTACGTGGAACTGCTGGATCGGGTCGGCCCGCTCAATGAAACCCAGCAGAAATTCATCCGGCGGGCCTTAGATAGCCTGACCCACATCACTGAGCTGATCAGCGATTTGCTGGATATCGGCCGGATTGAAGCCGGGTACGATCTGGAAATGCGCCCCTGCCGGTTAGAGGAAGCGGTGACGCAGGCGGTGGAAGCGCTGCAAGGCGAGGCCGACCAGGCGGAAATCACACTGCGCTGGCAACCACCGGCGCAACCGCTGTGGGTTCAGGGGAACATCCGTCGTCTGCGTCAGGTCATGGAGAACCTGGTCAGCAATGCCATCAAGTATAACCGTCCCGGCGGCCTGGTGGAGGTGGTGGCCCGTTTTGATGGGACCCATGGAGTGGTACAGGTGCGGGATAACGGGATCGGGATTCCGCTGGCGGAACAGCAAAACCTCTTCCGGCGGTTTTACCGGGTGCAAACGCCGGAAACGGAAGAGATCCGTGGCACCGGCCTGGGGTTGGCGATCGTCAAATCGGTCATTGAGAAGCACAAAGGGCGGGTTTGGGTAGAAAGCACTCCTGGTCAGGGGAGCCTGTTTTCGTTCATCTTGCCGATATTGCGCGAAGACGAGGTGGCCTCGCGCGCTTGAGGTTGGAATGCGGCCGGGCCAGGGCGGGATTTTGGGCGTCGTACAACGGCGCGCGAGATCCCGCCCGACTTGTTTCTGGATAACGTCAGCGGTGGCTGCGTGCCGGGATAGCTGGCAGCGCGTTTCCATTTCACAAGGAGATTGACACCCTTGCAGGTTGGCCTATAATCAATCATATGCGGCCTGACCTACCGGAGGCCGAGAAGGAGGTATAAGGGATCAGAAAATCGTATCAATTGTCCCCACAAAGTTTAACCATGACTCTCAATTTTTCAAGAAGCAAGAAGGAGGAAGGAAACGATGACACGCAAGCCCCTGTTTAGTTTGTTGGCTGTGCTGATGATGGTTGGCATGGTCCTGGCCGCCTGCGGCCCGACCCCGACCGCAGCCCCCGCCACCACGGTGGCCCCGGCGACCACGGAAGCCCCCAAAACGACCGAGCCGCCCGCCACGACTGAAGCCCCAACGGCTGCACCCACCCCGCACCCCATCTGGGAAGATGCCCGCGTGAAGCAGGCCATCGCCGCCGCAATTGACCGCGAGGTGATCGTGGACCGGGTCTTTGAAGGGCGCAACACGCCGGCCTACCACATGGTCCCGCCTGGCTATCCGTTCGCGACCGAGCCGTTCCTGGATAAGTACGGCACCCGCAACCTGGACATGGCCAAGCAGCTGCTGACCGAGGCCGGTTACAGCACGCAAAAGCCCTTTGAGTTTGACCTCTGGTATCCGCCGGAGCACTACGGGACCACCACCGCCGACGTGATGCAGGTCATCAAGGAGCAGCTGGAAGAGACCGGCATGATCAAGGTCAACCTGAAGACCCAGAACTGGGCCGAGTACGTGGACAGCTTCGTTGCCGGCGATGCCTTCCCGGTCTTCATCCTGGGCTGGTTCCCCGACTTTGCCGACCCCGATAACTGGGTGCGGCCGTTCGCCTCGTGCCTGCAGTCGCCCGATAATGGCGTCAACTACTGCAATCCCAAGATGGATGAGCTGATTAACGGCGCGGCCGCCACCGCCGATCCGGCCAAGCGCACCGAGCTCTACAAGCAGCTGGGTGAGCTCTACGCCGAGGAAGTCCCGACCCTGCCGCTCTTCTGGGAGCCGGAATTCGTAACCTACCGCGACGGCGTGGAAGGCGTCAAGATCGGCGCCCCCTTTGAGTTCAATTACAACGTTCTCAGCTTTGGGGCCAATGCCAAACCGGCCTCCGGCAGCAAAGATACCATCATCATCGGCACCACCGACGAGGTCAACAGCCTGGATCCGCAGGACGCTTATGCTACCCATGACTGGGAAGTCCTGAAGAACACCGGCGTGGCACTGCTGAGGTACATCCCTGGCACGGCCGAGCTGGAGCCGGGCGCGGCCGCCGATTTCCCGACCATCAGCGCTGACGGCAAGACCTATACCTACAAGCTGCGCGATAACTTGATGTACGCCGATGGTACACCGGTCAAGGCGCAGGATTACGTGGATTCCTGGAACCGGCTCAACACGCTGGAAGGCCAGGTCTCCGGCCTGATCCAGAGCTACGTGGAGAGCGTGGAAGCCCCCGATGAACTGACGGTGGTCTATCACCTGAAGGATTCCTATGGCTTCTTCAACGTCCTCTCCGCCGCCGCGCCCTTCATCCCGGCCAACCCCAAGATCTTCGCCCCGGACGCGATCCTGCAATTCCCGGAGAAGCTGGATGGCATCGGCCCGTACCAGATGGTCAAGTACGTCCCCGGTGAGCAGATGCAGCTGGTCGCCAATCCGAATTACTTCGGTGAGGACAAGCCGATCATCAAGAACGTGATCATCCGCTATTTCGCCAACCCGACCACGATGAGCAACGCCGTGGAAAAGGGCGAAATTGACATCGCCTGGCGCATCCTGGGCGCGGTGGAAGCCACCCGCCTTCAGAGCGTCAGCGGCCTGACCGTGGAGAAGATTGACGCCCCCACGCTGCGTTACCTGGTCTTCAACCACAAGTACATGACGGATAAGTAAGTTGGGCCGCTCCGGCGACATCAACGCTAGCTAAAACGTGAAACGTGAAACGTGCTTGGTCACGTTTCACGTTTCACGCATCATATCACTTATGCTTTTATGTAGGGGAGGACAGTTTATGTCCGCTTCATTCCGTAATTTTTTGATCACCCGTATTTTGTTGACCATCCCCATGGTTTTGATCCTCATCACGATGGTTTTTGTCATCATGCGCATTTTACCGGGGGATCCTATCCGTTCCCAGTTGGGCCCCAAAGTGAGCGCGGAGCAGGCCAACGCTATTCGCGAGCGGCTGGGCCTTAACCGCCCCCTGATCGTGCAATACGTGGATTTCGTGACGGATATGGTCACATTCAACTTCGGCAACGCCTTGACGCAGGGCGAGCGTCCGATCCGCGACGAGCTGGCCGAACGGCTGCCGGCCACGATGGAACTGGCGATCCCGGCCATGGTTTTCACGGCGTTCTTTGGAATCCTCGGGGGGGCCGTGGCGGCCAAATATCGCAAGCGCTGGATTGATTATGCTCTGCGGCTGTTCAGCATTGCTGTTTACTCCATGCCGGTCTTTTTCATGGGACTTTTGTTCCAGATTTTGTTTGGCGTGCGGATTCCCCTTTTCCCCATTGCTGGACGGATGGATTCGCTCCTGCTGACTACTTTCCAATCCCCCACCAACTTTTACATTCTGGATGCCATTCTCACGCGCAACTGGCCGGCGCTGCAATCGGCCGTCCACCACCTGATCATGCCCGCCATCACGCTGGGCCTGGTACTTTGCGGTCCCTACATCCGGCTGACCCGGGTCAACATGATTGAGATGCTCCAGACCGACTTTATCACCGCCGGCCGCGCGCGCGGCCTGCCGGAAAACCGCCTGATCTTCAAACATGCCTTGCGCAACACCTTCATCCCCATCATGACGTTGATCGGGTTGGAATTTGCCATCTTGCTGGCCGGCGCGGTACTGACCGAATCCACCTTTTCCTGGCCGGGGATGGGCCGTTACCTGGTGGAGCGGATTGAACTGCGCGACTACACCGCCGTCCAATCCGTCATCGGCGTCTTTGCGATGTTCGTGGCCGCCATCATGTTGATCATGGACATCCTCTACGCCTTTGTAGACCCCCGTATCCGCTATTAACGGAATACGCCATACACCCCACGGCTGGCAAGCGTGATTGTCGGAGAGAAAGCATGGCTGAACCAAAACCAACCAATGAAATCCCCCAGTGGCAACTGGATTTAGAGCGTGTCGGCTTTGTCCGCCGGGCCCTGATGGCGCGCAAGTGGTACGGCGGTGACTGGTGGTTTGTCGTCATCAGTGCCATTTTGCTGTTGTTCGTGATCATCGTCGGCATTTTCCCGCAATGGTTTGCGCCGTATGATCCCCGCGCGGAAGTGGGCCCTTCACTGCTGCAACCTGGCGAGCCCCCGGCGGATTACGTGCTGCTGGCCCCTGCCGGCAAGGACGTGCAGACCTTGCGCGACATCGGTAGCAGCAAACACAAGATCGGCTTTGTCTTAGCCAGCCCGGCCAGCCAGGCGCTCCGTGAAGCGCTGGATGCACTCAACGCGGAGGAGGCGGCGCAGGGCACGGGCGTGCGCTACCAGCCGCGCCCGCAGCGGTACGAGACGCTCGCCGAAGGGCTGGCCGACCTGGAGGCCGGCAAGCTGGATGGCTTCGTGGCCACCGCCGCTGAAGCCGATGAGACCAATCTGGCGTCCTACCCCGGCATCGTGCTGGTGGGACCACTGCGCGAGAGCACCGGTAAGGGCTTTGTCCTGGGAACCAACCAGCTCGGGCAGGATGTGCTGAGCCGTATCATCTGGGGCACCCGTATCGCGCTGATTGTGGGGCTGAGCTCGGCGCTCGTCTCCGTCATCTTCGGCGTCCCGTTGGGGCTGCTCAGCGGCTTCATCGGCGGCCCGCTGGATCGCGTGTTGACGCTGCTGATGGATAGCCTCTACTCCTTCCCCGGCCTGATTTTGGCGCTTTCCATTGCGGCGATCCTGGGGCCGGGGATTGGCAACATCATCATTTCCATTGCCGTCCTTTACATTCCCACCTATTTCCGCATTGTGCGCGGCCAGACGCTCTCGGTCAAAGAGGAAATGTACGTGGACGCCGCCCGCAGCCTCGGCGCGACCCGCTTCCAGATTTTGCGCGACTACATCTTCCCTAACGTGATCCCCTCCGTGGTGATCATCTTCTCGGTCAACGTCGCCGATGCCATCCTGACCGAAGCGGGCCTCAGCTTCCTGGGGCTGGGCCTGCCGCCCGATACACCCGACTGGGGCATTGACCTGGCGCGCGGCAAGGATTACCTGCGGCGAGCCTGGTGGCTGATTACCTTCCCTGGCGTGATGGTCTCGCTCGTCACCCTCTCGTTCAGTATGTTGGGGGAGAGCCTCTCCGAGATCCTTAACCCGCGCCTGGCGGAGCTGTAAGGAGTCAGGCATGACAACCACTACCGCTGACAAAGAAGTTTTGATCCAGGTCCGCGATTTTTCGTTGATCTACAAGACGCGCTTAGGGCCGTTGAGTGCCGTGGATCACGTTTCTTTTGACCTCTACAAGGGGGAAATCGTGGGGCTGGTGGGTGAATCCGGCTGCGGCAAGAGCACGCTGGGCAAAGCGCTGTTGCGGATGGCCCCCCCGCAGGCGGAACTCACCGGCCAGATCCTCTTCCAGGGCCAGAACATTCTGCAATTTGACGATGACCAGCTGCGCGATTTTCGGGGGCGTTGCGTCAGCATGATCTTCCAGGACCCGATGACCTCGCTCAACCCCGTCCAGCGCGTGGATCAGCACCTGATAGAAGCGATCCAGGTCCACGAGCCGCGCACGCCGGTCGCCGCGGCGTTAGAGCGGGCCCGCGCCCTCATCGGCCGGCTCAGCATCCAGGAGCGGCGGCTCAAGGATTACCCGCACCAGCTCTCCGGCGGGATGCGCCAGCGGGTGATGATCGGGCTGGGGCTGGTGCTCAACGCGAATCTCATCATCGCCGACGAAGCCACGACCTCGCTGGATGTGATCGTGGAGGCCAAACTGCTGGACCAGTTCCGCGAACTCCGCGATGAACTGGGCATCACCGTTTTGATGATCACGCACAACATCGCGCTGGTGGCCGAGGTGGCCGACCGGATCGCCGTGATGTACGCCGGGCAGATGGCCGAAATCGGCTCGGTCTACGAGGTCTTTGATGCGCCGCGTCATCCCTACACGCAGGGCCTGCTGGCCTCTGTGCCGACCATCAGCCTGGACGAGCGCGCGGAGCTCTTCAAGATGGGCGGCGAACCGCCCAATCTGACGCATCCCCCGCAGGGCTGTCGGTTCCATCCGCGCTGCCCCCAGGCGCTGCCGATCTGCGCGCAGCGTGAACCGGCGCTCCAACCGGTGGCCGGCGATCATCTGGTCCATTGCTGGCTCTATCAGACTCATGCATCCCAGGGGGCGTCATGAACGTTCAATCTGTACCCCAAACGCAACCGGCGGACAATCTGGTGGAAGTCCGCGACGTGAAAAAGTGGTTCCCGGTGCAGCAGGGAGTCCTGGATAAACTATTGGCCGCCGGCCATCAGGATTACATCCACGCAGTGGACGGCGTCTCGTTTGAAATCCGGCGCGGCGAGGTCTTCGGGCTGGCCGGCGAGAGCGGCAGCGGCAAGAGCACGACTGGCCGCCTGGTGGTGCGGATGGAGACGCCGACGGCGGGCACCATCCACTTTGACGGGCAGGATATTACTACGCTGGGTGGTGACGAATTGCGCCGCCTGCGCCGCCGGATGCAGATCATCTACCAGGACCCGATGGCCTCTTTGAACCCGCGCATGGCGCTCGGCGAGGCCATCGGCTACGGCCTGAAGATCCACGCGCCGGAGTTGAGCGACGCCGAGCGCCACCAGCGTGCCATTGACATGCTGGAAAAAGTGGGACTCTCGCCGGCGCAGTTCTTCTACGGCAAGTTCCCGCACCAGATCTCCGGCGGGCAGCGCCAGCGCGCCGTGATTGCGCGGGCGCTCGTCACCCGGCCCTCCTTGATCCTGGCCGACGAGCCGATTGCGATGGCCGATGTCAGCGTCCGCGCGCTGCTGCTGGACCTGATGAACCAGCTCAAGCGCGAATTCAACCTGACCTATCTCTTCATCACGCACGATTTGGCGACGGCCAAGTATATCTGCGACCGGGTGGGCATCATGTACCTGGGCAAGCTGGTGGAGGTGGCGGAGTTGCGCGAGCTCTACAGCCATCCGCTGCACCCCTACACCCAGGCGCTGCTGGCGGCCGTCCCCGTCCCCAATCCGCACAAACGGCGCACCCAGGCCATGCCCGAAGGTGAGATCCCCAACCCGATCCACCCGCCTGCCGGCTGCCGGTTCCATCCGCGTTGCCCCCTTGCCACAGAGGAGTGCGCGGTGGAAGACCCGCCCCTGCGCGCGCTCCGGCCCGACCATACCGTCGCGTGCCATCACGCCGAGCGGTTTTTGTAGCTTTGAATCCATCACCAGAACTCACCGCAGAGTTTTTCAAGGTATTTCCTTGTGTCCTGGGTAACCTCGGCGGTGAAGACAACTTTGATCAAGAGGGTATCTATGTCCTGGCGTCAACACTATGCGAGCAAGCTCACCACCGCTGAACAGGCGATCGCCATCCATGTCCATTCCGGCGACCGCATTTTCCTCACCGGGAACTGTAGCGTTCCGCGCACCCTGGTCGCGGCGCTCGTGGCCCGCGCGCCTGAGCTGGAAAACGTGGAGGTCGCCCACGCGCTCACGGTCGGCCCCAGCGACTTCACCGCGCCGGAGCTGGCCGGCCATCTGCGCTCCAACGCGCTCTTCATCGGCCACAACGTCCGGCAGGCAGTCTGGGAGGGGCGCGCCGACTTCACCCCCGTTCTGCTCTCCGAGTTCCCCACCATCTTTCAGCGGGCGCTGCCGATTGATGTGGCTTTCGTCCACCTCTCGCCCCCTGACGAGGAGGGCTACTGCACCTACGGCATTGAGACGGGGCTGACCAAAGCGCCGGCCGAGAGCGCCAAAGTGATTGTGGCGCAGATCAACCCCCGGATGCCCACGCTCTACGGTGACACGCGCATCCACGTGGAGCAGTTGGATGCCATCGTGGAGGTGGATGATCCGCTCTACGAATACCGGATGAACGAAGATCCCCATGATCCGGTGGTGACGGCGATTGCGCAGCACATCGCGGGGCTGATCCCCGACGGGGCCACGCTCCAGATGGGCATCGGCGCGCTGCCCGATGCGGTGCTGCCCTACCTGGAAGAGAAGCATGACCTGGGCATCCACACGGAGCTCTTCTCCGATGGCGTGCGGGTGCTGGTAGAGAAGGGGGTCCTCACCGGCGCGCGCAAGACGCTCCATCCCGGCAAGATCACCGCCGGCTTTGTGTTGGGCACGCAGGCGCTCTACGAGTGGATTGACCGCAATCCCCTGATTGAGCTCCAGCGCACGGAATACGTCAACGACCCGTTTGTCATCGCCCAGAACTACCGGCAGGTGGCGATCAACGCGGCGCTGGAAATTGATCTCACCGGGCAGGTCTGCTCGGACAGCATCGGCCCCAAGCTCTACAGCGGCGTGGGCGGGCAGATGGATTTCATCTACGGCGCTTCCCGCTCCGAGGGCGGCGTGCCGATCATCGCGCTGCCCAGCACGGCCAAAGGCGGCACGCTCAGCCGCATCGTGCCCATGTTGAAGCAAGGCGCGGGCGTGGTCACCACCCGCAACCATATCCATTGGGTCGTCACCGAGTACGGCGCGGTAGACCTCTACGGCAAATCCATCCGCCAACGCGCCCAGGCGCTCATCAGCCTGGCCGCGCCGCAATTCCGCGACGAATTGACGCGCGCCGCCCGCGACCTTCACTACCTGTAAGAGGACGACAGACCACCGACCACGGACCACCGGCCCCTGCTCACTGCTCACGGCTCACTACTCACTGCTCTGAGTGGTCTGTCGTCCGTGGTCCGTGGTCTCTTTAGCCTGACATGCCCATGGAGTATACCATGACCACTTACCAGACAGATCGCCTTTACGTCTTTCGTCTGCCCCCCGGCGTGGATTTGCTTGAGGGGCTGACCGACTATTGCCGCCAGGCCGGGATCGGGCAGGCCATCCTTTCCGGCATCGGGGCGGTGAAACGGGTGGAAATCGCCCACTTCAGCTTTGCCGCGCAGGAGTATCACCGGCTGCGGTTGGAGGAGGAGCTGGAGCTGCTGGCGCTCAACGGCAACGTTTCGCTGCGCGATGGCGAGCCGTTTGTCCACGCTCACATCCTGTTGGGCGACCGGGAAGGCCGCGTCTGGGGCGGGCACTGTTTCGCCGCCGAAGTCCTGGTCGCGGAAATCGCGCTGCACGGCCTGGCCGGCCAGCCCTTAGAGCGTGTCCTGGATCCCCGTTTGGGCCTCAAACTCTGGCCGAGCGAGTAAACGAATCAGCGAGGTTCCTGCGTTGAATCGCTGACTCGTTGAATCGCGGTATAATGGGCGCATGACGTCGTTGGATCGCCTGGAACATTATCGCCGCCGTTATGCCGCCCTCCAACCGGGCTGGGAACCGGCAACCGCCCGCTATCAGGGCTGGGTGGCGGAGCGACTGGCGCCCGGGACGCGCGTGCTGGACCTGGGTTGCGGCCGCGGCGGCGTTGTGGAGCGCCTGCACGTCACCGGCTGCTGGGTGGGAGCCGACCCTGATTTTACCTCGCTGCGAGAGCACCGGTTGGCGACACTGGCGCGCTGCCAGACGCCGACCACCCGGTTGCCCTTTCTCTCTGCCGCCTTTGACCTGGTCATTGCCTCGTGGGTGTTGGAACATGTCGCCGAGCCGGCCTCTTTTTTCCGGGAGGTGGCACGGGTGCTCCGGCCTGACGGTCGCTTTCTGTTCCTCACCCCCAACGCCCGCCACCCGATCCCCCGTCTCAGCCGTACCCTGGCCGGCCTGCAACGGCGGCTCGTCCCCTGGTTTTACGGTCGCGCAGCCGCCGATACCTTCCCGGTCTGTTACCGTGCCAATACCCCAGAGCTGGTAGAGCGTTGGGCCGGGGCGGCGGGGTTGCGGCGGCTCCGCTTGCAACTGGTGGCAGATCCCGCCTATTTTGCCTGGAATGAGGTGACCTTTCACCTGGCGGCGCGATTGGAACGCTGGCTCCCACCGGCCTGGAAGGTGCATCTCATGGGGGAATATCAGCGCGTGGTTTGAAGATGGAGGAGGTATTGGATGTCCGATTTTCCCATTGAGCTGGTCTTGTTAGTCATCGTCGTAGGGGTGATTATCGCCATCGCCGTCTGGCTGTTCTTTACCCTGAGCGGGCGGCGTAAGGGGGACCCCTCTCCGCTGCCGTCACCGTCCGCGCCCCTGGCGGCTGCCCCTGACAGGGATCTCATTCGCGTACGCCACACGGGCAATCAATGGGAAGTCTGGATTTACGGGACCCGTTATAGCTCCCTGCGCGATGTCGCCCACGAGCCGACCCGCCAGGAGTTCATAGAGGCATTGCGGATGTTAGCGGCTTTTGCCCGTGAGGTCGTGCGGCCGGGTCAGGTGACCGCCGCCCCGCCTCCGACGCCGGCCGCGCCTGTACTGTCAACCCCTGCCGATCAACCGGCCGCCGTGCCGCCTGTTCCGGCCGTCGCCGACCGGCCGGCGGTGGTGCCACCCAAGGAAAAGGAATTGCGGGTTTCCGGTCGTCCCCCGGCGTTCATGCCGGTCATTGACCTGGCGCGGGAGATTGGCGAAATCATGGAAGAGATGCAAGCCCGTTCGCCGGAGCTGGCGTCGCGCTCCATCCGTCTTCGCAACGCCGCCGGCGGGGGCGTGCACATTGTCGTGGATGGTATCGTCTATGCAACGGTGGAAGAGGTCCCTGAACCGGCCATCCAGGCCCTCATCCGTGCCGCCACCAAAGAGTGGGAACGCCGGTGAAACGAGTCGGCGAATGGCAAATGGCGAATAGCGAATGGCGAATTGGGAATAGCGAATCAACCTATCGTGGCTCAGCTGTTGATGGAACCATGACCACCTACCACATTTGGACGATTGGTTGCCAGATGAACACCGCCGACTCGCAGCGGGTGGCGGCCGGGCTGGAACGCCTGGGCTACCGGCCGGTGGCCACGCCTGACGAGGCCGATCTGGTGATCCTCAACACCTGTGTGGTGCGCCAGCAGGCCGAGGACAAAGTGACCGGCCATCTCTACCAGCTGCGCCCGCTCAAACAGCGCCGGCCGGAGCTGGTTTTGGCGCTGATGGGCTGCTTTGTCCGCGAGCGCGATTTGCCCCGCCTGCAAGAGCGCTTCCCCTGGGTGGATGTGTTCCTGCCGCCCTCCGACCCGACCGAGCTGTGGGCTTACCTTTCCGCGCGCGGCTGGCTGGATGAAGCGCAGACGTTGATTGTGGAGGCCGAGGTCAGCCGGCTGGATGCGCTGCCCTCGGCGGCGTTGATCCCCGCCTCGGAGCAGGGCCAGGCCGTCAGCGCCTACCTGCCCATCGTCCTGGGCTGCTCGCACGCCTGCACCTACTGCGTCATCCCCTACCGGCGCGGGCCGGAGCGGAGCCGGCCCCTGGCCGCCATCGTCACCGAGGCGCAGGAGATGGTCGCCGCCGGGATCAAAGAGCTCACCCTGCTGGGGCAGATTGTGGATCGCTACGGCTACGACCTGCCGGAGTTCGCTGCTGCCCGCGAGACCCCGCTGGTCACGCTCCTGCGCCGCCTGCATGAGATTGAGGGGCTGGAGCGGCTGCGCTTTCTCACCGGCCACCCCAATTGGGTGCGCGATGACCTGCTCCGCGCTGTGGCGGAACTGCCCAAAGTCTGCGAGCATCTGGAAGTCCCCATCCAGGCCGGCGACGATGAGATTTTGCGCGCCATGCGGCGGGGGTATACGGCCGACGACTACCGGCGTCTGGTCGCCCGCGCCCGCGAACTGATCCCCGGCGTCTCCATTGCCACCGACATCATCGTGGGCTTCCCCGGCGAGACCGCCGCGCAATTCCAACGCACCTATGATCTGCTGGCCGAACTGCGGCTGGATCGCGCCCACATCGCCCGCTATTCCACCCGGCCACTCACCGTCGCCGCCCGCACGCTGCACGACGATTTGCCCCTGGAAGAAAAAGAGCGCCGCCGCCGCACCTTGGATAAGCTCCAGGGGACCATCGTGGGGGAACTCAACGCGCGCCTGCTGGGGCAGACGGTGGAGGTGCTGGTGGAGGGGAAAAAGAAACAGCGCTGGTTTGGCCGCACCCGCACCGACCGGCTGGTTTTCTTTGAGGCAGAGGGCGACTGGCTGGGCCGTTTAGTCCCCGTGCGGGTCACCTGGGCCGGCCCCTGGTCGCTGATCGGAGAAGTAGTAAGAAATTCCTCATGAACTGGCGTTCACCGGCGGTGGGGTGAAAACTGGCTCGTAGTGACGCGCTTTAGCGCGGCTAAGACGGCGCTGAAGCGCCTGACTACAAACTCAGGGTGTTATTTTCAAGGGGGTACGGAGTTGACTTCTTACTTCTTCCTAAACAACCGTAGCCATTCCTCTACTTCGTCCGGCGTCACTTCCGCCGGTTTTTGCCCATAAGGGGTGGCCGGCGACTTGGGTTTTCTCTCCCCCGCGGCTTTTTGCTGGCGGCCGGCCTCCGGCGGGGCAGCGGGTGGTTCTTCCACTGATTCCGGTGACTCCGGTGGCTCCGGGAAGAGCGCCAGCCACTCCGCCATTTCCGCCGGTGAGAGCTCTTCCGGTTTGTCCGGTGCGGTCTCCGGCGGGGTGGGCGGGGCCAGCTGCACGGCAAAGGCCGGCGACGTCATCACCTGCGCACCGACTGCCCGCGCTGCGGCCTGCACTTCCCGGTCCGACGTGACGACCGTCCAGCCGCCCGGATTGCGCAATCGCCGTAGCCGCTCGCGGATCACGGCGTCGGCGGTGCTGCGTCCCTGAGAGGCGAAAGTCACCTCCACGCCGCCGCCCGAAAGCTCGCGCGATTTCCCGCCGGGCAGCCCCCGGTCAAAGACCACCACTGCTTTCCGGCCCTCCCGGGCGGCCCACAGCCGCAATCGCAGCACCAGCCAGACCTCATCGTGCGGATCATCCAGTTTGAGATCGGGCAGTGCTGCGATCAAATTGTGGCCGTCAATCAGAAAGGGCATGATGTGTTAGATGACCTCATGGGGACGACGGACCACAATCACCGTGGTCTGTGGTCCGTCGTCTGTGGTCTTTCTGGGGCGCGAGGGCCGCGGCGACGCCTACGCTGGCGTCTGCGGCATCCCTGCCAGTATCCGCCAGATCAGCACTGTGGCCACGAACGCCAGCCCGGCCCCAAAGAAGAAGGGCGCGCTGGGCCCGAAACCGGTCCACGTTCCCACGCCCTGCCACAAGAGGCCGGCCAGCGCCGAGGCCGGGAACGCCGTCAGCCCGATGGCGGCGTTGAAGACGCCGTAAGCCGTCCCGCGCTTCTCCGGCGGGATCAGATCGGCCACCAGCGCCTTGGCTACACCCTCAGCCATGGCATAGTAGACGCCATACAAGGCATAGAGCGCCCAGATGTGCCAGCCAACCCGCGCCAGCGCAAAGCCCAGGTAGATCAGCCCGTAGACCAGCCAGCCGACCACAATCAGCCGGCGGCGTCCGATTTTATCGGAGAGCGCCCCGGCCGGCCCGGCCAGCAGTGCGTACACCAGATTAAACGAAGCCACCATCAACAGGATTTGAACCAATCCCAGCCCCCGTTCCTGAGCGCGCAGCAGCAGGAACGCATCGGAAGAGTTGCCCAAAGTGAAGAGGATGACCGTGAGCAGGAAACCGTAAAAGCGCTTATCCCAGCCGCGCAGCGTGAAGCGCGGGGCCTCTTTGGGCCGGATGGCTACCTCCCGCGCGCCGAAGGCGAGGACCACCACACTCAACACAGCCGGCACCAGGCTCCACAGCACCACCTGTTGGAACAGGGGCCGCGTCAGCGATACCGCGCCCCGCTGCGAAGCGCTTAGAATCCCGGCGGCGATCAACACGCCTACCAGCGCGCCCGCCGTATCCCCGGCCCGGTGCAGCCCAAAGGCCAACCCGCGATGCTGCGGATCAATGGAATCGGCCACCAGCGCATCGCGCGGCGCGGTGCGGATCCCTTTGCCGACCCGCTCGGCCACCCGCACCCCCAGCACCACCTGCCAGGTCGCGGCCACGTAAAAGAAGGGCTTGGAGAGCGCCGAAATGGTATAGCCGAGCACCGCCGGCCACTTGCGCGCCCCCAACCGGTCCGAGATCCAGCCGGAGAAGATCTTGAGCAGGCTGGCGGTCATCTCGGCCGCGCCCTCGATCAAACCGACCACCGCCGTCCCGGCCCCCAGCACGTTGGCCAGGAAGAAGGGCAGCAGGTGAATCATCATTTCCGAGGAGATATCGGCCAGAAAACTGGTGGCCGTTACTACCCAGACGTTGCGGGGCAAGCGTCGCAGGGTAGCCACTGTGTCGTTGGTTTGGGTCGTTACTTTAACGTCAGACATGGTGCCCTCTTTCTTGTCAAACAAATATATTTGCTAATTTTACCCGGCACGTAAGTAAACTTGCGGTCAGGCACCTTAAACCAGCTGATACTATACCCAACGGCTTAAAAGTCAAGCCTGCCGGGAGCAAACGTAATACAAACTTTAGTTTGCATCCTCCGGGCAGTTGCACTTTGCTCGTCTGCGGTATAATAAATGTGGCATTCCCAGTGCGAGACGTGAGAAAGGAGCTAAGCATGGCAGATCAACATTCCGGCCCGCCGGTACCCCAAACCCAACCGGGGATGGTCCTGAGCTGGCTCAAGGATTTCTTCCGCCAATTTCAGCTGGCCTGGCGGCTGATGAAGGATCCGCGCATCCCGTGGGGCTATAAGCTGATCCCCTTTGCCACGGCGGTATATGTGATCTCCCCGGTAGACCTGATTCCCGGAGCGGTTTTGGGGTTGGGTCAGCTGGACGACGTGGCCGTGCTGCTGATCGGCCTCAAGTTTTTCATTGACCTTTGCCCGCCGGATATTGTAGAAGAGCACCGTCTGGCACTGCAAGGGACGGCGGTCACGGCGACCTGGGTGCCCCCCCAGGACGCTTCGGTCATTGATGTGGAGCCTGAGGTTCCCCCCACCGAAACGCCGCAAAATTGAAACCACTGGTTGAGTCGGTTCCCAATTTCAGCGCTGGCCGCCAGCGCGAGGTGGTGGAAGCCATTGTCGCGGCCATGCGTGCGGTGCCTGAGGTTCACATCCTGGACGTGCACACGGACGTGGATCACAACCGCACGGTAGTGACGCTGGTAGGCCCGCCGCCGGCTGTCCTGGAGGCCGACTTCCGGGCCATTGCCCAGGCGGCCGCGTTGATCAACCTGGATGAACACCAGGGCGCGCATCCCCGCCTCGGGGCCACGGATGTGGTCCCCTTTGTGCCGCTCAGTGGCGTGACGCTGGCCGAATGCGTCGCCTTAGCGCAGGAGCTGGGACGGCGCGTGGGCGCGGAACTCGGCATTCCCGTTTACCTCTATGAAGCGGCGGCCTCCCGTCCAGACCGGGTGGCGCTGGAGGATGTCCGGCGCGGGCAATACGAGGCGCTCAAGACGGAGATTCTCACCAATCCCGACCGGGCCCCCGACTTTGGCCCGGCGCGGGTGGGGCCGGCCGGCGCGACGATTATCGGCGCTCGCCCTTTCCTGATCGCCTTCAACGTTTACCTCAACACCGACCGGGTAGAGCTGGCCGAGCAGATCGCTAAAGCCATCCGGGGTTCCAACGGCGGTTGGCGCTACGCCAAAGCGCTGGGCCTGCTGGTGGCGGGTCAGGCTCAGGTCTCTTTGAACCTCACCGACTTCACGCAGACGCCGCCCCATCGTGTGCTGGAGGCGATCCGGCGCGAAGCAGCTCACTACGGCCTGACCGTCACCCACACGGAGCTGGTGGGACTTATCCCCGAACAGGCGCTGGTAGAGGCCGCGTGCTGGTATCTCCAGCTGGAACGGCTGGAAGCGGAGCAAATTGTAGAACGGCGGCTGGCGGCGTTGGATGAAACGGCCCCCTGGGGCTTTGTGGAGGCGGTGGCGGCCGGGACGCCGGCCCCCGGCGGGGGCGCTGTTGCGGCGCTGGCGGGGGCGCTGGCCGGGGCGCTCGCGGCCATGGTGGCCCGATTGACGGCCGGCAAGCGCAGCTACGCCGCCGTCGCGGCCGAGATGGGCGCGTTGACCGGGCAGGCAGAAGTTTTGCGGGCCGCGCTCCTGGCCCGTGTGGATGAGGACGCTGCTGCTTATACCGCCGTTCTGGCGGCCCGCCGGTTGCCCCAGTCCACGCCTGAGGAACGGTCCCACCGCGACGTAGCGCTCCAGGCGGCGCTGACTCAGGCGACCGAAATCCCGTTGGCGACCGCCCGTGATGCGCTGGCCGTGTTGGAGCTGCTCAAGGCTGTGGCCCAGACCGGCCTGCGCAGTGCGGTGGGCGATGCAGCGACCGGGGCCTGGCTGGCTCATGCCGCCGTCCAGAGCGCGGCGCTGACGGCGCGTCTCAATTTCCCCGCAGTGGCCGATCCCGCCCGGTGTGAGAGGTGGGCGGCAGAGGCGGCTCGCCTGGTGGCCCAGGCCGAGGCGTTGCTGGCGCAAATTCAAGCTGTCGTCGCCGAGCGCACGGGGATGGTTCCCGCCGCCGGTTCGCCGCTGCCTACCGCGTGATCCGCAGTCCAGGCCGCTCCAGGGCAGCAATGCCCTCGTCGGTGATCCATTTGTAGGTCGGCAGCCGGAGTTCGGCCAGGGCCGGTAAGGTGCTCAGATAGGGCAGCCCGGCATCGGTGATCTGGCTGCAATTCCAGAGGTCCAGATACGCTAAGTAGGGCAAGCCCCGCAGCTGGAAGAGCCCGGCGTTGGTGATGGGCGTCGCCTGTAGTTCCAGGCGGACCAGCCCCCCGAGTGAGCGCAGCGTGGTCATCCCTTTATCACTGATCTGCGTCCACGAGAGATTCAGGGAGGTCAGGGCCGGCAGGGCTGCCAGATAGGTCAGCCCGACGTCGGTGATGGCAGTGGATTTCAATTCCAGGTCGGTCAGGCCGGCTGGCAGGTGCGCCAGCCCTTCGTTGGTGATGGCCGTGTTGGAGAGATTCAACGCTGTCAGGTGGGGCAGTCCCGCCAGCGTTGGCAGCCCGGCGTCGGTGATCCCCGTCTCGGCCAGGCTCAGGTTGCTCAGGAGGGGCAGGGACAGCAGCGCGGTCAACCCGGCGTCGGTGAGCTGCTTGCAGCCGCCCAGGTTCAGCGTGGTCAGGCCGGGCAGGGCGGCCAGCCGCGCCAGCCCGGCATCGGTGATAGCGGTGCCGCGCAGATTGAGGTCGGTCAGGGCGGTAAGCGGGGAGAGCGCTGCCAACCCGGCGTTGGTGAGCCCACACCGTTCCAGGTTGAGCCGGATCAACGTTTTTAGCTGACCCAGGTAGACGATCCCGGCATCGCTGATCTGTTTGCAACCGGCCAGGCTGAGGTCGGCCAGGGAGGGGAGCGGGGGCAGCGCAGCCAGGCCGGCGTCGGTAATGCGGGTTTGGGCCAGGTTCAGCGAGATCAGATCGGGGAAGGTACAGAGGCCGAGCAGTCCGGTGTCGGTCAGCTGGCGACAGCCTACCAGGTTCAATGCAGTGAGGTGGGTCAGCGATTGGAGCGCGGCCAGTCCGGCATCCGTGAGCCGGGTCTGGCTCAAGTCCAGGCTGGTCAGCCCGGTGAGCGCTTGCAGGGCTGTCAGCCCGCTATCGGTCAGTTCGTGCTGTCCCGCTAAGTCCAACGCTTCCACGCCACCGCTGGCCAGCACCTCCTGGACCAGGGTACGCAGCTCAGCGTCGCTCACTTCCGGCAGCAGCCCGATCTCATAGCCGGTTGGCAGGGAGATGGTGCCCGGCGTTTCGCCCAACAGCTCCCAAGCGGCCGCCGGTACGCCGGCCGGACGCCCTACTACGGTCACCGTCAGCTCTGAGCTGAACCGGCGCTCCCCTGTTTGCGTGGGGGTGGGGGAAAAGGGCATCGTGCCGGGCGCTGATGCTGATAGTGAGAGCTCCAGGGCCAGGGCCCAGGATTCTACCGCCCAGCGGGCAGTTGCGGTATCCATCCCCCGCCGTTCCACCAACCGCTGCATCAGCCGGGGCAGCCACACCGCCGGCTGGAGGCCGGGGGGAAGGGTTTGCAGGTCGCGTGCTACCTGCTCTTCCTGGGCGGCGATCAGGATGTCAACTTCGTGGGGGTAGGCGCTGCAAGCGTTGGTCAGTACCAGCCGGCAGAACGGGGTATCGGTCAGGACATCGCGGCCCATCCGGGCGATCATCGGCTGACGATACCGGAGTATCTCCTGCAATTTCTGGCGCGGCAGATCATCCATTGGACTCTCCTGGTGGGTATCCTTAAAAAGATTGTAGCATAAATCGGCTGGGGGAAAATCGGGGTTATCGGAGGGCATTTTCCCTGTTCGCTTAGACCGTGGTATAATCTCCCGGCGGTGGAAACGGTGCAAAGGGTGCAAACGGTGAGGAGAAACTGGGCCGGGGCCATAGCGGTTCTGGCGCTG
>Ga0067045_1003614_pt1 | contig 22797 bp, 16 predicted proteins | sample TerdegcTABiofilm_FD_59184 | JGI IMG/M metagenome (GOLD analysis project Ga0067045, IMG submission 59184) | Combined Assembly of (Gp0054472, Gp0054536) Wastewater bioreactor microbial communities from Singapore -Terephthalate degrading...
GAGCCGATCCCGGCCTCCTGCCGACGTTCCGACAATGGCTTGCGGAGCGAGAGTCACAGCCCGACACGGGGTCCTGACATGCGCGGGCTGTTGGCGGACGTGAATGTTCAAGGCCACGTGGAGTACCTTCGCCGATTGATGAACGCTCTCGGGCTCCTGACGGTTCTTGACGAGTTCAAGATCGAGTTCGTGACGTTCCGCGATCTCGACCTTCCACGCGATCTCGATGACCGTGCCCTCTGGAGTCGTTGCCAGCAGGATGGGTGGGTGCTCTTCACCGAGAACCGAAACGAAGAGGACGAGAACTCGCTTCAGGCGACCCTCGCGAATTCATGGCAGATGGGGCATCTTCCTGTCCTGACGCTTGCCAATAAAGCAAGGTTCGAGAACAGCGCTGGGTACGCGGCGCGGGTCGCGGCCGATGTCGCCGAGCTGTTGTTCGGCATCGCACAAGGCCAGTACCGCGACCAGCCCCGAATCTACGTGCCGCTCTGACAGTTGGTGCCATACTCTCACGACGCGGAGCTTCAGAACGAGAAAGAAAACGTGGATCTGGTTCCCAAGTTCCGCTTGGGAACCCACTTCGGGAAGCTCCGCTTCGTCCGTGATACAACGAGACTCACCGTTTGGCGAGCGTCTTGGCGAGGTTGATGAGTTGGAGGAACTCGCCGCGGTAGCCGCTCGGGTCCGGTCCTTTGCCGATCTGGGCGAGTTGCAGGCAGAGGTCGAAGGTCGATTGGCCCTTATGCTCCGAGTCGCGGAGGACCATGCCGAAGCAGGCCACGGCCGCGGCGAACTGGAAGTCGGCGCTGGCACGCTGGAGCGACTCGCCCGCGTCGGCGACGCCGAAGCTGAGATACTCGCTCTTGTCCTGGTCGGGACGTTTGAAGGCGAGCTTGAGCGTGAGGATCTCTTCCGACGCGGCAGCCTCGCTCGGCGCAGCGGGCTTCCGGTACTTGAGCGGATCGACCTTGGGCAGCCCGGCTTCTTCGCCGGGAGGCGCCAGCTCGTAGAAGACCGTGACCGTGTGGCCCGCGCCGATCTCGCCCGCGTCCTTCTTCTCGTCGCGGAAATCCTCCGCCCGGAGCATCCGGTTCTCGTAGCCGATCAGCCGGTACGCGCCGACCCGCAACGGGTTGAACTCGACCTGGATCTTCACGTCCTTGGCGATCGTGACCAGGGTGCCGCTGAGTTGTTCGACGAGCAGTTTGCGGGCCTCCTGGAGGGTGTCGATGTAGCCGTAGTTGCCGTTCCCCTTGTCGGCGAGCTTTTCGAGGTTCGAGTCCTTGTAGTTGCCCATCCCGAAGCCGAGCACGCTCAAGAAGGCCCCGCCCTTGGCCTGCTCTTCGATCAGCCGGACCAGGTCGCCCTGGTTCGTGATGCCGACGTTGAAGTCGCCGTCGGTGCAGAGGATCACGCGGTTGACGCCTTGAGGGGCGAGGTGCTCGCGGACCGTGGCGTAGGCCAACCGGATTCCTTCGCCGGCGTTCGTCGAGCCGCCGGCGTGGAGCGAGTCGATCGCGGCCAGGATCCTCCCCGTCTCATTACACGGGGTCGAAGGGAGCACCAGGCCCGAGGCCCCGGCGTAGACCACGATCGCCACGCGGTCCCGCTCGTCAAGCTCACCGACGAGCAAGCGCATGGCCGACCTCACGAGCGGGAGCTTGTTGGGCTCGTCCATCGAGCCGGAGACGTCCAGGAGGAAGACGAGGTTCGACGCCGGGCGTTGCTTGCGCGGGATTTCGCGTCCTTTGATCCCGATCCGCGCCAGGCGGTGCTCCGGGTTCCAGGGGCAGGGAGCCACCTCGACGTGGGCCGCAAACGGCAGGTCGCCTTCCGGCGGCTTGTAGTCGTAGGAGAAGTAGTTCACGAGTTCCTCGATCCGCACGGCGTCCCTGGGCGGCAATTGTCCCTGGTTCAGGAACCGCCGCACGACCGAATACGACGCCGTGTCGACGTCGATCGAAAACGTCGAGAGCGGATTCTCCGCCGCGGCGAGGAATGGATTCTCGTAAATGCGATCGTAGGCTTCGGTGTTGAACTCCGTGGGCACGGTCTGAAGTGGCAGCAGGCCGGGCGACTCGGGCATCTCCGCCGCCGTCTTCGCCATCGCGGCCCGGGCAGGCGGCGCCCCGCGATAGACCAGGCTGCTCTTGGAGGGAGCGGCCCTCGAACACCCCGACACCATGGCCGCGAACAACGCCAGCACGCCGAGCCCGGACAAGAAACACCGCATCTCCCACCTCCTTCGGAAACGCAGAGAACTGCTGAAAAGAACCGATTTCGCGGGACGGACTTCCCGCCCCGGACCGCCTGCAAAGCCGTCCTGCCTGAATGGGCCGATCGCCGGACGGACACGACTGCCGTCAGTCCACCGCCGCCACCAAGAGAGACGCCGATGGCCCGCCGTTTATTCCCAAGAAAATCACGGCACCGCAACGGAAGACGCGCAGGGCGGGCCGAACGCCGTGAGGCCGGCCGAAAGTCCTCGATAGTCCGGCGCTGTGTCGCTTGGCTCTTGGCACGCCACCTAATCCCTAACCCATAATCCCCAATCCCCAGCCCCTAACCCCGATCCCCCTTCACTGGCACGCCCGGCATACGTCCGGGGCCGGTTGGCCGCCGGGCATGTCGATGCGAGGGCGGGCCTTGAGCATTGTGGTGATTGGGGCGAACGTGGCGAGGATCTTCCGGTAGTCTGCGTCCGACGTGTCGAGAAAGACGGGCTTGCCGCACTTCTCGCTGCCGCCGGCCGACCTGGCCAACGGGGCCACCAGGAAGGGATTCAACTCGGGCTCGGTGATCCGCACCCACTCGCGCCGCGGGAACTTGCCGTCCTGGTGGCAGGCAGCGCAGCGTCGCGCGGCCACGTCGGCGAGCGTCTTTTCGAGGGCATCGGGCACGATCTGCCGGCAGCCGGGCCGACCGGGGTAGGCGGTCTCGCTGGAGCCGTAGTAGGGCACATTGAGGTCGATCCACGAGAGGATGCGGCGGCGACTCGTGTCGTCCATCGTGAATCGCGTCTTGCCCTTCTCATCCGGATGACCGGAGAGGACCACGTCGGCCAACTTGCTTCGGGGCGAACCCCAGGTCTTGGGCACCACTTCGAGAATGTTCCACTCCTGGCCGTTGTACGTGGGGATCCAGTTGACGTACGGGCTGCCGCGTCCGCCCTGTTTCTCGCGGGCGAGCATGTCGTAGGAGACGTTGAAGAAATCGGTCTTTCCTCCGGTCAGGTCCAGCCCCTTCGGCGGATCGACCGGCTTGTGGCACTCGATGCAGTAGCGGTCCAACACGGGCTGGACGATCCGCGAGTAGTCAAATCCCGTCACGCCCCATTCCGGCGGCTCAAGCTGCCGCGGCATTCCCCGTTGTAGGTTATGCTTCAGCATAACCCGGGCCGCGTTTGGAGACTTCGGATATGCTGAAGCATAACCTACGGAGGTCACGAGCGGGCGCGAGGCTTGCAGGCGGTGCTCGTGGCAGCCCACGCAGCCCTGGACTTCACCCGGCATGAAATGGGTGAAGCTCCGCATCCGCTGCACGGCCCGGCCTTCGGCATCCAGGGCCATGAAGTAGATCGGCATCCCGGCGGGCACGCGGAAGCAGGCCGATCCGTCGGGCTCGACCGGCACGTCGCCCAAGACGGTCTTGCCCGCATAGGTCGCCCCGCACGAGATCACCGGGAACTGGAACCCAAACGCCCGCAGACTCGGGTCGATCCGCACGCTCTTGGGCATCTCGCGCACGACGCGGATCGTCTTCACCTCGCCCCGTTGGACGTAGGGCTCCAGGCCGTTGTAGACGTCTTGCAGGAAGACCGTGGCGTACGGGTCGGGATCGGGTGGGAGCCCCGAGGGGATGGCCGGCGGGCGATTCCGAGCACGGATCGGTTGGGCCGCGAGCCACTGCATCCCGTTTTCCGGCTCCCCCAGGGCGACCGACTGGCACGCGCCGCCGAGCGTCCGAACCAGCAGCGGCCCGCGGATCGAGCACAGGAATCGCACGGAATCGAGTGGGTAGGGGCAACTGTACTGCTTCGTGCCGTCGGTGTTGCCACAGCCCTGGTTGACCTTCGGCACCGGGACGTCCGGGGTAATGTTCTCGATGGCCTCTTGGGCGTTGATACCCTTGGAGCGATCGAGAATGCCGATGGCGCCCCGGGTCGGGCCGTTGTGACCGGTCATGGTGCAGAGCAGCTTCGTGGTCCCGGGGATCGAGCGGGCCTCCATGAACGTGCCCGGCGAGAGCACCCGATTGCCGAAATAGCCCCTCAGGCCCGTGCCGTCGGGGTTGATCGTCCAGAGGCTCTGAATGGGGATGGCCGGGCGGTCGACGTATTCCCATCGGGTGTAGGCGATGCGTCCGTCGTCGAGCACCGAGGGGGTGAAGTCGTTGAGGTAGTTGGCCGAAAGTCGGCGCACGCCCGATCCGTCGGCGTTCATCCGGTGGAGAACCCCCACCGGGGCGTGCCAGCAGTAGGCGAACTGCGGCGAGCGTGTGCTCAGAAAGGCGATGCCGCCGTCGGGCAGCCAGCAGGCGTTGTAGTCGTGCCAGGGGCCGCGCGTGAGTGGCTTCAGCCCGCTGCCGTCGACGCCGACCGTCCAAAGGTGATATCCCTCGTTCTCCTGGCGGCGCCAACTGAATAGCGCGTTGCGCCCATCGTAGGAGAGGTCGCAATCGAGGATCTGCCCGGTGGGCGACTCCACGAGAAGCCGTTTCCCCCCGGGCTCCTTGAGCGAGACGACATACAGTCCGCCACCGGCCCGAAAGCCTTCGTAGTGATACGTGTAGACGTGCGAGGCATGGATCTCGTGGCGCTGGATCACGAGGAGACGGTCGACGTCGAACAGCAGCACGTCGCGTTCAAGTTGTTCGATGCCCTCGCGGAGCGAGTCTTGTTCGTCGGTCGGTTCCCTGTCGGCGGAGTTGTCCGCCGGCCTCCGTCCGGCCTTTTCCCGGAGGGAGAGGGCGGACTGGGCGGCTTCGAGCTTCGCGAGCCGGGTAAGATGCTCTTCGGATTGAGCATAGCGGCCGCCGTGGAGTTGCCTCAGCGTGAGGATGAGTTCGCGGATGCGTTTCGGGTCGTTCTTCTCGACCCAGGGCATGACGGCCAGCGAGCTGTTGGCCTGGGCCGACATGCGAGCCAGCTCCTTGTCCGAGGGGCTGCGGGAGAAGGCCTGGATTTCCAGAGCGCCCGGGTTGTAGCCGCCGTAGGAGTTGAGGAACTTGAGCGTGACCTTGGTGACTCGGGCCGGTGGGATCTTGATCCGCTGCGGGCCGTGGATCATCTGGAACGTGCCGCGAGCGGCCGGCTCCTTGGCGGCGTCGAGATAGACCTCAAAATCCTTCCAGCACTCGTTCATGAACCAGGTGGTGCGGCCCCAGTAGACCAGCTCGGCCAACTCGACGGGCTTCTCCCAGGTAAGGCTGAACTCGGCCTTGTCGCCCGAGCGGGCCTTGAGGACGCACCAGGCCGCGTCCAAGTCGGCGCCCGTGCTGCCTGCGTGGGGGATCTTCCCGTCGACGGCGAACCTGGCTAAGTAGTGGGCGTTGTGCTCGGAACTGGCCCAAGCTTTCGCTTTGGCCGCCAGGTTCTCCAGCGGGGCCGCCGCCGCAGTGCGGCCGGCGAGTGACAGCACGCCCGCCACGAAACAAGAGACGCCGAGCGTTCGATACCGAGCGATAGGCTTCGACATGCCGCACCTCTCGTTCGAGGAAGCTCAAGGACTCGCATAGGGCCGGGTGAGGATTTCGTGCCGCATTTGGGCGGCGAGGAAGAAGGAACCGGTCACGCAGATCACGTCCTCGGGGCCGGCCAGGGTCCGGGCCGCGTCCCAGGCGTGGGCCGGACTCGGGCACACGCGGTAGCTCTGCCCGGTCAAGGCGGTCGCTGCCGCCGCTAGCTCCTCCACCGGCACCGCCCGGGGGTTGTCGAGATACTGCGTCAGGATCACGTGATCGAACCGGGCGAGCAGATGCCTTAGCATGCCCGGGATGTCTTTCTCCCGGGTCCCGGCGAACACGAGGAGCCTACGGCGGGCCTTCACGCTCTCGTCGAGCGTGCGGAGGAGCGCCTCGACCGAGGCGACGTTGTGGGCCGCGTCGATGACCACTGCCGGACGCCGGGCGATCAACTCCACGCGGGCGGGCCAGGCCAGCCGTGCCAAGCCGCTGCGGACCGCCGCCTCGGGGATCTCCCAGCCCGCGCTGCGGAGTTGAGCCAATGCGGCAAGGGCGACCGCCGCATTGGCCGCCTGGTGCGGGCCAAGCAACCCAAGCGTCAGTCCCGAGTAGTGATGGGGAGCGTCGGAAGCGCGGTAGCCGTAGTCGATGTGCCCGAGGCCGGGCGACACATCGACGTCGTGCGGCGGGGCATACGCGACGTCGAAATCAACCCCCAGTTCGACGAGCCGGCAGCCGGCTTCGAGGCACGTCCGGCGAATCACTTCCCGGGGCTCGGGATCGGCGACGCCGCTCACGACCGGGACCCCCGGCTTGATTATCCCGGCCTTCTCCCGTGCGATCGCCGTCAGCGTGTCGCCCAACTGCTGCATGTGGTCGAGACTGATGCTCGTGATGACGGAGACCGTCGGCTGGCAGACATTCGTCGAATCGAGCCGCCCGCCCAGCCCCACTTCGAGGACCGCGGCATCGACCTTCGCCTCGGCAAAACGGAGCAGGGCCATGGCCGTGACGATCTCGAAATAGGTGGGCCCAGGCTCGGGGGGGGTGAGTGTGAGCCCCTCACGATCCATGGCCTCGACCGCCGGAACGAGCCGATCAAGAAGCTCGACGAACTCAGCGGGAGAACAGGCCTGCCCGTCGATGGCGATCCGCTCCTCGACGCGCTCCAGATGGGGCGACGTGAAGAGCCCTGCGCGAAACCCGGCCGCGGTGAGCACCGAGGCCGCCATGGCCGAGGTCGACCCCTTCCCTTTGGTTCCGGCGACGTGGAGGATCGGCATCCCCCGGTCGGGGTTCCCGAGTCGTGTCAGCAACTCCCGCATGCGGGCGAGTTTGAATTCGCGGGCGCCGTAGCCGTAGCCGAACCGTCGTTCGTAGTCGATCCGCCCGCTGAGGAAGCGCAGCGAGTCCTCCATGGTGGCGGAATCACGATCGGTGCCGACGGGGCTGGCCATAACACCTGCGCGGTTGACGCCGTGGGTACAAGACACTGAGTGTACAGCGCGGGGCGAGGCTTGTCGGTAGGTCCCGCTTGGCGAGCGGGATTTGCCGGGCGGATCCCCTCCTATTGGGTGTGAGTCGTCTTCAGGGGCGGATTTTCGCCGTTCCTACCCAAGAGACGTGAACATGGGGACTTCCGGCGTCGTATTGACCTCAAGTTTTCGCACGGCGCGACCATGAGGACAAGGTATGCAGTCATCCGAAGTCGTCATTGAAACCCGGAGTCTCAGCAAGGTCTACCGCGACTTCTGGGGCCGGCAGAAGGTGCGGGCCTTGAAGGCACTGGACCTGGAGATCCAGCGGGGAGAAATCTTCGGGCTGTTGGGCCCGAACGGTTCGGGAAAGACCACCACGATCAAGCTGATCCTGGGTCTGTTGTTTCCCACCAGCGGCCAGGCCCTGGTGTTTGGCCGGGACGCCACCGACGTGAAGAAGAACGAGCGGATCGGCTATCTGCCCGAGGAATCGTACCTGTACCGATTCCTGAATGCCGAAGAGACGCTCGACTTCTACGGCCGGCTCTTCAACATGGCCGCCCCGCTGCGGCGTCAACGCACGGCCGACTTGATCGACATGGTCGGGTTGGGCTGGGCCAAGCGACGCCAGTTGCGGGAGTATTCCAAGGGCATGACCCGGCGCATCGGCTTGGCGCAGGCCCTGATCAACGACCCCGAACTGATCGTGCTCGACGAGCCGACCACCGGCCTGGACCCCATCGGATGTCGCGAGATGAAGGACCTCATCCTTCGTTTGAGGGATGAGGGCAAGACGATCCTGATGTGCAGCCACTTGCTGGCCGACGTGCAGGACGTCTGCGATCGGATCGGAATCCTCTATCAGGGGGAGCTCCAGGAGTTGGGTCGGGTCGACAGCCTCCTGAAGGTCCGCGACGTGACCGAGGTCCGTGCCGCGGGGCTGAGCGAGGCTTGTCAAGCGGAGATCCGCGAGGTCATCGAGCGTCACGGGGGCCAGGTGCAGACCATCGGCAACCCAACGACGACGCTCGAAGAACTCTTCCTGCACATCATCCGGGAGAGCGAAGCGCACCCCGGACGCCGCGTGCGAGGAGGTGCGGGCGATGCCCATTGAAACCCCGCTACCCCACCTATCTGAGTGGTTTGCTTCCGCCGCGCTCAATTGGCTGGCGGTTCTTGTCATTTTGACACTGGCTGCCATCGTGTTGGGCTTCCTTGTGGGGGTGCTGCGGCACGGTCCGGCGAGGGGGTTTGGGGCCGGCCTGCGCACTCTGAGGGATGCGATCGGCGACTTGACGCTCATGTCGCCCCGCCGCGTGGGGGCGCTGACTTGGCTCGCGGTGAAGGAGTCGATCCGCCGCCGCGTGGTGGTGGTGTTCGCCCTGTTCATTCTCATCCTCCTGTTTGCCGGCTGGTTTCTCGATGCGGGCAGCAATGAACCGGCCAAGCTTTATCTGAGCTTCGTGCTCTCGGCGACTACGTATCTGATCCTTCTATTGGTCCTGTTTCTCAGCGCGTTCAGCCTGCCCGCCGACATCCGGAGCCGGACGATTCAGACGATCGTCACGAAGCCGGTACGGGCGAGCGAGGTGGTGCTGGGCCGGATCCTCGGATTCGCGGTCGTGGGCACGGTGTTGCTTGCCCTGATGAGCGTGATCAGCTACGTCTTCGTGATTCGCGGCCTGAGCCACACCCACGAAGTGGTTCTGGACAGTCTGAAGCCGACCGGCGCGGCCGTGGAGGGCAAGGCCCGTCCCATGACCGGCTATACCGACACCGTAAAAGGCCACCGGCACAAGCTCTATGTCGACTCGTCCGGCAAGGGCTACGTCGACTCCGAGTACGGCCATTGGCACGAGATCGAGACCGCCAGGTCGGGCGACAAGACCACGTACGTCCTGGGCGGGCCGGAGGACATGCTTGAAGCGCGCGTGCCGATGTACGGGAAGATCCGTTTCCGCAGCCGCGAAGGCAAAGATGTGGACAAGGGGATCAACGTCGGCGACGAGTGGTTCTACCGGAGCTTCATCCAGGGAGGCAGCCCGGCGGCCGCCATCTGGTCCTTCCAGGGCGTCCGCGAGAAGGACTTCCCGGAAGGACTCCCCATCGAGACGAACATCGAGATCTTCCGCACCTACAAAGGGGACATCGAAAAAGGGGTCATCGGGAGCCTCTCCGTGCGGAACCCGAAGACGGGCCTCCTCGTGGAGGTCAAGGTCTTCGAGGCCAAGGAGTTCACGCCTTTCCAACTCGTCATCCCGCGGAAGATCACCGGCTTCTCCAGCGCCGACGTGATTTCCAGCCGTCGCGAGACGCCCGAGGGCCGCGTCGAGTTCTCCCCGCCGCAGAACATGCTCGACCGCCGGCTCGCGGAGCGGAAGGAGTTCGATTTGTTTGGGGATCTCGTGGCGGACGGCCAAGTGGAGATCTGGCTCCGCTGCCTGGAGCCCTCGCAATACTTCGGGGCCGGACAGCCTGACTTGTGGCTCCGCGCCGCTGACGCCACGTTTACCGCCAACTTCTTCAAGGGCTACGTGGGGATCTGGCTGCAAATGCTCCTGGTGATCGGGTTCGGCGTGATGTTCAGCACGTTCCTGAGCGGCCCGGTCGCCATGCTCGCCACGGTCGGCGCCATGATCGGCGGGTTCTTCAGCGACTTCCTGACCCGCTTGTCCATGGGCCAGGTGCTCGGCGGCGGGCCGTTCGAGGCGATCATCCGGCTGGTACGCCAGGACAACCTCATGACCGAGTTGGATCCCGGCCTGCGGACCACGGCCGCCAAGATGGCCGACGTGGTCGCGCAAGGGGGCCTCTGGGTCATTGCCCATATCCTCCCCCCGTTCACCGAATTCAACTACGCCGACTGGGTCGCCTACGGATTCGACATCTCGTGGGATCCTTGGCTCGCGGTTCCTACCCTCCGCGCCTTCGCCTTCTTGATCCCGGTCTTCGTGGCCGGCTACTTCTTCCTTAAGACACGCGAGGTGGCGCAATGAACCCGCAGCACTCGTTCGCCCGAAAGGTCTACTACCTGGTCGGCCTGGTCCTTCTGCTGGCGATCCTGAGCTGGCTTGGGCGGCCGTCGACGGGCGAGGTCTCGGCGGACTCCAAGGGAGAGACCGCGACGGGGCTCCCCAACCTCGCCCAGCTCCGAGACCGCTACGGACTGAGCGAGGCGCGCCTCGGCGAGATCGATCCGGCCGGTGCGACGATCAAATTGGCCACCCTCGGGCTCCGCGGTGTCGCCGCCAACATCCTGTGGGAGAAGGCCAACGAGTACAAGAAGAAGAAGGATTGGACGAACCTCTCCGCAACGCTTCAGCAAATCACGCGTCTGGAGCCGCACTTCCTCAGCGTGTGGCGGTTCCAGGCGTGGAACTTGTCGTACAACGTGTCGGTCGAGTTCGACGACTACCGGGAGCGTTACCGGTGGGTCATCAAGGGGATCGATTTCCTCCGCGAAGGGATCCGGCGCAACGAGCGCGAGCCGATGCTCGTGTGGGACGTGGGCTGGTACATCACCCACAAGATCGGCACGGCCGACGAGAAGAAGCAGTTCCGCCGCCTCTTCAAGGAGGACGACGAGACGTTCCGCCGATGGGGCGACTTCCGCCCTGTGGAAGACCGCGACAACTGGCTGGTCGGAAAGGACTGGTTCGCCAAAGCCGAGAAGCTCGTGGATCAGGGGGCCGACCTGAGGAAGACAACCCCCGTGCTCTTCTTCTCCCACAAGCCGATGTCGCAGATGAACTACTCGGAGGCGATCGAGGACGACGGCGTGTTTGAAGAGAAGGCCCGCATCGCCTGGACCCGCGCCGGCCAGGAATGGTACGATTTCGGCGCCAAGGCGGTCCCCGCCGTGGAGCCGGGCCAGTTCATCCACCTCAACGACGCCGAGCAGTTCGACCAGGAGGCGGCGAAGCGCGTGGCCTCGCTGGAGGCGCTCGAGCCCGGGCTGCGCGAAAAGACCCGCAAACAGCGATACGAATCGCTCTCGGCGGCAGAACGCAAGGCCTACGATACGCCTCCGGAGAAACGCTCCTCGCGCGAGTGGGAACTCGCCCGGCAGGCGGAAGAGCGGCTCACCATTACCCACGACCAGCTCGCACGCCAGATCACCGGTCCGAACCGCCCCACCGCCATCAAGCTGGCCCGCGAAGCCGCCGATTTCGAGAAGAAGGCGGAGAACAACCGCCTCTATCGCAGAATCGTCAACTTCGAGTACTGGCGGACCCGGTCTCAGTTCGAGCAGACTCCCGAAGCCCTCGCCGCACGGAAGTACGCCTACGAAGGCGCCCAGGCCGCGGCCGCGGCCGACCTGCTCCTCGCCCGCGAGATGTACGAGAAGTGCTTCGCCCAGTGGCGCTTGCTTTATGACCGCAAGGACCTGTCGTTCCTGAAAAACGACGCCTCGCTCGGCCTCGATGTCATGGGCATGATCGACAAGTACCGCAAGGTGCTGGAGAAGAGCGACAAGCCCTTCCCCAAGGATTTTGTCCTCAACGACATCATGCAAGTCCACGAGAAGGCCTTTAAGGCACGCCAGTAGCGGCCCCGCACGGATCACCGCCGGGCCGGCCGCGGGGTGGCCCCGATAGCTCCTGCTATCGGGGTGCCGAAGGCACAAGAGGCCGACTTTGACCAGACATGCCGTGCCCGGGCATCCCTGCAAACCCTCTTGTCGCTGCGCGACACCGAAAGCGGAGCTTTCGGTGCCACCCTGCGCACAGCCGAGGGCGGCTGTGGAGGGCACTTCGCACAGCCGAGGGCGGCTGTGCCACACATCCAAGCACGACTGACGGAGCACCCGTCACGTTGAGGCCTTGTAGCCGAGCTTCCGCAGCAAGTCCTTGCGCCATCGGATCTCGGCGTCGTCTTCGATGCCTTTCGGCGGGAATCCGTCGACCACGCCGAGGACGCCTCGTCCCTGTTCCGTCTCGGCCACGATCACTTCCGTGGGATTCGCGGTGGCACAGAAGATGCGGCACACCTCCGGAACCGTTTTGATCGCGTTCAAGACGTTCACCGGGTAGAAGCCCTCTCCAAGGAAGATGAGGAACGTGTGACCGGCGGCAATCGCCTTCGCGTTTTTCTTGGCCAGTTCGATCATGGCGGGATCGGTGCCCGACCACCGCACCAGGCACTTGCCCGACGCCTCGCAGAACGCCACGCCGAACTGGACGCCCGGCACGGTCCCCACCAGGGCTTCGTGGAGGTCTTCCACCGACTTGATGAAGTGGGTCTGCCCGAGGATGAAGTTGATCGCCTCGGGCTTGTCGATTCGCACGGTGCTGAGTTGCATGGCGGGCTTCTCCTGTCGCTGGCTCTGGCGACCCGGCCGCCGGCTCCCGGCCGAAGGCGAGCGGGCCACGGCCCATTATAGCGGCGCCGTGCGGGCGTGGGAGGGTGTTCCCGCCGGACGCCTTCTGGGACACCTTCTCATCCGGCCAAGTCGAACAACCCGCTGGAGGATCGCAAGCCAATCGGGTACCATGGAGGGACCGTTGGGGTCCGGAATGTGTCCGGACGGCGCCCAAGCGGGGAGTCCCGGCCAGCCAAGGAGCGAAAGCCATGAAGCGGGAAGAGTCTGCCAGGTCAGGGGTGCATAGGTTGTCGCGGCGGGATTTCGTGGCGCGGACCGGCAGAGTGGCCGCGGCGACCGCCCTGGCCGGGGTGGCGATCCCTCACGTCCACGCGGCCGAGAACAATACGATCCGCCTGGCGCTGATCGGCTGCGGGGGCCGCGGCACCGGCGCGACGGCCAACGCCATGACCGTCCCGAACGGCAACGTGAAGCTCGTGGCCATGGCCGACGTCTTCCCGGAACGGATCAAGGCGGCCCACCGGAACCTCACCCGGGAGTTCGAGGGCATGGTCGATGTTCCCCCGGAACGGCAGTTCGTGGGGTTCGACGCGTTCCGCAAGGCCATCGACTGCCTCGGGCCCGGCGACGTGGCCCTGCTGACCACGCATTCCGCGTTCCGGCCGGTCCACCTGGAGTACGCGGTGCAAAAAGGCGTCCACGCGTTCATGGAAAAGAGCTTCGCCCCGGACCCTGCGGGCATTAAGCGGATCATCCGGGCGGGCGAGGCCGGCGAGAAGAAGAACCTGAAGATCGCCGCCGGCCTGATGTGCCGCCACTCCCCGGCCCGGCAGGCCCTGATCCGCAAGATCCGCGACGGCGCGATGGGCCAGATCCAGTTGATCCGTGCCTATCGCATGGACGCCGGCGGCGGCCTCGGGCCGCGCAAGGGGAACGAGAGCGAGTTGATGTGGCAGGTCCGCCGGGCGCCCTGGTTCCTGTGGGGATCCTCCGGCCGCTTCATCGGCCTGATGGTCCACCAGATCGACGAGTGCTGCTGGATCAAGGACGCCTGGCCCGTCTCCGCGCACGGCGTCGGTGGACGGATCGCCAACAGCCCCGATTGCAGCGAGAACCACGATTCCTACTCGATCGAGTACACGTTCGCCGACGGCACGAAGGCCATGGTCGTGGGCCGCTACCTTCCCAACTGCTTCAACCAGTTCGCCACGTTCGTACACGGCACGAAGTGCGCCGCCCAGTTCTCCGGCGACATCCACGCGCCCACGGTCCACACCTACAAAGACCAGCGGGTCGCCCCCGACAACATCGCCTGGAACTACGGCTACAAGGCCGACCGCTCCTGGTCCACGCGGTTCCGTGGGAGCGAGAGCCCCTGGCAGGAAGAATGGAACGTCCTGCTGGCCGCGATCCGCGGCGACAAGCCCCACAACGAGGCGAAGCGGGCCGCTTACTCGGACCTGGCTTCGATCATGGGCCGGGCGGCGGTCCACACGGGCAAGGTGATCACGTGGGACGAAGCGATGCAATCGAACTTCCAGTTCTGCCCGTACATCGACACCCTGAACGAGAACAGCCCCCCGCCTGTCCGGGCCGACGCCCAGGGACGCTATGCCCCCCCGATACCGGGCGCATGCACGGAGATCTAGCCCCAGATTATTCGTGGCCAGACACTAGCCCGAAGCGCAAGCGAGGGAAAGGCAGCAAGTTGCCCTCGCTTGCGCTTCGGGCTAATGTGACGCAAGTCGTGGTTCGTCCGTATTTCGCCCAAGTATGCGCGACGGGGGGCGAAAATTGACGAAAGTTCGTCCGGACGCTTATAATTCGTGCCGGAAGATCAAGGCCCCGCGGAGGTCGGATCGAGCGCGGCGATTCTTGAGGGGAATCACCCGGTTGTCGGGGAGGCCCCGGCATTCGCCGCAGCCTGCGAAGCCTTGGGATTCTGGGGAGGCCGGAGGTTCCTTCCTATATCTACGACCAAGAGACGGCGATTCATGGCGAATGGAAGGTTAGAGGGTCCCTGGAGCGATCGGAGGGATCGGGGTGCGGCCATGAGACGTACGCTTAGAGAATACGCAGGGCGACGGGGCGCTGGAGGCGTCCTGGCGTTTCTGCTCGTCGGGGTGGCCGTGAGCGTCGCTCCTGCCCAGACGGGTCCCAAGGTCGCTCCCAACGGAGCCGGCCGGGCTGAAGCGAAGGAGGAGAAGTCTGCCACGAAGCCCGCGGGCGGGGAGGAGGCGGCCGTCAAGCGAACCGGCCGGCTCTTCAAGATCGAGTTGCCGATCACCGGACGCACGACCGAGCGGCTTCGTCAGCCGGTGCTCAAGGCCATCGAGGAGGCCGAGCGCGAGCGCGTCCACCCCGTGCTTATCTTCGAGTTCTCGGTCCCCAAGGGGCAGAGCGAATATGGCCGTGGGACCAAGGTCGGGAATGCCTACGACCTGGCCGATTTCATCTCCGGGGGAAGCCTGAATGCCGCCACGACGGTCGCCTTCGTGCCGCAGACCGTGCAGGGCCACGCGGTCCTCGGAGTGCTGGCCTGCGATAGGATCGTCATGGCGCCCCGCGCCGAGCTCGGCCCGGCCGGGGGCGACGAGGAGCACATCAGCGACTCGATCCGCGCCTTCTACCGCGAGATTGCCGGACGCCGCAAGAATGTCCCGGTGGAGATGGCCCTCAAGCTCGTCGATTCCTCGCGCGAGCTGCTCGAAGTGGCGACCGACGTCGGCACCGAGTACACCACGCCCGAAGGTCTGGCGGAACTCGGCAAGCGTCGGACGATCGCGTCCAAGACGGTCATGTCGGCGGCCGGCCAGCCCGGGCGGTTCTCCGGTTCGGAGGCCCGGCGCAAGGGGTTTGCCGCCGCGTTGGCTTCCGACCGGGTCGAACTGGCCCGCGCCTTGGAGATCCCGCCCGAAACCGTGCAGGAAGATGTGGCCTTGGAGGGGGTGTTCCGCGCGGTTCGCGTCGACCTGAAGGGGCCCATCCGTGCCGATCTGATCACCAAGACCCTGGGGATCATCCGCGATGCCCTGAGCCGGCAGGACGCCGATTTTGTCTGCCTTTGGATCGACAGCGCCGGCGGCTCGCCGGCCGACAGCATGCGCCTGGCGGGCTATCTCTTGGACCGCGATCCGGCCAAGGTCCGCCTGGTGGCCTACATCCCGAACGAGGCCCGTTGCGACGCGGCCCTGATCGCCCTGGCTTGCGATCAGATCGTCATGCGTCCGAAGGCCGTGCTGGGAGGCGAAGGCGACTACGTGTTCCGCCCGGAGGAGATCCGGCAGGTGCAGGGCACGATCCGCGACGAGATCGCGGTCCACCAGCCCCGCTCCTGGTCGCTTCCGGCGGCCATGTTCGATCCGGCGCTTACGGTGTCGCGATACACCCGCAAAGGCGAGACGGCCTACTTCTCGGCGGAGGAGTTGGCCGCGCAGCCCAAGCCCGACGAATGGACGCCCGGCGAACCGGTGACGAAACCGGGCAAGGCCTTCGCGGCAACCGGCGACGAGGCGGTCACCTACCGGCTGGCCAACCACGTGGTCGAGGATTTCTCGCAGTTCAAGGAGTTGTACGGGCTGGAGAACGATCCGGCGCTGATCGAGGCCCGCTGGTCCGACGTGCTGGTCGACGCCCTGGCTTCGCCCGGTATGGCCGTGCTGCTGTTGATCCTCGGCGGCGTGGCCCTGTATATCGAGTTGCACACGCCGGGGGTCGGCGTGGCAGCCTTCATGGCATTGCTCTGTTTTGCTCTCTTCTTCTGGAGCCGCTTCCTCGGTGGGACGGCCGGCTGGCTCCAGGTGATTTTGTTCGTCGCCGGATTGAGTTGCGTGGCCTTGGAACTGTTCGTGCTCCCGGGGTTCGGGATCTTCGGACTGGGGGGCGGGGCCATGGTCCTCGCGTCGCTCGTCCTGGCCAGCCAGACCTTCTTCCTGCCGCGGAATTCCTACCAGATGGCCGAGTTCCAGAACTCGCTTCTCGTGGTGGCGTCGGCCCTGGTGGGGATCCTGGTGACGATCGGCGCGATCAACCGCTGGCTCCCTCGCGCCCCGATCCTCGGGCAGATGGTGCTCCAGCCGCCGTCGGAAGAGGAGGCCGCGGCGATCAGCGAGAGCGAATCGTTCGCCCATTTCGAAGGCCTGAAGGGAGCGACGGGCCGCACCACCACGCCGCTGTTGCCAAGCGGCAAGGCACGTTTCGGCGATCAACTGTTCGACGTGATGACCGACGGCGACTTCGTCCCCCTCGGCGCCGAGATCGTCGTCGTCTCGGTCCGCGGGAATCACATTGTCGTTCGGGCGGCGAAGGAAAAGGGATGAGGGATGAGAGATGGACGTTTGGGTTTGGGCAGTTCTGTTGCTGCTGGTCGGCATGCTCTTGGTGCTGCTGGACATCTTTCTGCCGTCCGGGGGGATCTTCGCGTTTCTTGCGGTCTGCGCGATCATTTGGGCGATCGGGATGGGATTCTCCCAGGGGTCGGCCCTCGGCTTGGCGGTGCTGGCCGGGGCCGTTTTCGGCACCGTGATTGCCGTGGTTCTCGCGCTGCGCTACTGGCCGTCGACTTCCATTGGCAAGCAGATGCTCCTGCAAATCCCCACCAGCGAGGAAGTGCTCCCCGAGAATAGCCCGCGCAAGGCCCTGGAAGGCTTGGTCGGCTGCGTGGGCCGGGCCAAGAGTCCCATGCTCCCCAGCGGGATCGTCGCAATCGATGGCGCGGCCCTGGATGCGATCAGCGAGGGGGGGGCGATCGAGGCCGGTCAGAGCGTCCGTGTGATCGAGGTTCGCGGCAATCGGGTCGTGGTCCGCGGCATTGAAGAACGCAGCACCGGACCCGAGGAAGACCCCCTGGCACAACCCATCGACTGGGACAACACAGACCCCTTCCCGCGTCCCCCCGCTTGACACCAACAAGCCGGGGGGGTAAGAAGCTGGGTAGAAAAGTGAACCGCGTAGCACAGGCTTCCAGCCTGTTGCGCGACAGGCTGGAAGCCTGTGCTACGGTTTGATCCTTGAAGACGCCAGGAAAAGACCCATGCCCGACCAGCAAGCCACCCAGCTCATTACCCTGATCGTCATCGCTGCGGTGCTGGTGTTCGGCCTCATCGTGCTGGCGATCTTCATCCGCTACTTCCGCTTCTGGATCCAATCGAAGACGACGGGGGCGGGCATCGGGATTTTTGATTTGTTGGGGATGACGTTCCGGAAGGTCGATCCGAAGGTGATCGTCCGGGCGAAGGTCATGGCCGTGCAGGCCGGATTGGGCGACGCCGAAGGCATCACCAGCAAGGGCCTGGAAGCCCACTATCTGGCCGGCGGCAACGTGGCCCTCGTGATCAAGGCGATCATTGCCGCCCACAAGGCCAAGTTCGACCTCACGTTCAAACAGGCCTGCGCCATCGACCTGGCCGGGCGCGACGTGCTCGAGGCCGTGCAGACCAGCGTCTACCCGAAGGTCATCGATTGCCCGCCGCGCAACAGTTCCCAAGCCCTTTCCGGCGTGGCCCGCAACGGGATCGAACTGCGGGTCCGGGCGAGAGTCACGGTCCGCACGAATTTGGCCCAAGTGATCGGCGGGGCGACCGAGGAGACGGTCATTGCCCGCGTCGGCGAGGGGATCGTCAGCGGGATCGGGTCCGCGGAAACGCACCTCGAAGTGCTCGAGACACCCGACCGCATCTCCAAACGCGTCCTCTCCCGCCGCCTCGACTCCCAGACGGCCTTCGAGATCGTCTCGATCGACATCGCCGACATCGAGGTCGGCGACAACGTCGGGGCCCGGCTTCAAGGCGACCAGGCCGAGGCCGACATGAAGGTGGCCCGGGCCCGGGCCGAGGGCCGCCGCGCGTTGGCCGTCGCCGCCGAGCAGGAGAAGATCGCCCACATCGAAGAGAACCGGGCGAAACTCGTCGAGGCCGAGGCCGAAGTGCCCAAGGCCATTGCCGAGGCGTTCCGCGGCGGGGTCCTGGGAATCCTCGACTACTACCGGCTCCGCAACGTCCAGGCCGACACCGAGATGCGGGCCGCCATCGCCCACAGCGGGCCGGGGCCCGCCAAATCGGGAGGCTCGTCGTGAACCACCTCGGGCCGCCTCTTGCCGCCGGCGACTGGATCGGAGGGGCGATCTTTCTCGCCTTCGTGATCTTCAGCCTCCTTGCGCAACTGGTCGGCAAGTGGCAGGAATCGCAGAAGGAGGCGGCGCGGCGTGCCCGGCGAAACCCGCCGCAACGCCCGCCCCAGGCCGGCGGTCCCCTGGAAGACGAGATCGCCGAGTTCCTCCGTCGCACGGTGCAGGGCCAGAAGCCCGCCCCGTCGGAACGCCCCACCCCTCCCCCGCCGCTTCCCACGTCGCCTCCGGTCCGTGAGGCCAAGCGACGCTCCCGTCCGCCCCGTGCCCCCCGGCCCGTGCGGGTGGAACCGGTGGAAGCGGAACTTGTGGTCGTCCCGGCCGGGCGCAAGGACTTCTGGGCCGACCCGAATCCCTCGCCCTTGAGCTCCCAGCCGATGGCCACTCCGGCCACCGACGCGGTCCAGGCTGCCGTGGGCATCTCGGGATCCGAGCCGCCCACGACGAGCGCCGCCGCCCCGTCTGCCGTGAACGCCGCCACGCTGGCCGCCCTCCTGGCCAACCCCGCCAACCTCCGTCAGGCCGTTCTGCTGGCCGAAATCCTCCGGAGACCGGAAGAGCGATTCCGATGACGGTGAAGCGCTCAGCACGCACGGACGCCGTTTCAGCTCAAGCCCCACCTACGGAACCAAGGGAGGGGGCGAGAGTCGATTCCAGGGACGAGACGTACTTCCGATTGGTGGCCGGAGCGATCCAGGTTTGCGCCGCCTACAGGCCGAAGTTTGGCAAGGGGAGGGCGTCCGGTCTCACACTGGACCAGTTCCGCCAGATGTATGGTGCGGATCCGTTCTACAGTTGGGTCGGGTTGGACTCGCCCTTGATGTACACCGCGCATAAGACGGCTGGAGGCATGACTTCGGTCTACCGCCAACTCGGCATCGGTTGCCAGTGGCTTCTTCACCGAATCCTCCAAGACCAACTGGGGTTGTCTTCGGAGCAGGCCAGTTGGAGCTATCAGGTACCTGTCCCTGGGAAGAAGGCTCGAACCCTGAGCCTCGACGGGCGAATACCTCTTGACGGAATACGGGACTCGGCCGCCAAGGGCCGCGTCCAGGCGTGGCTTGCCTCTGCATGCGACAGAATCCTTCTACCGAAGAAGACGCGAGGCAAGATGCTGGGAGCGGTGTTCGAGGTCAGGCAGGGCTACAAGAGCAAAGATTCGAAACGCCAGAATGCCGACATCAGCAACGCGTCAAACGCTTATGCGAGTCTGTATGCCCCCGTGCTTCTGGCTCTGTCCACGCAGATCGACAACGATGTGGCGACTCGCTACGGTCAGGCTAAGTGGCTCTTGTTGACGGGGACTACGGAGGGGTCTGTCGCCGACAGCACCTACACTTTCTGCCGAGAGGTCCTCGGATATGACCTCGCAGGGTTCTTTCAGCGGAATTCGTCGAGGTTCCAGGTGGAACTGGAGCGGGTTCTGAACACGCTGTTGGGAGCGACGTGATTTGAGACCTTCCACGAGTTGCAGCCGGCGCGATCATCTTACGTTCAGGGGGAACCTCCGGAAGACACGGTACGGATGGTTGCGTCTCACTCCCGCGTATTCGGTACACCAGGTGGGGGCAGTCCTTGACGCCGCGGACAAGTCGGCCATCGTGCTCGACCCATTCTGCGGCACGGGGACTACGGCGTTAGTCTGTGCCGAGCACGGCATCGCGTGCGACACGACGGACATCAACCCGTTCCTTGTGTGGCTTGCCGAGGTCAAGACTCGCTCCTACTTGGCTGCGGACGTCGAAGAGTTCATCTCGGTCGCCGCGCGCGTGGCGGACGCCATCCGAACGACGAAGGCGGGGCCGGCATGGGTCCCTCCTTTGCATCAAATCGAGAAATGGTGGGATGCGCCGACCTTGGCCGCCCTGGGTCGCGCCTTTGCGAGCGTCAGCGCCCTGGGAGCCTCCTTGCCGGCTCACGTGATCGACCTTCTCAAGGTCGCCTTCTGCCGGATGATGATCCAGCAGGCCCACGTGACCTTCGGCCACCAGTCAATGTCCTTCAAGCGGCGGCCGCCGCCGGACCGAAGGGAATTGGCCCTGCCCGGTTTTGAGGACCATCCGGTCGTTGCGGCCTGGGAAAATGCGGTCTCGGAGATCGCCTCCGCGGCAATGAGTCCTATTGCGAAAGAGCCGCGTATACGGCTCGCAGATGCCCGCGAACTTGATGCCGTCTTGAACCGCGAATGGTATACCTGCGTCGTCACGTCGCCGCCGTACCCCAATCGAATGAGCTACATCCGGGAACTGCGTCCCTACATGTACTGGCTCGGGTTCCTTGAAGACGGGCGCGCGGCCGGCGAGTTGGACTGGCTCGCCATCGGCGGCACGTGGGGCTGCGCCACCAGCAACCTCAGCCGATGGAAGTGCAACGAGGAGACTGAGCCGCCATGCCGGGAATTGCCAAGGATTGTGCATAGAATCGCCGCCAGGAGTGAAGTTCTCTCCAAATACGTACACAAGTACTTTGTCGACATGCTTCATCACTGCCGCAGCCTCTTCCGAGTCGTGAAACCTGGCGGAACCGTCCACTACATCGTGGGGAACTCCAAATTTTACGACGTCCTGCTCCCGGTCGAACACCTCTATGCCGAGATGTTTGAAAGCGTTGGCTTCGAGTCTGCTCGCATCGAGGTGAGCCGCAAGCGCACGTCCAAGAAGGAACTCCTGGAATTCGTCGTTTCCGCCCGCAAACCGAACGGAGCTTGAAACCCCCAGTGTGGAGCAGGCGTCCTCGTCCAGGAAGCGAATCCATGCAGAAGGCAGACGTGTCTTCCACTCGTATTGGCTGGATCGGAACCGGGGTCATGGGGGCCAGCATGTGCGGGCACCTCGTGGCCAAGGGGTTTCAGGCCACCGTGTTCAACCGTACCAAGGCCAAGGCCCAGAAGCTCCTCGATCATGGTGCACGATGGGGTGAAAGCCCTAGGGCCGTGGCCGAGGCGTCCGACGTGGTCTTCACCATGGTCGGCTACCCGGCCGATGTGCGCGAGGTGATCCTCGGGCCCGACGGGGTCTTGGGCGGCCTGCGGCCGGGAGGGATTCTCGTCGACATGACCACGAGCCAGCCGACCCTGGCTGTGGAGATCGCCGAGGCAGCGGCGGCCAAGGGGGCCCGGGCGATCGACGCTCCCGTATCCGGCGGCGACGTGGGCGCCCGGGAGGCCCGGCTCTCGATCATGGTCGGGGGAGACGCCGCGGCCGTCGAGGCCATGATGCCGTGCTTCGAGGCTATGGGCAAGACGATCGTCCACCAGGGCGGCCCGGGCGCGGGCCAGCATACCAAGATGGTCAACCAGGTGGTGATCGCCGGCACCATGGTCGGCGTGTGCGAGGGGCTTCTGTACGGCTACCGTGCCGGACTTGACTTGCCCACCGTGCTCCACTCGATTGCCTCCGGCGCGGCCGGGAGTTGGTCGCTCTCGAACCTCGCTCCCCGAATCCTCGACAACCGGTTCGAGCCTGGCTTCTTCGTCGAGCATTTTGTTAAGGACATGGGCATCGCGCTGGAGGAATCGAAGCGCATGGGGCTCGCCTTGCCGGGCCTGGCGCTGGTGCATCAGCTTTATCTCTCGCTTGTCGCCCTGGGCCACGCCCGCGACGGCACCCACGCCCTCGAACTCGCCCTGGCCGCCATGTCGGGGATCGACTGGAAGCATCGCGTCTGAGGCGGAGCCTCCAGGGGACATAGAACCCTGGGGTGGTTCCTCCTCCCTGCCCAGAGGACTCGCGGCTCGGGAGTCCCGCTGTCCCGTGCGTCACACCAGCCCGAAGTGCAAGCGAGGGCAACTCGTTGCCACTCCCCCGCTTACGCTTCAGGCCGGTGTTTGGCCGGAGACAACCCCTGCTGGGGCCTTTTGCCAGAAGGGCTGCCGCCTGACCTGGGTCTTGCGCAGGTGTCCAATGTCCGCCGAACAGAAGACTCGAAATGAATACACTTGTCGGTCGATAGAATCTAGTTCGCAATTCCCTCAGGGCTTGTGTGTAATCATTACAACTCCACCGATGCCTGCGTGTGGAGGTCTTTTCGTCATCGGCGAGGCGCAACTCGCTGGAGAATGTCACGGGGCGCGTTGATTCCGGCCACCGATGGGCGCGTTGATACCAGCCAGTGAGTGGTTGGATTTCTACCTGTTATCTCCGCTTGTTGATGCGTTAGCAAGGTCCTGTCAGAGGGATTTTGCGGCC
>Ga0067045_1029219_pt1 | contig 22792 bp, 21 predicted proteins | sample TerdegcTABiofilm_FD_59184 | JGI IMG/M metagenome (GOLD analysis project Ga0067045, IMG submission 59184) | Combined Assembly of (Gp0054472, Gp0054536) Wastewater bioreactor microbial communities from Singapore -Terephthalate degrading...
ACGACGTAGGGGCACCCCTTGTGGGTGCCCAGGGCGGGCACGAGGCCCGCCCCTACAGTGCCAACGAAGCGCTCACCACGTACACCGCGGTGCGGATGGTACCGTATTTGTGCCGTCGACCACTAAGCAAATGAAGAAAGGCCCCTGAATACGCGACCGTATTTGTGCCATAGAACACTCAGCTCCTCTCCTCTCCGGGTTCCTCAAAATCCTCGATGAACGAACGCACAAGGTTCGTGGAGCTAAAATGGCCCAAGGTGATGCAGGTGAGGACAGGGTCAGCGCCGAAGGTGCGTGCGATTCGCCGCATGCTCCACCCCCTTTTATGCATGGCTTGGACTTTTTGCCCCATTTCTTCGAGGTAGGAGATTTTTTTTCTCAACTCTTTCGTCGCCTCATCGCGCACCGTGCCACTACCGGGAAACAGAACTGCAGGTTCGAGCATGATGAGCTTCTTCAAAGAAGACACGATCCCCCATATGTTGTAATCGGCTCTCAACGTACGGTCCTGCCCTCCCACGTACGTGTCGCCCGCGAACAGCCAGCCTTGGGATGGTTCGAAAAGACAGATGTGATCGGGGCTGTGCCCGGGAGTGTGAATCACGTGGAAGCGATAATGCTCCGTCTCGACGACGTCAGGGATGGCTGCAGGGCGACAGGCATGCGGGCGACCCCATAACACCCGCTGATACGGGTGCAGACGGTTCAGAGAAGGATCCTCCAGCACAGGAAGCGCTTGGCGATGGGCCAGGACTGGGACGCCTCGTCCGGCCTGCAATGACGCATTGGCCCCGACGTGATCCTCGTGACTGTGGGTGTTGACAATGAGCTGCAGAGGAAGGCTCTCGACTGCTTTCACCAGCTCTTCTGCGGTGTGGAAGCAGCCGCTGTCAACCAGCAAGCCATCTACCCAGTACGCCGCGGTGAAATACCAGCCTTTACCGAAAAGCCCCCGTGCAAGGCGGAACTTTCGGACCTTGCCTGTGTCTTCGATTTGAATCATGAGGGATTTTGGCACCTCAAAGCGCTCTGGCCCACTTCTGGCGGCAGCGTGCGCGGCCTGGGGCAGGTCTCCGATCAGGATCCAATCGCCCGCAATTGATACACGGCTCTTGATTTCGCGACGACTTCTCCAGATTCGTCTTTCACTTCTCCCTCGAGAAAAAAGTCCGATTTTCCCTTTTCATCTACTTCAGCCTGGACTCGATCCACCTCCTCCTGAGACATCGTGAGCTCAATGGTGACATCAGTCTTGGCCAGCCGAAGGAACTGAATGGTCATTTCCTTCACGATCGGATAGTACTTGGCTGGGTCGAAGGTGGTCAGGTAGAGCGCTCCAACGGGAACCTCAGCGACAGTGAAGAGTGCACCGGCATACATGGTGCCGATATGATTTTCGTTGCCTTTGAGGGGTGCCGTGAGCTTCACGTGACGGGGCTCGAGAACGAGGGCCTTGATTCCGGCCCGTTCTACGAACTTCACCGTGGTTTCGAGAGCATGTTTCATTGCTTCAACGGTCATAGTCATTGACAAGTCTCCCCAAGAATTGGCATGCAATTGCGGTCCTCGCAGATCACGCCGCCGCCAGAGGTCGCGACGGTTCGAAATAATGGAACCGCAGGCTTGCCTGAAATCGAAACGATTCTTCTCTACAATCCCATGAATTTCGCTGCTATTCCTTTCATGATCTCATTCGTTCCCGCGAAGATCTGCATGACTCGCATGTCCCGCCAGGCTCGAGCTATGGGATATTCCTCACAATACCCGTAGCCTCCGTGAAGTTGCAGACACCCATCAGCCACCCGCATAGCCATCTCGGTTAACCAATACTTGCCCATGGAGACCTCTACCACAATATTCTTGCCATCCATGTGATCCGAAATGAGCTTATCGAGAAAAGCGCGGCCGATCTTCACTTCCGTGGCCATCTCCACAATCTTGAACTGGGTATTCTGAAACTTGGAAATCTGGCGACCGAACGCGATTCGCTCCTTGCAATACCGGATAGTCTGCTCCAGCATGTGTTCTGCCGCAGGGACCGCGGTGACGCATACCATGAGGCGCTCCTGCTGCAGCTTCTCCATGAGCATAAGGAATCCACTTCCCTTCTGGCCGAGGCGATTGGCTTTCGGCACGCGGCAATCGAGGAAGAACAGCTCAGCGGTGTCCTGGCTATGCCAACCTATCTTCTTGATCTTTTTTCCCTTCTGAAATCCCGGTGTGTCAGCTTCTACGAGGTAAAGGTCGAGAGCCATATGGGGATTTTCCACTTTTGGGTCGCGCGCTGCGACAACCACGAGGTCGGAATTAATACCATTGCTGATGAAAGTCTTCTGCCCGTTAATAATAACGTCGTTTCCATCCTCCACCGCTGTTGTTCGTATGGAAGCCAGGTCGCTGCCCGTATTGGGCTCGGTCATGGCTATAGCGGTGATGATGTCGCCTGACACGCACCCGGGAAGGTACTTCCGTTTCAGCTCCTCCGAGGCATACGAGACTATGTACGGAACTACGACATCACTGTGAAGAGGGGCGGCCAATCCCGCATGATTTGTGCGACAGAGTTCTTCCACGAGAATGACGGAGTACAAGAAATCGGCTCCCAGACCGCCGTACTCCTCCGGAACGCTCATGGCAAGAAACCCTTCCTCACCCATCCTTTTCCAAACGGCTCGCGGAACGATTCCGTCTTCTTCCCACTGGTCGACGTACGGGATAACCTCCCGCTCAAAAAATTTCCGTATCGATTGTCGAAAAATTGCGTGCTCTTCCGTATACCTAATGATCTCCATGCCAGGCCCTCTTCGCTCCATGAATGATGCGGGCCGCTGAAGCGGTTTTCAGGATCGATACCGAAGAATAGCCTTTCCTCAGCGGCAAGCGGATTGGCCGCATTTCGATGCGACAGCAAGTCGGTACGTCACGCGGTCACGGAGAGGAGTAAGCCACACCCCCCTTACGTGTATCTACCGATGATCGCTATGCAACACACGTTCATAAACGGCACGCCGCCAAGGTTGTGGGTCAGCCCGAACCTCGGATTGTCAATCTGGCGCTCGCCGGCTCTACCGTGAAGCTGGAGGTACATTTCGTAGAGCATACGCAAACCGGAAGCGCCGATGGGATGGCCAAAGCACTTCAATCCTCCGTCGACCTGTGCGGGGATTGTTCCGTCTCGATCGTAGAATCCATCCATTACATCGTACACGGCCCTGCCTCGTTGGGAAATGTGCAAGTCCTCGTACGTGACGAGCTCGGTTATGGAGAAACAATCGTGGAGCTCCATCATGCTGATTTCAGAACGAGGATCGGAGATGCCCGCCTCTTCATACGCTTTTACACTGCACCGGGCCGTGGTCATGAAGTGATCTCCGTCCCACTCGTTGTACCCCATCTCCTCGCCGCTGCTCAGCGCTAACTGAAGTGCCTTCACTGTGACGAAATCCTTGAATCCCATATCTTTGGCCTTTTCCACTGTGGTGACGATCGCGCAGGCCGCGCCGTCACTGACTCCACAGCAGTCAAAGAGACCCAGGGGATGCGCGATGATGGGAGCTGACATCACCTGATCTATAGAAACCGACTTTCGGAGGTGAGCCTTCGGATTGAGCGCTCCGTTTGCATGACTCTTCACGGACACATGCGCTATGGCCCGTTTGAGCTCCTTGTCCGGAATTCTGTACTTGGCAGCGTATGCTGTGGCGAGCTGAGCAAAAGCCCCGGGCGCGGTCACATTGGGCCACCAGAGCCATGCAAGAGATCCCCAGTTCGAGCCGGGATTGGGCAGGCCCCCGTACCCCGTGTCTTTCAGTTTCTCCACTCCCATTGCCAAGCAGATGTCGTACGCTCCAGACGCGACAGCGTACACGGCTCCCCGGAACGACTCCGTGCCGCTCGCACAGAAATTCTCTACCCGAGTCACGGGAATGAACGGCAGGCGGAGCGTAACTGAGAGGGGCAAGGCGCTCTTGCCGACACTGACCTCTTCCATGCACGTGCTGAGCCAAGCCGCCTGTATCTCGTTTCTGTCGATTCGGGCGTCCGCCACACACTCCTCGAAAGCCTCTACCATGAGCTCTTCAGCTCCGACATCCCATCGTTCGCCGAACTTCGTGCATCCCATACCAATAATCGCTACCTTGTCCCGTATTCCTGTGGCCATAGTCGATCCTCCTCCGAGCGATTCCAAGGGTCGTCTAGAACTTGAAGAGCTTTTCGATAAGCTGTGATTTCAACAGGTCTCCCTGGATCTTGAGTCGACCGCTGGTGTACGCCACCATAGCGTTGAGCTGTCCAAGGATAAGACTCAGAAAATCCCGATCTGACATGATGATAGTGGTCGTGGGTTTGGGGTGAGCCCCCTCTGCCGCTTTGCACGCCCTATCTTTGACGATAACGTACCAGTCTCCCCCTCCGGGACCGCTTATGTTGAACTGGAAGACCACATCCACACCCGCCGCTTTGTCCGGCTGGAAGGCTTCCGTAATCCGATCGAACACGGCTCGCACCGTCGGACCCTCAGCTTGCGGGGCCTTCTCCGCCTGCGGGCTGAAGGCCTTCATCATCAGGCCGAGAGCCGCTGTGGCGTTGGCTGACTCTACCGCGCCTGTCATACTGTCTATTTGAGACCAATCACGGGCTATCTGCTCAGGCGTAGGAGGTGTTTTCCCGTCGCCGACCACTGCTCCGGGTCCGGTCAGGACTGCAGCGCGATTGAAGCTTCCCATGCCCGCATTGAAAATCATTCCTGTTTCAGAGCAACCTTCCCAGCACAGGTACATGACCATAGGGGTCACATACTCGGGTTTGGTGCTCTCGAGCATGTCCGGAGGAAGAATGTCCTCCGTAAGACGTGTCAAAGCCACCGGAGCCACAGCATTTATCCTGATGTCGTGCTTCTCGCCCTCGAGCTTCAGGGTGTTCATGAAACCGATGAGCCCCATTTTTGCCGCAGAATAGTTGGTCTGCCCGAAGTTTCCGTATAGTCCGGCAGCAGAGGTGGTCACCACGATACGGCCGAACCGGTTCTCGCGCATCTTCTCAAATGCGGGTCTTGTCACATTGTACGCGCCATTGAGATGAACTGCCTCTACAGCGGCCCATTCCTCGGGCTCCATCTTCGACAGAGTCCGGTCACGCAATATACCCGCGTTGTTAATGAGAATGTCGATTCTTCCAAAGGTATCAATCGCTTTGCTCACTATGGCCCTGCCGCCTTCGACCGTGGCTACGGAATCGTAGCTCGCGATCGCTTCGCCACCCAATGCACGGATTTCATTGACCACCTTGTCCGCAGGGGCCGATGATCCTTCACCGATACCGTCTCTGGCGCCGCCCAGGTCGTTCACCACCACTCTAGCCCCGCGCTTTGCCAGCTCCAGCGCATACAGTCTCCCAAGGCCCGCACCTGCTCCTGTTACCACAGCTACCTTTCCGTCAAATCGGACGGATTCCTCTCGGGCACCGCTCGGTTCTTCACCAGGTAGCGGAACGGCCTTCCAGAAATAGCCTGTGAAACCGCGCTCCCGGTCCGCGTACCGCTTCCTGAAAGCCAAAGCAACCCTCTGCCCGACCCTGACGTCCGACATCTCGCAGTCGGTGAAATCGGCCATGAACCTGCCACCACCCTCGAACTGTACCATGCCGTACACAGCGGGGGGGTCCAGCGACACCGCCAGCAGGTCTCCAGTGAAGCTCTTCACATGGGCTTGCACATCCGCAAATTCGTAGTCCTCCTGGGAGTGGACCGCTTTGCAATCGGGATTGACACAGACATCCATCTTTGGAAACTGCGGAGTACCGCACGCTGTGCACTTTCCTCCAACCATGCCGATGAGCATCTTCCGATTTCGCCACAGAACCGTCATCGCAGTTTGCGTAGGAAATTCCGCGCGGATTCCCATCTCTGTGGAGAGCAGCTCACGGAACCTAAGAAATTTTGGATAGTTATCAATGGTCTTCTTGCGATCCAGGCTTCCGGTGATGCCACTACGCTTGGGCATGTTCAGGATGTTCTCCGTCACCTGGAAATAGAGAGCATCGCACCCCTGACCAAACCCTGCCAACAATATGCGGTCCCCCGGTTTGGCATGCTCCAGAGCCTGCACGAACATTACCAGCGGGTGGGCTGTGCCCGTTTCTCCACATACCTCATGGAGATTATCCGCGACTTTGTCGCCTGAGGCCCCGAGAGTCGCTGCTATCTTCCGGTGTTCAGCCTTGAAGAAACAGGGGAACACGAATTTGTCCACATCGTCCATGGAGATGGAGAGCTTGTTAAACAGACCGGCAACGGCTTGGGGAATGATCTTCGAATACCCCTCGTCTCTGACCCACCGTTCTTCCCACATATAATCGAAACGGTTCCCTGCTCCGCGAAAATGATCCACAAAATCATGGGAGACGCTGTAAGATCCCTTGAACTCGGCGACAACCCCCGAATCTCCCACGAGGACCGCGGCCGCTCCATCACCGAACCACATCTCGTAGAAGTACGCTGCCTTAGCTTCCCGCTTGTCTGCTGCTGCAACGAGCACACTTCTGGGGCCACCGTTGCCCACGGCTGACAGCGCGGTGACCAGGCCGGTCGTGCCCGATCGCAGAGAAGACGTGAGATCCTGCGTGACGATGTCGTCCCGGAGGTTAAGAGCGGTCTTGACGATGCCGGCATTGAGCCTGTCCGCGAACGGGAGGGTGGTCGAGCAGAGGTACAACCCGTCCACCGCGGACTTGTCCATTCCGATCAGGCAGTCACGGGCTGCAGCAACCGCCATGGTGAGACTGTCCTCATCCCAGTTGCAAAAGGATCGTTCCCCCTGTGCGACCATGACGATAGCAGGGGCGAACCAACCCATGTGCTGGTATATGCTCATGCGATTGAGCCGCAATCTCGGAATGTACCCGCCGAAAGAAGTGACACCGATCATGGTTGGCGCTCCTGTCTGCTTCAGAACTTGAAGAGTTTCCCTATAAGCTGGGACTTCATGAGATCGCCCTCGACCTTAAGCCTCCCAGAGGCAAAGGCCTGCATCGCGTTGAGCTTATTTTGCGTCAGGGCGAGGAAATCCTCGTCGGATATGATGATGGTTGTAGTCGGCTTCGGATGTTCCCCCTGGACCACCTCGCACCTTTTGTCCTTCACCGATGCATACCATTGCCCGCCTCCCGGTCCGCTAATCCTGTACTGGAAAACCACGTCGATGCCCTCGGCTTTTTCCGGTCGAAATGCTTCGGGCATCAGCTCGAAAACGCGGGCGACCGTCACGCCTGCGGCCGGCTCCGGCTTCTTCTCCTGAGCGCCCTGAGCAAGATCCGCGAGCATTCCGGTAAAGGCTTCGGTGGCGCTCACGTATTCACGGCCACCGTCCAAAGACATGATTTGTTGTATACGCTCAGCTACCTGTTCCGGAGTCGGCACCTCGCCAGGAGTGGCGACACCCGTTCCTACCCCAGTCACAATCGCTGCCCTGCTGTAATACCCCATGCCGGCGTTGTACGTTCTGCCGGATACGGGGCATTGGTCTGAGCACAGGTACAACACCAAAGGAGCCACAAATTCGGGACGGAGCTTTTCCTGCAGGTCCGGAGGGAGTATGTCTTCCGTCAGTCGAGTTGCCGCGATAGGAGCAATGCAGTTGACCATGATGTTGTACTTTTCGCCCTCAAGCTTTAGAGTGTTCATGAAGCCGACAAGGCCCATTTTGGCGGCAGAATAGTTGGCCTGACCAAAATTTCCGTACAGCCCTGCTGCCGAGGTCGTCAATATGATGCGGCCGTACCCATTTTCACGCATGTGGTTGAACGCTGGTCTCGTAACGTTGTACGCACCGTCCAGATGAACGGCCATGACGACAGACCAATCTTCGGGCTCCAACTTAATCAGGGTCTTGTCCCTGAGAATCCCCGCATTGTTGATCACGATGTCCACCCGCCCGAAGGCCTCGATGGCCTTGTCGACGATCGCTCGACCACCTTCCGGAGTGGCCACAGAATCGTAGCTCGGCACGGCTTCTCCCCCAAGGGCCCGTATTTCTTCAACTACGCTGTCAGCGGGAGAAGCGGATCCGGCTCCGCGGCCATCCCTGCTGCCACCGAGGTCATTGACAACGACCTTGGCTCCACGTTTGGCCAGCTCAATAGCATAAATGCGACCTAATCCTGCACCCGCTCCGGTCACGATCGCCACCCGCTCATCGAAACGGATCCCTTGTCTGCGGGCTCGATCCTCCATCTCCTGCCGGCTCATCCATTCCGCTATTCCCCGATCGATGACCACCTCTCCCGTGTTGGCGTTGATGGTTCGGAAGTATGCCACTCCTTCTCCCATCTTCCAGATCTGTGTCTTGATTGGAACCCCAGGGTACAGGGGCCTGGTAAAGCGGTTCCGCAACCTGGTCATACGTTCCGGCTCTCCCGGGAAAAGGTGCTTGATGATGGATCGGCACGCGTAACCGTGAGTGCACAGCCCGTGCATAATCGGCTTCTCGAATCCGGCCATCTTCGCGAATTCCGGATCTACGTGAAGGGCAAATATGTCTCCGGAGAGACGATACAATAAGGGTTGATTTGGGGATGGGTGCGCCTCTTCCTCGAAATCGGGAGGACGATCGGGGAATTCTACGGCCTCCTGCGGACTGTCAGGTCCTCCAAACCCACCATCCTTGCGGCAGAAAACGGTGCATATGCCCGTGAAGAGCTTCTGGCCATCGGAATGATATGTCTCGCTCTCTGCGACCACCAACGCGCCCACGTCACGCCCCTTGTCATAAATGTGCGTGATCCGCCCTTCCGTTGTAAGAGTCCCCTCCACAGGGAATGGATTGTGGAAGATGAGGTCCTGCTCTCCATGAAGCACTCCTGACAGATCGGCCTCGCAAGCAACACCGACCAGCGCCAAGAAATCGAAAATCGCTCCTACGGAAAAGCTCGGAATCACCTTCAAGCGACTTTCGTAGCAGTAATCCAATTCGTCGAATCCAGCGCCTACCCCCAGAGCATAGAGGACTACGTCCCTCCACGTGTAGCTCCTGGTCACAGGCCCGATCTTCTTGCCGATGCTGTCGAGGTTCAAGGCCATAGAGTCTTTCCTCCATTGCGGCTGTGGTATCAGAAAGTGACAATCCGCGATTCCACGAAAGGCCTACCAACAGGCAAGCCAACCTTCAGTCCTGGATACCCTTCTTCGAGGCAGGGCCGGCGAACGCGGGTAAAAGGATGAATTTCAGCGTTTCCTTAACCATGGAAACGTACTCGTCCCGCTGAATGTCGAGCATGGACCGGAAAAAGCTCTCACCGGAGACGAAGCTGTGTATGGCATTCATCATGGCTAGGACATGCATCTTGACAATATTCGGGACGCGTTTTTTGTCCTTGCAAAGCCCCATGGATCGGGCAATGTCGGATACAACCTCGGGAACGCGGAAGTCGACGAGCGATTCGTCACGGGTCTTGGCGAAGTATCGAAACAGTACCAGGTTCGAGATCTCAGGGTGCTCGAACAAATAGTCCGTCATGCAATCTATCGCGATATCCATCCGTTCAGCTAGAGGGCGCCCGCGCACGATGGATTCCACCTCCGCGAGCTTCTGCTGCAAGTCAGTGCTGATATCGATAACCACTGCCTCGTACAGGTCGCCCTTTTCGCCCCAGTGGTAGTACAGGGTGGAAATATCGATCCCCGCCTCGTCAGCGATCATCCTGGTCGTGGCTCCGTGAAAGCCGTATTCTCCGAAGATGGTTCTGGCTTTCTTGAGGATGCGCGCTTTGGTGGAGTCGGGATCTCGTCGTGCTTTTTCGAGGGGGGAAGGCATGGGTGGATTTGTCCAACCTATTTTTCCATCATTTGATGGAAAAATAGACCAGACGTTCATCTGGAGTCAAGAAAAATTGCCGGACAAAAGCAGTCATTCAAGCGCGCGGGGCTCAGGCTCATCCGCAAACATATGCCCTTGAAAAAGCCGTTCGTCCGAAGGACTTCTCAAAAAGTCAGCTCTGTAACTTTCAGTTGATTGTCGACCGCTGTTACACCGGGCTGTTGCGATACCAATTGCCCGATTTTCTCCCGGTCTCTCTTCTCCGGGACCCGACCCGTGATTATGATCTTGCCCGCGGGGTCGGCGTCGATGGTTACGCGGCGTGCCACCGCGGAGCTCATTTTTCTGCGGACGAGAGTTTCGATTCTCTTGGCCATTGCCAGAAACTTGAGTCGGTCTTGCAGGCGGTTTCTATCTTCGACTGCTATCTTTGCTCGGACAGCGGAGGCAATGGTATCCGCAGCTCCTTCGGGAGCATAATGGGCAGTGTTGAGGATCACATCGAACTCTTCCCAGTCTTGGGCATCTACGCCGAAGACGGCCTGCATCAGGCTCGATCGCTCTCGATCATGACGTCTGACGAAGTCCCTGGCTTCATCCAGTGAAGTTCCCGACCGCTCCATGATTCGCCGCACTCTGATCTCGAAGGGGGCTGCGATGCAGGCGCTGAACACATTCGGGATTCGTCGGAGCACATGTTGGGACCCTCTTCCCACAATTACCACGTTTCCCTGGGCAGCCTGCTCGAACGCTAAGGCTTCGAACAGACTGGCGTGGGCCGGCCTGTCGAAGAATAGACGCTCGAAAAAACCGGGACCATGCTCGGTCTCGTAGTCTGTACACAGATCGCTGTATTCGGGGTCGCATGTCATGGCCAGCTCGTGTAATCCTTCTCGGCCGATGAAGGTCAGACCGAGCTTCTTGGCGACGAGCTCCGCAATGGCATCACCGTAAGATCCAACTTGTCTGGATACGGTCACAATCTTCATCTGTCTCCCCTTGCGCTATTAGGAGCGGCTCGAAACATTTGCTAACCGAAGAGTCTTGTGGGAAGCCACATGATCAAGGGCCAGTACAGTATACACGAGATTAGGCCTATCCACTGAAGGATGATGAATGGCACGACACCCTTGTAGATGTGGACCATAGTCATTTCCGGTGGAGCGATTCCCCGCAAATAGAAAAGCGAGTAACCGAACGGCGGGGTGAGGAAAGCCATTTGTAGATTCACACAGATGAGTGTCCCGAACCAAAGCTGGTCGAACCCGAGCTCCGCGGCTACAGGGGTGAATATGGGGATCACGATGAGCAGGATTCCCAGCCAGTCGATAAACATACCCAGGAAGAACACAATTCCCATCATGATGAAAAGAACGACATATCGGCTCACCTGCAACCCAAGCAACAGGTCAGATACGGCGTCTCCTCCGCCCAATCCCATGAACACCGACTGAAACGCGTTCCCACCCAGAAACAGGATCATGACCATGCAGGTAATTTTCAGTGTTGCTTCAGCGGCTTCAACGACAACATTCCAGCTCAGCTTCCTGTATCCAATCGCGAGGATAGTGGCTCCCAATGCCCCCAATCCGGCTGCTTCCGTAGTCGTGGCCACGCCGGTCACTATGCTGCCGAGGACCATGGCAATGAGGAAGAGGGGCGGAACGAGGGATGTGCTCACCATGCCAAGCTTCTGCAGTGCGGTGAACGCCCGCTCTTCCTTGGGGAGAGGAGGGCCGAGCTCCGGGTTCAAGCCGCATCGGACGGCCACATAGATCATATAGAGCGACGACAGGAGGAATCCGGGCAGGAACGCCGCAGCAAAGAGCTTCCCAACAGAAATGCTCGTTAACCCGCCGTACACAACAAGCATAATGCTCGGCGGTATCAGGATCCCAAGGGTTCCTCCTGCACAGATGCACCCTGCAGTGAGGGGTATGTCGTAGCCTCGCCTCACGAGATTCGGCGCCGCGAGCAGGCCGATTGCAACCTCGGTGGCCCCCACCACCCCCGTGGACGCGGCAAAGACGGTACAAACCATGATGACCGCTATACCAAGGCCGCCCCGAACAGGGCCCCAGAGCACGTGCATCGTGTGAAAGAGCTTTTCCGCTACTCCGGAAGCATCCAACATCTGCGCCATAAATATGAAAAGAGGCACAGCAACGAGGACGTATTCGTCCATGACCCCGTACGTCTTGTTCGCAAACATCCCGAGAAGTATCTCAGGAGAGCCACCCCATCCGATCAGGCCAAAGAGAAGGGCAACTGCACCCAGGGAGAAGGCGAGGGGATGACCGAGAAACAGGACCACAAAAAGGGTCCCGAACATGCCAATCGCTACGGCTTCAGGGCTCAGGTTCATATCTCTACCCCCTTCAACCTATAGATATCACGGATGAACCTAGCCAGACCCTGGACGAACAGGAGAATCAATGCAACCGGCATGACCAGCTTGTATGGGTACAGCGGGGGTTTCCACGCGCTCCAGCTATATTCACGGACCGCCACAGAGTGGGCCGCATATTGAACGGCTGCATAGCTCAGACATCCCACAAAGGGGACAAAGATAATGAGAAATGTGATGATGGATAGCCAGATCTGGACTTTCTCAGGCAGCCTTTGGGACAGGATGTCAATGCGAACGTGGCGGTCGTGGAGGTGAGCGTAAGCGGCGCCGAGTAAAAAATGGGCACCGTACAGGTACACGGTCATCTCAAAGGCCCACACCGTAGGGGATCGAAATACCCTTCTCGCGATTACCTCGTACACAACAACAAGTATGAGGGGCACGATCAAGAGAGCGACAAACTTCCCAAAGGCTTCGTTAAACCGATCGACAGCCCGCACAAACTGCTTCATCCTTTTCTCCTCTCAATCGCGGGGATGTTCGCACCACGCATTAAGGATTGCGGTGGATTGAGAGATGTCCCGGCGAATAGCTCCACCGGGACCCCGTAATGCGATAGATCCTGTTACTGCATCAGCTTGCCCTTGATGAACATTTCGTACGGCCATGGCGCTACCCTGCCGCGCAACTCACGCCACCGAGCGAAGGCCTTCTTGAACTCGTCCTGAGAGTCGAGCACCTTCTTGACGTCCGGGTGTTTTCCCTTGAGCTCCTCCAGATATGCGTTGGAGGTCTTGGCGAACTCAATGATGGCGGAATCTTCCATCAATACGTATTCGGATTTCTTACCGATTTCGTCGATGGCTCCGATGTTGAGGTTCTCCTGCCACGCGTTGGTCCACAACTGTGTCTCCTTAGCGCAGATATCAACGATCTGCTTCAAGTCTTCGGGAAGCTCCTGCCACTTCTTCATGTTGATAAATACGTCGAATTGGCAGGAGGGTTGATGTACACCGGGCTCGATGATGTACTTCGTAATTTCGTGATATCCGGCTGGCAAGTTTACTGCCGGAGAGCTGAATTCGACCGCATCCACTACACCCCTCTCGAGGGCCAGATAAATTTCTGGACCTGGTAGAGGTGTGACGTTTGCACCGAGACGTGTGAGGATGTCCTGGTACCATCCAACGGTTCGAATCTTCATCCCCTTGAAATCTTCGATCTTGGTGGCTTTCTTGTTGGAGTGCAACCCGAGCTCCTGGCCTACGTTGCCGCAGAAGAAAGCTTTCATTCCATACTTGCCGTAAAGCTCGTCCAACATCTTGTCGCCGCCGCGCTCGTAATACCAAATGTTGTACCCTTCAAAATCGAGGCCGAAAGGTACGGACGCGAACGCGACAAAGGCTTCGTTCCTCCCCTTCCAGTAACCAGGCCACGAGTGGGCGCAATCGAGGGTTCCCTTTGAGACCGCGTCGAATATTTCCATGGCAGGCACTATTGCTCCGGTCTGGAATACCTTAATGTCCAGACGGCCGCCACTTGCGGCACGAACGCTGTCGGCAAAGTGGACCGCGATGTCATGGAAAATCAATCCGCCCCAGGGATCGCTCATCCGCCACCTGAAGGTCTGATTCGACGTAGTCCACTTCTTGCCTTTCCAGGCCAGGGCCCGTGGATCTTCCCCGAACTTCGTCGCCTTCTTCTCCTTGGGTTCTGCTTGTGCAAATGCGTTGGTAGCAGCCATTCCGCAAAATGTGAAGGCTACTGCGAGGGCAAGAACGATCACTCCTATCCTTTTCATGCGTCTACCTCCGGTTGTGGAAAACTTTCGATTCCGTGTTGAACGCGTAACACACCACTCTGACATCGAGCCTACTTACCTCTCCTCCTTCCTCGCTTACGATGCGTCCAGATCTAGCCAGGCTACCGAAAGATCCCGGGAACGGGTCTCCCGTTGCCTGTAGTGCCGGACCGGTTGCGCGCGGCCGCGACCGTGCCTACCGCTCTTTACGATGTTAAACGACGTACCCCCTTCTAGCTGAGTTATATCTGAAGGCTATGGCCACCAATCCGTGACCAAGACCGAGAGTGTGATTGGACCCGACGATCCGACAACGGGAAGATCCACGCAAGATCGTTCCCGTAAGAATTGAACCGCGAAGCAATCTTTGCCCGGAGGCAGTTCCAAGACCGCTCTGTCTGGCATGGTTGCGTCACCGCTGCTTCGAGAAGCGCCCATATGCTGCCCACATCCTTACCCCCGGATGGATGAACGAGACAAACATGCTGATGGGAGACCCGGGCCACTTGTCCGGTGGTCAGACCATATCACAAATCAATAAACTGTCAAGTTATTTGACTGGCCTCTTGATCATAATACACTCTCCGCCCTACCAGTATGGTGTCCTGATACGTCAACACCGACTTTCCGTCTTGATTCCGAACAGTTATCAGATTCCGCACTATCCCGGCGTCCGGCCGGCTTCGAGAAACACGCTTCTCCAAACACTCCACAGTCAGCGACAACCGATCACCGGGCCTCACCGGGTGCCCGAACCGTACTTGGTCCCATCCGAATCCCGCCAATACCTGCGACCGAATCTTGGGGTCGTTCTGCAGGAGTATCGATATGGAAAAGACATGGCAACCGGCAGCTATGAGGCCCTTGAAAACCGAGGAGAGCGCCGCCTCGGGATCCGTGTGAAACGGTTGTGGATCCCATTTCTCGGCAAATGCGACGATTTCTTCTCGGGTGACGAGGTACTCCCCCACTGTGTGTACGTCCCCCACCGTGAAATCCTCGAAGTACCTCAAAACAGCTACCCCGTTTCTGAGATAAGTACACGTTTTCCTATACGGTTGCGCAGTTGCTTCCGCTCTGTTCAGGCAAGGGAAGGTTTCAGAAACTGTCTCAAAACTCGGGACACACAAGAAATCGTAGCACGATGGAGCGTCGATGCGGGGAAAGGTACCCTCACCCCAACCCTCTCCCAGAGGGAGAGAGAGCTGGAAGAATCCCCTCTCCCCCGCTTCGGGGGAGAGGGTCAGGGTGAGGGGGTGTGCCACGATTATTACGGACTGCCGGCTTTTGAGACACTTTCTTCAAACCCGCCCTGCATTAAAACAGGCTCTGAACCCGCCCTTCCCTAAAGGGACCAGTTTCCCAAACACGTCACCGTACTGATGAAATCCTGTACTGAGCCAGTCTCATCCCGCCTCAAGGCGCCTTCCAGACACGACACCACTCTTGGCCACTACCGCGTGCTCTGCCAAGAAATCCGTCTAGTGCGCGACGCTGATAGGAGCAGGTATGAAGGTAAGGACAAACAACACAATGGCCGTCCATCCAAGAATTCTACCGCTCCTGTCCAGTGGTGTGTACGGATCCACCGGCTCTGGATGTCGTAACCCGATGAAGAGCGCGAGAACTGCAAAGAGGAGCCATCCAGGCCAGAGGAGCGCGCCCAAGGGTATTAGCCCTACAAACACTGCGAAACTTATGATTTGGGCCTTGCGCGGGCCGAAAAGTGCGTAGATCACATGGCCGCCGTCCAGTTGCCCCATGGGCAGGAGGTTCAAAGCAGTAATGAACAATCCGTACCATGCGGCCATAGCTGTAGGATGAAGATAGATCGAAGTACTACTGGAAAACTCGCCGAAGCGAAGGAAGAACAGGGCCTCGAGTATGAGTGAGGTCCCGAAGTGGATAGAAATCCCGTCGGTTGTGGAGGGGACGGATCGAATTTCAGACAACCACGATCCCAGGATCAATACCGGCACCGCGACCATGCTCCCAGCGAGGGGGCCCCAAGAGCCCACCTCGATCAGCACCTTCTTGCTCGGAATCGCGGACCGAATCTTGATAAACGCGCCGAAGGTGCCCACCGGCGGAATCGCTGGAATGAAATATGGCGGGCTGACATCCAGACGTCGTCTTCTGGCTGCCAGGTAGTGTCCCATTTCGTGGACTAGGAGGATGGCCATGAGGGGAACAGAAAAGACCCATCCTTGGAGGATGTTTCCGAGCCAATCCTCACTCGGATCGGTCACATAAAGGGAACCGGCCACTGTGGTCGTCACCACGGTTAGGATAAAGAGAGCGATATTGAGTGCCCAGGACCTTCTTTTGATCGCACGGCCTCCATGACAAGTTGACTCTGCGCGCCAATTCCGCGAACTGAATAGCTATTCCAAGACCCTGAAACATTGGGGTTCCTGAAAGCAGGTTACTACGGAATTTGGTTCGATTCAACTCCCGATCCCCAGGGCCAACCGCAATCCGTGCATGCCAGTCCAGACTCCCGAGCCAGGATCTTCAGATCCAATCTCCTCAAGACGGCTGCCGTGACAGGCCGCTTTGCGTCCCAAAATATCAGGGACTGAAAGAATCGACGAGCCCGCTTGGAGCTCAGTAACGTGAAGAGGAGTTGTGCTTGCTCGCTCTCTTGGCACGGGACAAAGTAACAGGTGTCGTCCAGAACGACAGGAGTTTGTTCCCAGGGACCGATGACATGAAATCTCAGATCCCTGGCAAAGCCCGAAATTGCCACCTTCCAGGGAGCGAACGTATAGGGCCCCACGCCGAAAACGGAGAATCGCGGCCTTTTGGCATACACCGAGCTGGCGCGGCGATCTAGAAGTTGGCCGTGATCCGTTAGGTATTGCCACGTCCGAGGTGCTATCGTCTGAATGGAAGAGGTTTCGTCGTTTATGCAACGCTGCGTTACGAGCATCCACCTGCTTGGAGCCAGCTTGTTTCGGGACAAGTCAGAGCTCTTGAGCATGGGGTACAGGTAGTTGGGCTCCAACTCCACGATCTCTCCCAGCCCATTGCGCCAACGCTTGCCCTCCCGGCGAAGCTCCATGACCCGAGCGCAATCGTGCTTGACTCCAGAGCGCCACGTCCCTCGTTGCATCCCCTCGAGGCCGGCGACGGAGTCGTACGTCTTCACATCTGCTACGAGCCCGTTGCTTCGAAGCCCGAATGTCACCACTGACCCGCTTTGGGCAATACCTGCGGCCACCGAGCACTCCCGCGTCCCGTGGGATCCGACTCCCTTCACCAGAAGGAGACACGCGTCCACCGTGACCCCAAAATGCTTGGCGGCATCTACCGGAAAGATGCTGGCGTCAAGGGTCAACCGACCGCTTCTCCAGGTGTGGAACAACACCTTCCTGGCTGTAGAGGTCTTGCACAACATGGCCAGTACGCCGGATTTGGCTTCTATCCACTCCAGTGCTTTCATAAGCATCCATTCGGAAATGTCGAAATTACTCGCACCAGTGATAGCCTCGATGCCCCTGAGATTCGTGAAATTGGCCCGAGGCGGCACATTTGTTCCTCCCAATGCTCCCATCTCGGAGTTGGTGACCCAGGGAGGATTGCCGACGATCAGAAGAGGGGGCGGGAGGCAAGACAGAATTGCCGGCCAATCGGCACTGAAGAAGTCCTCGTTTACGATGAGCGGCTCCGTGGTACCTGCACACCGTTGTACGGCTGCGAGTGCCTCTGCTGCGTGGTTGCCGTTAATCTCGAGTCCTATGGGCTGCTCTATTGAAGGAAAGGCCTCCAGCGCGGCAACGAGAAAGCTCCCCGTACCGCATGTGGGCTCTAGGACGGATTTGGGACGGAATCCCTGTCGGACGAGCAGCCCGCATACCTCCCGAGCCAGCTCCAATGGGGTCTGATAGTCCCCGTATTCGGCGATGGATCGATTTTTCTTTCCCGAACGGGGTCGAGAGAGGAAGTGCTGACTCGAGGGCATGGCGCACACGTCCTGTACTGCCGGGAATTGAATTTGTGTGGCATTCATTGCAGTGGAAAGACAATGAGCCTTCGGTCCACATGTGATCTTGACAGAGGTCGAGATTTCCCATCAGTGCCCGTGGAGCTCCTGACCTATGGCCAACACGATAGTGGAGCGCGGCCGTTGCCTTCACGCTGTCGCTAATGACTCGGTTTGCGAATCAGGTTTCGACCCGTTCCAGATGCGGTCCACTACAGATCGATCGAGCCGATTAGCCCGGGGATCTTCTGACATCGCTCTTCCGGAGATGGATGGGCTCGTTGAAATGTGGATCGGGCTGGGCCACTCGCAGAACCTCCTCCGGGGTAGTGACTCCATTGATCATTTTTCGAATGGCGTTTTCCCAGAGCGTAGCGAACTTCTTACGTTTTACGGCCTCCTTGAGGGCTATCATGTCCGGAAAATCAGTGATGAGCTTGGCTATGTCCTCATCGACAGCCACGACTTCATATACACTTTCCCGTTTGTAGTAGCCCGTGTCCCTGCACTGAAAACATCCTCTCCCGCGTTTGAGCAAGATTTTTTCAGGTCCTTCGAAGTTGAATCCGCGTTTATTCAGGTCTTTCAAGGGTACCGTGTAATCTTCCGCGCAGTAGGGGCAAACCTTTCTCATAAGCCTTTGAGCCAAGAGCCCCACGAGGGTGGAGGAGAGGAGGAAAGAAGGCACCTTGAGGTCAAGAAGACGATTGACTGCCGAAAGCGCATCGTTCGTGTGCACGGTGCTGAAGACCAGGTGCCCGGTCAATGCTGCCTGCACTGCCAGCGAAGCGGTTTCCGAATCCCGGATCTCGCCGATCATGATCACGTCCGGGTCCTGCCTCATGACGTGCCTGAGCAACGGTCCGAAGGTCATCTTCTCTTCCGGGTTGTGAAGCATGCTCACACCGGGATTGACGGAGATTTGATTGAAACGTTCGTACACCATTTCGACCGGATCTTCGATCGTCGTGATATTCCGGTCGTTCGCGGTGCCTATTACCTTCAGGGCAGAATAGAGGGTCGTTGTCTTTCCGGACCCGGTGGGACCGGTGCATAGGATGATCCCATAGGGGCGAGAAATGAACGACTGGAACGTGCTCAAGTCCAGCGGCGTGAATCCCAGCTCCTCCAAATCCATGAACAACAGATCCGGGTCCTGGATTCTGCAGACGGTCTTTTCTCCGAACGCCGTGGGGACCGTAGAGACGCGGACCTCGATTTCCCTCTCGCGGGTATTGAGCTTGATTCGACCGTCTTGAGGACGCCGCTTCTCGGCAATGTCCAGGGAGGCCATGCCCTTGATTCTCGTGGTGAAGGCCTGATGAAGAGCACCGGGGATCCAGTCGATTTCGTGGAGAACCCCGTCTATGCGCATCCTCAGGAGGCTCTTGTTGCGCTTGGGCTCTATATGAACATCGCTTGCACGTTGGGCGATGGCTCGCCGGAACATGGCGTCCACCGCTGTCCGGATGTTCTTGTCCGTATGCGAGATCTCCTCGAGACTCTGCACACTAACGAGCCGTTCCAGGTCTGCAAGCTCTTTGAAGTGTTTGACGTGTTTTTCCGCGGCTGCTTTGATCGATCCTTTGAATCCGTGGAATTCCAGGATGATCTTCATGATGTCGGTCTTCGGAGCGATTACTACATCCAGCTCCTTGCCGTACACGCGCGCCACGTCCTCGAGAACCTCCTGTTGAGAAGGGTCAAACACTGCCAGCTTGAGCTTGTGGTCAAATTCTTCCAGCGGGAGCAGAAGAAACCGGTCCGAGAACTTTTGCGGGAGAGTACGAGTGATGAAGTCCGGGTCGAGGTCCAGCGAGTCGAGTCGCAGAAACTGATAACCCAGGTGCTCGGCCAGAGCTTGCACGATCTTCGCTTCGTCCACCTCTCCTCTCGGCCCGGAGAGCTTCATGCCTGCAATGATTTCCAAAGCGGTGGTCTGATGGGCATGAGGAACGGATTCCTGCAATTCTTTCGCCCGGACTTGTCGGAGGCGGTCCCTGACGTAAAGCTCTGCCTCTTGTAGCCGTACCATTCCGGTGTCGTCCAAAAGTCCGGCCTGGTAGAGAACCTCTCCGATAGCGATCACGTCGTCATATATTTCCACTGGATTTCACCTTGCGTACCGCATGACTGGCATCAATGGTTCACTCGGCGTGCTCCGCACCCTGGCAGTGGTGTCGCGACACATTGTAATAGGCCGCGGCATCACAATCAATAGAGTGGTCGTCCCTCACAGGGCTTTGGGGGAAAATGCGCGGGAAGACCGGAAAGAAAGGATTCAGCAATATGCCTCGACTGTATCCCCAAGCTTCTTTCCGGTCTTGAAGAGTAGGAAGATTTTTTTTGACATCCCGCCCGCTCTCGCAACGCCAAGGAATGCCCTCGGAGGACGCTTACCGTGCCGCACGATCAGGGATCCGAATCCCGCGCTGTCAAGCCGGCCTCGCCGGGCAGGTCTCCGGGCATGAGGAATGAAGAGCACGCTCTTGCTTCCGTCCTACCCTGGAAGCAGTGGATCCGCTTTGCAGGACAAAGACGACGTCAGGTCAGATCTGTTCACCCCTGCAAGGGGAAACGCAACTATTTGGCTTTCTTGGTTGCCTCCCTGAGCGCATTGGCCGGAGTAAATCGGGGGACCTTACTCGCAGGGATCTTGATCTTTTGGCCGGTTTGTGGATTGACACCGGTCCTTGCTTTCCGTTTGGCCACCTTGAACGTCCCGAGGTCAGCGATGCGAATTTTCCCGTCTTTCTTCCTGAGCGCATCGTGAACGGATCCGATAAGAGCGTTGAACGCCATGGTTGCGGCCTTTTTCGTAATACCAGCCTCTTCGGCCATGCGGGAAATCAGTTCGGACTTGGTCATGGAAATCCACCTCCGGCAAAAAAACTAACAGCGTCAATGGGATGCGAATACATCCAATCATTCAAAAAAGTTATAAATACCCAGGTGATTTGTCAAGCGAAATTAGCTAGTCATGCTGCGGCAAAGTCAAATTTTTTACTGATTCCAAGACCATGGCAATGGGCCAGTTCCAATGCGCCAAATAAGGATTCTGTCAGTATAGCAGGCAAATAGGAATGTTTCCCCAAGTACTACATTATTTAAAGAAAGGCCTTCGGTTCGGACCAGCCCCTGCGAGGCATGAGCGCGCTCTGGCGGGGCCAAAGCAGAAAGATCGAGGCATTACCTTCCACAAGGGGGACGCCCGTGACAGTCACGCAACACGCGACCGCTGCATCGGTTGTTTCCGCAAATTCCTCGTGGTCTTCCGTCAAGCAAAGGGTTGGTGGGTCCCCCATGTAGGGTGGCCTTTGAGGCTTCCATCGTTCAGAGATGCACGCTGGAAAGCGTGCACTACATGTGTGCTGCAACAGCGGCTGTTCGGAAATGATTTTTGGTCGAGCCCGTGAGCATTGTTTAAGGAACGGGGTGGCCTTCCTTCCCAGGGTTAAAGATCAGGTGTTACGCGGGACTACTCGAGGTGCGCTCCTCAAGGAGGAACATGGTGAAGAACCTGCTATGGCGCGATCGGTATGGCCACTGCTTCAGGTATGGGTAATAATGAGCCTGGGGAGGCCGGACCTGTTCACTGGACTCCGATTTCGGTGGGGTTGCCGTTGCAACAACAATTCCGGTTGACCGGATGCGTACTCCAGGGTTATAGAATTAGAAGTGATCCAGGGGGCTTCTCCAGCGAGATTTCAGCAATTCTCTGACCGTTGATTCACGCCAGGGAGGGAGCGACGGGTATACGGATGATTCACAGGCTCTAGGCCCCGGGGGCATCTCGCGGCTACTATTGCATGCCGGACATGAATAGCGGTGTTAAGGGAGGGATGGTGATATGAAGAAATTGGCGTCTTTCGCAATGATTTCTTTCTTGGGGGTGGTCGTTTCTCTCACGCTTGTTTCCAATGTCCAGTCGCAGGACTTGTTCCGAGAGATGGCCGACCTGAAATCCGAGATGGCCAAGTTGAGGAACGAGCTCAACGACACCAGGAATCTTGTACTTGAGCTCAGGAAGGCAATGCTGGAATATGCCGTTGCTTCAGATCTGGAACGACCGGCCGCAACTGCGCCAGAAAAAAAGGAGGGGGCAAAGCCCGAGCCCCCCGTCGACGAGAAAGAGTTGACGAAAGTCATATGCCAGGCGGTGGGGAAATTCTTTTCTGAAGCCGAAGCAGCCCTCCGTTCCCCCGATCCATCAACCGCAGAATCGGAAATGGATAAGGCGTACCGAAAGTTGACCTCGACATTGCATAGTTATTCGAGGACTCACCGGGTATCCAAGCTGCTCAACATCTATGAAGGTCTCGCATGGTCTACCTATACAGCCGTTCGATTACGCGGCAGTGTGGCGGGAAACGAAGATTTCCTGCAAAAACTGAGGACGCACAAGCAACGATACATCGACACCTGTCCCAAAGAATGATTCGTGGCCGGCTGCCTCTTTCTTTTGACCGACTAAGCAATAGGATTTCATACGTACGGTTATGTATTTGGGAAATTGGTCCCTTTAGGGAAGGGCGCCTTCAGAGCCGGCTTCAATGGGGGGCCGGTTTGAAGAGACTCTCTCAAAACTCGGGTCACACCAAACATCGTAGCACGATTGGGCGTGGATGCGTGGAACGGCACCCTCACCCCAACCCTCTCCCAGTGGGCGAGGGAGCCGGAAGAATCCCCTCTCCCTGAGGGAGAAGAAGCGAGATGAATCCCCTCTCCCCCGCCTCGCATAGGCGTTAACTTCGTGGATGACATCACGTGATTTCAGTCCGTTGACTTAACAAGGACCCCGTCACCCCGGCGAAAGCCGGGGTCCATAACATATTGGAAGGACT
>Ga0067045_1029220_pt1 | contig 22788 bp, 15 predicted proteins | sample TerdegcTABiofilm_FD_59184 | JGI IMG/M metagenome (GOLD analysis project Ga0067045, IMG submission 59184) | Combined Assembly of (Gp0054472, Gp0054536) Wastewater bioreactor microbial communities from Singapore -Terephthalate degrading...
CCCGGCGGCCTCGATTGGGCCGATTACTTGGCGCGATTGAGCGACGTTTCCCGCGTGCTGGTCATTCACGGCAACCATCTCGACGAGGCGACGATACGCCGTTTGGCCGCGATGGGAAACGCGACCGTGGTCTATTGCCCGCGGACGCACCGCCGCTTTACCGACACGACGTATCCCATGGCGACGTACCGCGAAGCCGGCATCCCCGTGGCCGTGGGGACGGATAGCCGCGCTACCGCCCCGGACCTTTCGTTGTGGAACGAGTTGCGGGCGGCTCGCGCACACTTTCCCGACCTTTCGCCCCAGGACCTGCTCGAAATGGTCACCGCCATCCCGGCACGGGCTTTGGGACTGGAGCGAGACATGGGAACGCTGGAGCCGGGCCGACGCGCGGACCTGACGGCCGTCACCGTCTCCGCGGCTGTGGACGACCCGTATGCCGCCGTGTTCGCCCCGGAGGCGACGGCAACTTGCATCCGGCTCGCCGGTCGCCCCGTCGCAAACCTGGGCGAAACCTGATCGCCGACGCGGGAAGCAAGACGAAGACTTCTTGCGTCAATGGGTTTCCACGATCAGTTGCTTCAGGCGATTCCGCGCGCCGAGCAATTGTTCGGGAGGATTGGGCCACTGCTCCATGATGACGGCCCCGTCGAAGCCCCGTTCCTTTAGCAATCGCAACATGGTCCGCACGCCGGAGTCGTCCTGTCCCGCCGGGCCGGTGAAAAGCGGCAGATGGCTGTCGCCGTCGCCCCAGTTCTCGTGGACGTGCAGATGGATGACCGGCACGAAGGATTCCAGTTTTTCGAGGAAGCCGACGTAGTTGTTGCGCGAGGCCGCGCAGAGATTGGCATGGCCCATGTCGAAACACATGCCCAGGTCGCCGGGTACCTCACCCAGTCGCTTTTGCAGCACGGTGAAGAGTCGATTGAAGACATCGGGGCCGACGAAGACGGTGTTTTCGACACTCAAGCGGACGCCGGCCGCTTTCGCACGCTCGTAGACCGCGGTGAGCGACTCCGCGAAGCCCTCCGGGCCCTGCGAATCGCTGTAGTAGATGTTGACCAGGCCGGCCCCGATGTCGCGAGCGAAATCGATCGAGCGGAATATCTCCTCGCGGTCGGCGAGAGAATTGGCGTCGGCTTGGCATCGGGCGTGGACCGAATAAGCGATCTTGCGATTCTGGCCGATTTCTCGGATGCGCGCCCGATCGTGTGCGTCCGAGTCCTCTTGAGCCCAGCCCCAACCGTGACGCTTGTCGTTGAACCACTCGAAGGCGTCAAAGTTGTTTTCCAAGGCGAAGTCGAAAGGCGCGGTGGGATACGCAGCGCTAAACGCAGTCTGATTGCCGATTCGCAAGGCCGGCCAAGGCATGATAGGCCCTCCCGAGCGGAGTGTTCATTTGGTCCACATTGGAAAAGTATACGTCCTAGCTTGCCTATCCTCAATCAAGACAAGAAAACACCCCTCCACGAGAGGGATCGCACCTCGCCTTCATCGCTTCACAAGGCGATGCGTGATCGACGATTGCCGTCAGGCAGTGCCGGATCTCGGACGCCGTGCTCCCTATTGAGGGATTCCCAAGGCCTTCGCCAAGTCACTCCGGTATTGCTCCAAGTTGAGCGGCTGCCATTCCATGAGCCGGGTGATCCCCGCCGCCGGAATGGTCTCGACAAACGGGGCAAACCGCTTCTTGGCCAGCGACGCAAGCGGCTCCTTGTTCGGCGCCGATCGGGCTCGTTCCACGATGGCGTAATCCACGCTCAAGCGGCCGATGCGGACCCGCTTCAACATCTCCGGCCGGTCGGCGACGGCCTGCTCGGCCTTTTCCCATAGCTCGTCGGCCTCCACCAGCAGCTCATCCGTCAGATGACCGTGGGTCGGCGGGACCCAAATGCTGCAATGCACGTTCTCTTTCTCGGCGTAGTCGTGCAGGCGGTCGATATATTTGCGGATCGACGGGGCGGCTTCGCCGTAGTAGGCGTCGAGGAACTCATTCATGGCCGTATCCTCATCGTAGTCGGGATTCCAGAGGAATTTGGCCGTCAGGTATCCGCCCAGCGCCGCCAACTCGCTGTTCGGGGTGTTGTAGGTGTCTTGCTCGAAAATGCCCCGCACGTTGTTGCGAATGAAGAGGCGGATGTTGTCGTTGCGGACCCGCTGATTGGGAAACGGCAGCAGATAGTGGCGGAAATCGGTGACGTAATCCCAAATCCAAAGCCGATCGGCCGCCTTGGCCCAGCCTTGCAGGTCTTCCACGAAAGCCCGATTGGCCGGCAGATCGCACGTCTCCAGGGGGTGCGAAAAACAGCATTCGATGGAGCAAAGGCGGATGATCACGTTCGGTCGGGGCCGGAGCGTCTTGGTCGGCTTGCGCGTCCATTGGTAGGCCAACGTTTCGATGGCCTTGTCGGGATAGCGTTCGGCTACGGCCTCCGCCACGCGGTTCACCAGTTGCAGCACCGGTGCCATCTGCGACCCTTCCGCCTCGGCCAGGGCTTGGCAGCGGTCGCACTCGCAATAGTTGTACCAGTCGTTTTGAGAGACCGACCACACGAAGGCATCCGGATCCGACGCAATGGCTTTCAGGATCCCTTCCGTGCACAGGCGGATGACGTCTTCGTTGGTGCAACAAAGCTGGGAATGCTCCTTGAGGCGTTTCCCCTTGACCAGGCTGAAATACTCGGGGTGCTCGTCGAAGTACTTGTCGGGGGGCACCAGTCGTTCGAAGGTGTGGACGAAAAACCCCGCGCCGAAACGGATCTTGCCGCCGTGCCGGGCCTCCAATCGCCCCGTCGAGGAATTCATCCGATTCCGCGCGCACCAGTCGCCGTCGAAGCAGTCGTAGGTGAACGGCTCGCGGTACTCCAGGACGGGGATTCTCTTCTCGTCCAAGGCGGGCAGCGTCAAACGTTCGTGCTTCGGGATGCGGCTGCAATCGGGCGTGAACCAGCGGCAGCCCCACTTCTCCTCCAGGAGATCGTAGACGCCGTAAAGGGTACCCCGCGGCGCTCCGCCCACGATTACCAGGTTCGGGCCGACCGTCTTCAAGACGTAGCCCTCCATGCCAAGCGACGGCACATCCGCGGCGACATTCAGGTCCGTCAATCGGGGAGTGGAGGCGAGCACGATCTCAGGCTCGACCCGGGGTTGATCGTCGGTCACCAGGGGCAGGGTCACCCCGGTCATTTCCGCGACGAATCTTTGCAACTCTTCCCCGGCGAAGCGGACGGAGGGAATGGCGTCTTGGGGAATCACGATGCGATAAGGGCTTTTGCCGGACTCAACCAGCACCAATTCCTCTCCATGGAGTACGCCGGGCGACGGCAACATCGCCGCGATCATCAGTCCGGCACCGAGGAGCGCGACGCGAAAACAGCAGCCGATCGTGGTGTTGCCCATAGTTTAGCTCCTTTGCCGATGGATGGGATGAAGCCATGCCCCGCCGCCGGGCGACGCTCGCCGCCGGATCGAGATGGGGACACAAGCTCGGTTGCCCAAGATAAAGCGCCGCCGCGCCGAATACAAGGGCTTGAAAGAGCGGCATCCGGGCGCCGGGTCGTCAGCCCAAGATGGAAACCGGCCCGGACGACGTACCCGGACGGACGCTTTCGCTCGCGGCCGCGCTTCGAGACGCTCAGGCGTGACGGACGCTTTTCCCGGCACCTTCGAAAGGCCCGACCTCCGCCCGTTGCCGTTCCGGCGAAACGTCGTGTGCATGCATGGACAGCGGGATGGGCCGCAACTAGAATCAGGGGCGTGCCGGTGGAGCTTCGAAGCCGTTGGGTGTGGAGACGTGAGGGGAAAATCGTCGTATGGATTTCGCATGCTCTCATTGCGGCCAGACGTTGCGGGTGCCGGATGGTAATGAAGGGCGCAGCGCTAAGTGCCCCGCTTGCGGCGGGCTAAGCACCGTACCGGGCGGCCCTTCCCCTGCCGGTGGTGAGGGTTGGAGCGGACAGGCCGCGACCTCGGCTACCGGTTTCGTGCCGGACCCCTCAGTCGGCCCCGGCGGTTTCATCCCCCCGGCAACCCATGCGGCGTACGATCCTCGGCTTGAGCGCCGGGCGGCCATGGACCGCGTCGCCGGGCCGGCCACCGGTCTCATCGCCTGCGCCATCCTCAATATCATCCTTTGGATCGGATTATTGGCCTTCTATTCCGTCATGGCGTTCGTCGTGCCCATGGAGGAGGAAATGGGCCCCAAGGAAGCGACGTTCGCTATGATCGCGATGATCGTGGTTTACGGCGCGATGGGCTTGGCGGCGATCGTCGTCAACATCATCAGCATCGTGGGCGCCGTCCGTATGAAGAAGCTGCGATCCCGCGGCTTCGCCATGGCCGCCGCCATCCTGCAAATGATCCCCTGTTTCAGCTCGTGCTGGCCGTTGGGGCTGGGAATGGGAATTTGGGCCATCATCGTTCTGAGTGATCCCGCGGTGCGCCGATCCTTTGATTGAGGCAGGCTGAGCCGCCGGAGCGCGGTCGGAACGCCCCGTGGTTCCCAACCGGTTCGTTTTTCGGCCGGGAGGAGTCTCCTCTCGCCTGAAAGAGCGTTCATGTGCCTATTATTCCGCCAGGAGTCGGCCGATGAATCTTGCATGTCCCCAATGCGGTAAGCTCTTGCAGGTGCCCGAGACCGGCGTCGGCAATAAGGCAAGATGCCCTGCCTGCCAAGCCGTGTTCGTAGTGGCAGCGCCGGCCCCGGAAACACCCGACGAGGCCGGACCGTCCAGTGTTTGGGACGAGGGCGTGTTCGGACTGAGCGGCGAAGGACAGTCCGGGGCTTCGCCGGGCGCCGGACCGTGGCCGCAACAACCCGGATCAGGGGGCTTCGTTCCCGGGTCGGGCGCCGCAGGCCCCGGTTCGCCCTTTCCTCCCAGCGCGGGCACGCCGCCGATGTGGGGACAAATGCCTGGGCCGGCGGGCTACGCCTCCCCGTTTCCCACCGCAGCGAAATCGAAACTAATCGGGCCGGCGATCGGTCTCATCGTCGCGGCAGGAATCAATCTCCTCATCATCGGCGCGCGTTTGGCCCTGGGAGGATTGGAGGTCCCTCCTCCTCCGCCGGGCGCCGATCCTTCGTATGTGGCCGGATACCAAGTCGGCGCCAAGGCCGTCATCGGCATCATCCTCTTCGGAGGCATCACCAACCTGGTGACGCTCCTGGGATCGATCATGATGCTGCAAGCCAAGATGCGCGGCCTGGCCGTCACTGGGGCCATTCTTGCCATGCTGCCTTGTTTCTCATGTTGTTGGCCGCTCGGCTTGGGGATGGGCATTTGGGCGCTGGTGGTGCTGAACCAGCCCGAAGTCCGATCGGTGTTCACTTGACGGGCAGCGGAAGACCACGCGGCGGGCCGATGGAACCCACGGGTGCCGAGGACGCACCGCGCCGGGCGGTTCCTAGCGCGACGGCAATTAGGCCGGGGCTACGGCGTGGCGCACGGCGTCAGGGATTTCCCCACGAACGGATGCGCCGTTCGATCGTCGCGCGATCGAAGGAATCGGGAATCGGCTCGTCGAGATTCTGCAACAGCTCTTCCACGGGAGGCGTCGCGGTCCGCAGCCCTTCCGGCGGAATTTCGATGCCCGCCGCCCAGGCCACGGCGTTGAGCACCACGGTGCGGTAATCGTCGTGGGCCCAATTCCAATGCCAATGGCCGCCCGTGAAACCAAAGCCTCGCCCTCCTCCGGGGCGTTCGAAGGCCCAAGCGACATGCTCAGGCGTCCCCAGTCGGGCACGGACGGCGGGGTTGCCGCTGTGGGGACCGTCCGGACCTTTTCGCGTGTCGTCGGGCGGCAGGGCCGTCAGGATCGGCGTGACGCCGCGCATCCCGTCCACGAATCGCATGTGGTAATACCACTCGTCGTCGATGGCGAACGGTTTGACTCCGCGCGTGACGGGATGGTCGGGCAGTTCGCGAAACTCCGCCCGCCAATGCGGATTCACCGACCAAAACGTCTCGTAATAGCCGCCGATCCACTGCTTCATTTTTTCCCGGGCGGCGGGGTCCGGCAGGTCCAATGCGTAATGAATCACCACCAGACCGGTGGGGCGGTCGAGAAACGGCTCCAGCTCCGCCAATCGGCGCTGAATCAAGTTACCGCCTCCCCCATCGGCGAAGACCACCACGGCGTCGGCCTTCGCCAATGCCGCAGGGTCGTCCGGCCAAGGGGAATAGACGGCCGTTGTAACGCCGGGCAGGGCCTCGGAGAGTTTCCGGGCCAGTAACAGGCAGCCCGCGCGGTGCTCGTGGCTGCCGAATCCGTGACTCGGCCCCCCGGCCAAGAACACGACGTGCTTCGCGGCCTTGTCCTGCGGTGCTTGGCCCAAGGCGAGCGGCGGACGCAGGCTCACCACCGCCCCCAGCGTGAGGACGATCATCGCCGCCATCCGCCGGCGCCGAACCGACAACGTTAACCTCGATCCCATGATTCGCCTCCCCTTCCGCGACACCAGGTTTACCGATCCCGTTCGTCGGGTCACGATCCGCCGCCGGGATTCGCCGTGGCGGCCGATTCTCGTTGCAGCAGCGGCAGCACCTTTTCCGCGAATTCGCGGAGGGGGTAGTCCTCCGGCAGCGGTTCGTTCAAGGTCGCCAGCAGCCGCCGATAGTTCTCGTGCAATTCCACCAGCTCCTGCACCGTCTTGCGTTCCGAGAGCCGCATCAAGTGGGGATACTTCCGCAAGACTTCCACCGCCAAAGGCAGGGCGTCCTCGAACAGTTTTCGCGCGGCTTGGAGCTGGGCCGGGGCCGTGCTCTGCAACAGCAGATAATTGGCCTGCGCCAGGTCTTGCTTGATCCGCTTCATTTCCGGCGACTGCGCGATCTGAATGCGGATCACGTCCCCTACCGCCATCTGGCCCGGGAAGGTGTCGTTGACCGCTTGCAGCACCTGATCGTACAAGGCGGTCATATCCATGATCTCTTGTACGGTTTCCCGATCGGACAGCAACCTCAGACTGGCCGCCCGATCCAAGACGTTGCTCCATTCGCGGAAAGCCTCTTCCAAATCGCGTCGCGCGGAGGCGTAATCCCGATCGTTCACCGCCTGCTCGGCCCGTTCCACGAGCCGCGTCAGCGTTTCATGCGCGGCAAGGTTGCGGACGTAGCGCCGCACCACCGATTGCAAAGCGAAATCCGGCGGGAAGACGGCGTCCAATTGGTCCAGAATCTTCATGTAGCGGTTGATGAAATCCGCCAAGTCGTTGACGACGAAGTCGTCGTACTGCAAATCGGGATTCTTTTCCAGCACCTCGCGCCATTTGCGTGCGGCCTCGTAGAACAGTTCCTGGGCCGAGATGTGATCGTTCCGCTGGTAGGCTTCCTCGGAACGATACATCAATTCGCGAGCGGCCACGGCTTCCGCCGTCTGCTCCACTTCGGCGTGGCGCCGCCAGTAGGTGTAGTTCACAATGTTGCGGTTATGGGCGATGGCGTCGGCGGTTCGCTCCAAGGCCACGGCTTTCTTGGCCAGCTCCAGCGCTTCCTTCCGTTTTTCCGGATCGCGGATGCGGCGGGCGACCTGCTCGTGCGTCATGCGGAGCTTGGTCAACTGCATGGCGGCCGCGATTTGACGCTGCAAGGGCGTCCGCTGTTCGACCGGCGTCATCACCGCGCTGAGTTCCTCCGGCGTCAGATCGGCCCGCCGTTCGGCCAGCATCTCCTCACGCAAGCCCGGCTGCAAGGCGTCGATTTGCCGAGCCAGCTCCTCGATCTCCGCGCGAACCCGCTCTTCCTCTTCCAAGCGAATGAGCGGCGCGAAGCTGTAACCGCTGGGTAGTTCCCGTCGCCCGAATTCGTCCCGGAACTCGCGCAAGGCGGTTTCCCAGGCCTGCATCGCGGCGTCGCCGAAGGTCCCCTCTTTTTCGATGGCATCCGAGTAATTCATTTGGCACATCGGCCGGTGCGAGAAAAAGATCAACGGGGTGGTTCGCAAAATCGCCCCTTCATCGACCAGCTTTTCCGCCTCGGCGTACCAATCCTTGCCGACCAGCCAGTTGTCGCGCGGGGGGCGACCGCCGTGGATCTCGTAGGGATCGTTGGGATCCGTGAAGAGGCGGCGAAAGAGCTTGACCTCGTCGGCCCGCCCGATCTTCTGAGCATAGATCCATGCCACGTCGCCGTAGAGCAACGGCTCGCGCTGATTGTAGCGGATGCCGGTCTTGAGGTACTCGATTCCGCGCAAAATCCAACGGAATCGCTCCCGGTAATCGTCGAACTCGACGGAAACGTTGTAGGAGAGGTTCCAGCCTTGATGCCGCCAGACCGTGATGAAATGCGGCTCCAGCTTGGCCATCTGCTCCAGCGAGGCGGAGAGGTTCGTCCAGTCCTTCTTCTTCTTATAGTTCTCGGCTTTGCTCCAGAGGATGTGGACGGCCACGCCGCGCATGCCGAGCGTCGCCAATTGGACGGCCTCGCCGCCGGGGTCCAGCTCGCCCAGTTGCGAGGGCGTCAAGCCGGCCTTGTCGCGGACTTGCGCCAACAGCCCGCCGGGCGAAGACTTTTCGCGATCCACCGAGGGGGCGGGCGGCGATCCCAGCCAGGCCAACAAACCCAGCAGCACGGCGATCCCCGCCAAGTAACCGATCTTGCGCAGAAAAACCTGACGCCACGTCATGCCGCCACCTCACGCGATTTGAGGAAGAAGTGGCCCAAAACGAATACCGGGACGAAATAACCCAACACTCGCAAAAGATCAATCAGCAACAGTTCGCCGCTGACGTTGTAACCGTTCATCACGAACTGCACGAAACTCATCTGCGAGAGCGGGGGAATGGCGTAGGACATCGATTCCAACCACAGCCGGAATCCGACATCGACCGCGCGCATCACTTGATAAGCGACCGTTTCCGGCATCTCTTCCATCACCCCGGTCTGCGTGACGAGCCGGACGAAGGACTCGATGGGGCCGGCTTGGTAGGGGGTCTCCACGCCCTCGAAGATCTGCCCCACGGCAACCTGGGTGAGGAAAGTATGGGCCAAGCCGCCGATCAGGACGCCGAGCGTCGCCGCCATCGCCACCGGTGCGCTGAGGAACGTGCTCAGCATCACGCCGAAGGCGATCACCATCACCATTTGGCACCACGTTCCCGCGTAACCCTTCATCACGTTCATGAAGAACGTGCCGTCGCCGACGCGGAGGTAGAGGTCGGGCTTGGCCATGCCGAAATACTGCCCCCCTTCCAAGCATTGCAGCCACACCTCCAGCCGGCCGTCCGGCGTCACCAAGTCGCGAAAGAGATCGAATTCCTTCTGCCGGGCGGGATCGATTTCGGCCGGTTTTTGAGGTGAGAACACGACGGCGCCGTCCGGTGCGCGGGTACGCCGTTGCACAAAGCGAGCCGACGCGAAGCGCTCGATCTTCTTGGGGATTTGAAGCTGGAGGATGGAAAACTCCTTGGACTCGAAAACCTCCAACTCGACCGTCACGCCGTTGTCCGGATTGCGGACCAAGAGGCTGCCCAGGATTCCCCGCTGCATGTCGCCCTTGTGCGTACGGAAGACGCCGATATTCATTTCCACCGGAATGGTGTCGCCCGGGAAGTCGGATTCCCGCATACCGCTGAACGTCCAGATGGCGGCGGCCTCGGAACCGCCCTCGATATAGCTGCGGTAGGTCCATTCGTCTCCGACGCTGATGCCCTTGACCTCGTCGAAACCCTGTCGGTTGCGGAAGACGAGTCTGCCGTACTTGGGAATGCGGGCGGTCAGCAGCCCTTCGGGACCGCCCAAGACGAAACCGCCCTCCACGCCCGGCTCCGCCTTGGCGACGTGCGTGTGCCCCTGCTCCATGTCCAGCCTAGCCCGACCTTGCAGATCGATGAACACACGATGTCGATGCCCGTGTACCTTGGTGGTCCAACCCTGCTGGAGGGTCTTGGTGGAACCGTCGGGCTGCGGAACGGGATCCCCCAGCGGACGCAGCGTGGCGACGTCGATCTGGTGCGTGTGGGCCAAGCCTCGCACGACGAAAGCGTAGCTGATCAAACCCATTCCCGCGACCAAGACCGTCCCCACCACGGTGAAGCCGAGAATCCGGCCGAGGATGATCTCGCTGGGCCGAACCGGCTTGGTCAACACGGTGTAGATGGTTTTCTTTTGAATGTCGTTGGGCAGACTGAAGACCGTCACCAGCAACATCAAAAGCAGAATGAGGTAGTTGCTGGTGCCCAACACGAAGTTCAGGTAGAGCTTGGCGGGATTGTCGGATGCCGGATCGAGAAACCAACCCGCCATCAATAAGATGCCCAGGAAGACGACGAACACGATGATCACGCGGCGGCGGATCGCCTCCTTGACGCCCAACCAGGCGAGCGCGCCCACACGGCGCGGGCTGATCAGCACCAGGTCCGTCGACGCCGCCCAAGTCCGGGCCAAGAAGCGCCGGGTCTGGGAGCCGAAAATCGCCGGATTGCCGACGACTCCGGCATGCAGCAAGGCCCAAATCCAGCCCAGCACGAACAGGCCGATGGCCAAACCCGCCAGGGCGATCGCCCAGACTCCCAAGCTGGGGACCAACCAACTGCTGAGTTCCGGGATTTCAGTTTCGATCGGCATTCCCGTCACCTCTCCCATGCACGCGCAAACCGGGGTGGGCTTCGCTCTCGCGAATGATGCGAAGGAACAAGTCTTCCAACGTGGTCGAGGGGTTGCCCCACTCCAAAACCGGCACTTGGTACTTGTTCAAGACCGCCTTCAATTCCTGCTCTGCCAGCGGGCTGAGCCGCGGCAGGCGAATCTCCGTCACGTCCTTCATCGTGACCAGTTGATCCACCCGCCCCAACTCCTTCAGTTCGCCCTGATATAAGATTCCGATACGGTCGCACACGTCTTGCACGTCCGCCAGCAGGTGGCTGCACATGACGACGGTCTTGCCCTGGTCCCGCAGCTTGAGGATCAGGTCCTTCATCTCGCGGGTACCGATGGGGTCCAAACCGGAGGTCGGCTCGTCCAGCAGAATCAACTCCGGGTCGTTGATCAGGGCTTGAGCCAAACCGATCCGCCGCGTCATGCCCTTGGAATACTCCTTCAAGGGTCGTCGCTTGGCCCAGGTCAAGCCGACCATCTCGATCAAGTCGGAGACTCGTTGCCGCCGCACGTTCCGCGACATGTTGAATAGCCGCCCGTAGAAATCCAGCGTCTCCTCCGCGTTGAGGAAGCGGTAAAGATAGGATTCCTCGGGCAGATAGCCGATCCGCTCGTTCTTCGCGACGTCCGTGGCGGGGCGGCCGAACACGAAAACGTCGCCCCCGGTGGGGAACAACAGCCCGAGCAGGAGCTTCATCGTGGTCGTCTTGCCGGAACCGTTCGGCCCCAACAGCCCGAACACCTCGCCGCGGTAGATTTGCAAGTCCAACGCCTTCAGCGCCTGGACCTTCTTGCGCCCCCAAAAATCGCGATAAAACTTGGACAGGCCGCGGGTCTCGATGACTACGCCTCGATCCGAGGGTTCCGAGCGTTCAGCGCCGGCCGACTCCATTGAGACTTGAGACATGGCTTTCACCTCATGCCGAAATACGGAACAGATAGCGCGGCTTCTACGCGGACGGCGAGGGAAGGGTTCATCTCTGCGAAAATTCGACGAGTTCAAGCCCCTCCCGGCCGACCATACTCCCCGACAGAGGGGATCCCGCCCAGGCGACCGGTCCGATCGACGAATCCATCGCTCCGGTGCCGCTTCCGCCGTCGACACAGAATTTCGCTTCCCACACTTGGGAGGGTAAATCTCCACTATAGGCCCGTTCGCCCAGCGCGGCAACGAAAGGCCGGCCCTCGACTGCGGCACGCGCGGTTGATCCCCCGCCGGGGCCGATGGCGCCTGCCGCCGTTCGCTCCCACTGCAACTTTCCCACTGCAACTTTTTCGCCTTGAACGCCCGGCCGATTTTGTTAACCTTCGCGGCAAAGACCATGTATGGGAGCGTGAACGGCGGGAACTATCCCGATTTGGAACGCCGGGCAGCCGACCCGGGCGTCGCTTGCGAGGCTGGCTCTTGATGAACGCGTTTTTCCTCAAACCTTGGCTTGCCGCGACGGTCGTCGCGGTTCTAAGCAGCGCCGCCGTCCGCGCCGGGGACTTCGCCGTCGAAAGCAGGGTCTATCTGGGCGGCGGCGACCGCCCGATCAGCGAGAGCCTCACCGTTTTCCTCGGTCAAACGGCCTACGACTTCCTTTCCGCTCCGCCGGAAATCACGATCGTGGACCCCGCCGCCAAACGGGTACGGCTGCTCAACCCGGCCGAACGGACGCAGGCCGAGATCGATTTCGCGGCGCTGGGCATGTTCACGGAACGCCTTCGGGAGCGGTTGGCCGAGCACGAGGACCGCGACTTGCGATTTTTCGCTCGGCCGGAGTTCGAAATCCTCCACGACGCCGCATCCGGCACGTTCGAGTTCGACGCGCGGCGGCTGAGCTATCGGGTGCAAACGTTCCGCGCGGACCCGGCGCGAGCCGGCTCCTACTGGCAGACCTCCGACTGGCTCTGCCGGCTCAACCTGCTTCTGCACCCCGGTTCGCCGAATCCGCTGGCTCGATTGGAGGTCAACGCCGCGCTATCGGGGCAAGGAGTTCTGCCGCGAACGGTCGAGCTTACCCCCGCCCCTCGAAACCTCATCGACTGGCTGCCCCAACGCCGCACCGTGATCCGCAGCGACCACGTCTGGCACGATCCGCCGACCGCCGAGATGCTGCGGCGGGTAAGCGACGCCGACCGCGCCGTGAACGAGTTTCGCCGATTGCCGCTCTCGGATTACCTGGGCAAGGCCGCAGGCAAGTAACCTCTCCAAGCCGGTTTCCGCCGCGGTATCAGTACGGCCGACTCTTGGCCTCGTCTTCGATGACTTTCACTTCGTCCGGCGTCAATTGCCGCAGCCGCACGCTCCGAATCACTCCGGTCGAGCACCAGCTCGAAAAACCGAGCGGCTTGCAAAGTTCGACTTCGAATCGGGTCGAAATCTTGTTCTTGCCGATGACGAAATCGACGACCTTCTCGCCGTCGATCCAAGCCTCGATCTTGGCCTCCGTGACGCGGACGCGGAACTTGTACCACTGGTTGTCCTTGAAGGCCTTGAACTGCGTGGTTTCGTTGTCCGAGGCGTCGTAGAAATTGATGGAGGACAGGCCCACGATGGTACCGCCCCACCCGCCCGTCACGAAGCTGCAAAAACTGTCGCCCACGGGAAACGTGGCGGTGGCGAAGAAGTCGATGCCGTCCGTCCGCTTGGCGACCCATTCGATCTCGTAGTTCGTTTTCGGGAGATCCTTGCCGGTGTAAGTAACGCCGGTCATGGTGTCGCCGCGCTCCAAGACGATGGCGCCGTCCTGAACGCGGACCTGGCCTTCCCCGCCGAATTGAGGGGCCTTCCAGTCGTCCAGAGCCTTACCGTCGAACAGGTCCCGCCACTCGTAGGGGGACGGTTTTTTCGCTTCCTTCGCGTCCTGCGATTTCTCCGCGGTTTTGCCGTCTTTCTTTTCGGCAACCGGCTGCTGCGGCGCGGTGCCGGCGTCCTCGGCAAGCGTGTTGCCAAGGTTTCCCGCGGCGATCGCCAGCCCAGAAAGTAAAAGAAGTAAAAACAGTGCCGTTCGAAGGGCTCGCCGGGGCGGAGCGACGACGCTCGGCCGATGTGCGGACCGCCCCCCTGTCGGACGCTCGGGGAGGCGGGTCAAGGGATCTCGCAACAGCGCTGTCATGGTTCCTTCTCCACGGTTCGGTGTGGACATCGACGCATCTATCCAATATCCAGTTCACCCCCTCCGCTCGGCCGACGGCGGCATCCTCAGCGGCGGCCGAGACCGGCGATCGTCCGGTCCGGCGATCGTAGTTGCATTTTGACGCCGAATTGCAGCCGTTGCAAATCTCCCCGAGCCGCTTGCGCTGCCCGCGGCCACGACGGAGCGCGATCCTCCAGGGTGCGCCCTTGGGCAAGCTTGCCGGCTTGCGATCGGTCGCGTTCGCAAATCCGCGCTGTTTCGCGATCCGGGAACGATGTCGACGGCTCCAACTCCGGGAAATCCCTTGAAGCTGTCGCATTCGGGCAGATAGCCGCAGACCCCGCGGCTGTGCGGCCGGGACGAACGCCCTCGAACCAACCCAGAATCGCATGAAGCCGGATCGCCAAGAATAAAATAAAACCGTACTATAAAAAATCTATACTCATTTATGAATACAATCCCACCGTGCTTTTTGGGCTGGCTCGCTGTTTTTTCGCTACCTTATAAGCGAACGAAAAGATGGACTTTTTGATTGCGGGTGATAAACTAAAATCATCAATCCAGCATTAATCGCGGATGCAATTGCGAATTCCGCTTTCCGGAAGTCGGGCGGTGGAAGCGGTAAAGCCAAGATGGACTTGAGCGCCGGGTTTTATCCCGCGTCTTGTTCGTTGGGCGGTGCAGCCTGACCCGCGGCTTAATTTCGGTCGTCTTTTCTTGTTTTGGGAGATGTGCCATGCGGAGCGGAACATGGTTTCAACCACGCCCTGCGAGGGCGTTGCGCGGCTTCACCTTGGTGGAGCTGCTGGTTGTGATTGCGATCATCGGCATTTTGATCGCGTTGCTTCTGCCGGCCGTGCAGGCCGCCCGCGAGGCGGCGCGGCGTTCGCAGTGCACCAACAATCTGAAGCAATTGGGGCTGGCTCTACAGAACTATCACGACATCAATCTCGTTTTCCCGTATCGCAAGGGTGGAACGGGGACCGGCTGGCCCGGCTTCACCGGCAACTGGGACGGCAACGGAACCCGCAAGTCCGGTTTCATTCCCATCCTGCCGTTCATTGAACAGCGGGCGCTGTACGATCAGATCGCGGCGGGCGATCCCACGGGCACGACCAACGGCGGCACGCCGGTGGCCCCGCACGGGCCGCGAGGATGGCAAGGTTGGTCGGTCTGGAACGACGCTCCCGATGCCTTGCTCTGCCCGTCCGACAACGGCTATCCCGACAAGCGCGGCCGGTACAACTCCTACGGGTTCAGCATCGGCGACCAAATCGAAAACATCCGCGACGCTCAGGACGTTCGCGGCATGTTCGCCACCGTGCGTTGCTACAGCATGGCCGACGTCACGGACGGCACCAGCAACACCATCGCCATGAGCGAGCGGCTGTGCAGCAACGGCACGCCGAATGCGGAGTACCCGGTTTCGGTGAATGCGCGGCAGGTGGAGCATACCCGGGCGATCGCGTCTCCGATCGGCGGCCTGCGGTTAACCCCCCAGGTCTGCTTGACCACGACGGACGGCAAGTATTATGTCAGCGGTACGACGGTGCAAGGCAACCGCTGGGGCAATTCTTGGACGGACGGACAGCCGATGTACGTCGGTATCACGACGGTTTTGGCACCTAACTCCCCTTCCTGTGCCGAGGATAACGCTCGATACGGCGACGGTGTCCATCTGACGCTGCCGCCCGTCAGCCGACACCCCGGCGGTGTCAACTGCGTCTTCGTGGACGGCTCCGTGCGGTTTATCAGCAATACGATCGACACAGGCAGCCTGGCCGCCGGGGTTACGCAAACCATGACCGGCCCCAGTCTGTACGGCGTTTGGGGCGCCCTGGGTTCCAAGGCCGGCGGCGAGAGCTACTCGAACCAGTAATGAACTGAACGCCGCGACTGATCCTGAGCCACCAGCGTGAGCTGGTGGTAGGATAATACTTGAGCCACCAGCGTAAGCTGGTGGTGGGGAAACAAGCGAGCCACCAGCGTGAGCCGGTGGTGGGATCATACACGAGCCGCCGACTTCGGTCGGCGGCGTTGTTTTACCCCCTTATGCCCCGAACACTCCCGAATCGAGGAGTCCTCGTGCCGATCCTGGAAATGTTCGGAATCGCGGTCGCCCTGTCCATGGACGCCTTGGCCGTCTCGATCGCCGCCGGGATGCAAATCGGCTCCCTGACCGGGCGTCACGTTTTTCGCGTCGCATTCCACTTCGGACTATTCCAGTTCTTGATGCCGCTGGTGGGATGGCTGATCGGTTCCCGATTGACCGCCCTCGTGGCAAGCACCGACCACTGGCTGGCATTCGGCTTGCTGCTTGCGCTGGGCTTGAAGATGATCGGCGAGGCCTATCGCCGCGACGGTACCTCGACGGCAAGGGACCCGACCCGAGGCTGGTCGCTGGTCGCGCTCTCCGTGGCGACGAGCTTGGACGCCTTGGCGATCGGCTTCACGCTGGCTCTGCTCGATGTCGCCGTGTTGGGGCCTGCTTTGATCATCGGTCTGGTGGCGGGAACCTTCAGCACGTTCGGCATACGCTTCGGTGCCTATCTTCGCGGGCAGTGGTCGCGTTGGGCGGAGGCCGCCGGGGGGCTTGTGCTCATCCTGATCGGTTGCCGTATCTTGGTCGAGCATCTTTGATCGACCGATCCCCGGTGATCCCATCCGCGGCATGGGGAACCGGGGCCGCGTCCCGGTGGAATTCCCCCATGCCCCCGTGCTCTTGCGATCCTCGTTGGTACGGGAATACACAGCCGTCGACCGACGTTACAATGGCTTCTGTCGCGTCGATTTGCGGACGGAGATGACCGCGTTCCGCGCCCCGCCGAGCAGCCTCGCCCGTCCCTCCCAAACGGTCACCCCCATTTCGAACGAGGAGGTTACAATGCGCGTTTCCCGGATGAGAGTGTTGCCGGTCTTCAGCCTTCTGATCGGCATGGCGATCGGTTGCCTTTGCCGAGGTGAAGACGCGGCTCCACCGAGCGGCGAGTATCGTTGGAGCGTCCGTTCCTTTGGGGCCAAGGGTGACGCCGAGACGGACGACACGGCGGCGTTTCAGGCCGCGCTCGATGAGGCGGGCAAGGCGGGCGGCGGCATCGTGGAAGTCCCCGCCGGAAGGTATCGCATCAACGGCACGCTCAGTATTCCCGCCCACGTGACGCTGCACGGCGTTTTCCGCACCCCGCCCACCAGCTTCCGCCGCAACACGACGGCCCACGGCACGGTCCTGTTGGCCTACGCGGGCCGGGGAGAGCCGGAAGGTCCGGCCTTTCTCCGGCTGGCGGGCAGCAACTCCAGCGTTGCCGGCCTGGTCGTCTTCTATCCCGAATGGCGACGCGAAGACGTGCCGCCGATCCCCTACCCTCCCTGCATCTTGGCCCAGGATGTGGAAAACGTGGCGATTCAGGATTGCTTGTTGGTCAATCCCTACGAGGGAATCCGCTTGATTCGCGCCCACCGCCATCTGGTGCGGAACGTGGGCGGCTATCCCATTTGGCGCGGCTTGTATGTGGACGAGTGCTACGATATCGGCCGCGTGGAGAACGTCCATTACTGGCCGTTCAACGTCACGTATCGACCGGACGACCCCTACTGCCTTTGGATCAACACGCAGGGCACGGCCTTCGAGTTCGCGAGAACCGACTGGCAATACGTATTCAACACGTTCTGCTTCGGTTACGGGGCGGGGTATAAGTTCTCGGAGGACAAGCACGGCGGGGCCAACGGTAATTTCTTGGGAATTGGGGCGGATTGCTGCACCCGCGCCGTACTCGTGAAGGCCGTCCAACCCTGGGGCGTCTTGATCACCAACGGGGAATTCGTGGGCCGATGGCAGAGCCGGGATTCCGTTACCATCGAAGTGCTGCGGGAAGCCCGCGGCAAGATCAGCCTCTCCAACTGCTCTTTCTGGGGGCCGATCGAGCGTTGCATTTGGATGCGGGCTCCGAACGGCTGGTTCAGCGCCGACAACTGCCACTTTTCGGACTTCGATGTGGACGGGCAAGGCTTTCCCGCCCTCCAACTCGACGCCGGCCGGACGATCGTCCAAGGTTGTTCCTTCGCACGGCCGGGATTGCACGTCCAAGTCGGGCCGGAGGTCGTTTCCGCCATCGTCATGGGAAACCAAGCGGAGGGCGGCCTGCGTGTGGAGAACGCCGCCGGGCGCCGGACGCAGATCGGCCTGAACGAACAAGACCCCATCGAATGGACCCCGGAAGCCTTGTCCGCCTATCGCATCCAGGTCGGGGCTTCGTACGACGGGCGCTACGTGGAAAAGTGTTTCGGTCCGGAGAAGGCCGGCCGGCCCTTTCGCTGGACGGGAGAGAAGGCCGTCCTCAAGTTGCCCGCTCTGCCCGGCAAGCAGTATCGCCTGATCGTCTCCGTTCAGATTCCGCCCCTGGCCCGATCGGAGACCGCGGGACTGTATCTCGGCGAAACCCGGATCGCTCCGCTCGCCCCGGTCATGGCGGCCGAGTTGCCCGCCGAGCAAGGCGAACAGCGACGCGTCGAAATTCGCTGTCAAGGGTGGATTCCGCGGCAACACGACCCCAATTCTCGCGACGACCGCACGCTGGGCGTTCAACTGCAAAGCGTCGTGATGCTGATGGAGGATCTGTGGCCCTCGGTCGAGCCGGGCACGTTGCCCCAACGGCTTTTCGATGCCAATACCGGGAAGTGGCTCAGCGAGGACCCGAAGGCCGAATGATGCCTTGAGCGTCGGCGGAATCCGTTCCTTCCGCTCGGCCGGCGGCCCCGCATGCCATTGTCATCCCGCATTTGACCGCCACTGATTTGCAACCTAGCCTTCCAATAGAAGGCGACGGACAATCCCGGTCCGTCGGCGGGCCGCCCATCTCTGGCGCTGCGCAGGGCCGAACAGCATCGGCGGGTGAGCGCGCCGCGATTCCGAGGCCGTCGCCCGCCCGCAGCGCTTACTCTTTTTCTGCGAGAGGGCTTTGACGCGCCAAGCTCTCCCGCCGCGGGGTCTATTCGCCGAACGGAACGAGATGGTACCGCATGAGCCGAGAACTACCCACGGCCGACGATTCCAACCCAGGTTTGGCAACCGCGGCGGACGCGCTCGCGGGGATTCCACTCCCGGACACCATGGGAAACTCCGGGGGGACGGACCTGGCTTGGGCGATTCCCATGGGCGAGGCGACGCTGGAGTGCGAGCGGGAGCCTGGAACCCCATCGGCCGATAAGGCGGTGAGCGAGGAAGATCCAGCGGCCGCGGCCTGGCTCCAGCAACGGCTGGGCGCGGCGGCCGCCTTGTTCACAGCCCTGAAGGTTCGGCATGCGCCCACGGCCCGCCACGCCCTCCGCGTCGCTATGATCTGCTCGGCCTGGGCCGGTCAGCGCGCGCTGGAGGCAGGTCAGCGGGTGCGGCTGGAAACCGCGGCCTTGCTGCACGACGTGGGCATGATCGGGCTGCCCGACCAAATCCTGTTCAAGCCCGGCCCGCTCACCGCCGAGGAGGCCTTCTACGTCGAGCGGGCGCGTCGCATGACGCTGGATATCATGAGCCGAATCACGAGCGATTCGGAGTTGTTGACGGCGTTAGACCACGTGCCGGCCTGGTACGACGGCAGCCGCCCCGGTTACAACCTCCGCGGCCGATCCATTCCCTTGATCGCGCGGATGATCTCCGTGGCCGAAGCCTACGACGCCATGACCACGGATCACCTCTACCGTTCCGCCATGAGCGTGGAGCGTGCCGTCGCAGAGTTGTATCACTTTGCGGGCACGCAGTTCGATCCCGATTTGGTGGCGGAATTCGCCGCTCATGATTGGTCGGCGTCTTGGGGAACGTTGAAGCGGACGGAAGACGGATGGCTCGCAGCGATCGATCCCCACTTGGCCGAAAGCCTGTGGGATGCGCCCCCGGCTTCGCAAGCCGTCGTGCCGCCCGAGCTGGAGACCGTCTTCCAACACCGTTTGTTGACGCACATGCACGACGGCGTGGCGTTCTTCGACGCCCAGCGGAAAATCCTTCAGTGGAATCACGGCATGGAGCGGCTGACCGGCATCGCGGCAGACGGCATCCGTTCCCGGCTGTGGAGTCCTGGCATCGTGGGTCTGCGCAACGAGCGCGGCAATTTGATCGACGACGAGACCTGCCCGGTCGTCACCGCCATTCGGTACGGCATGCAAAACCTGAGGCGACTGACGATCCGCGGTCGCAACGGGGCCGCGATCCCCGTGGATTGCCACGTTGTACCGGTGATCTTGGAAGGCCGGGCGATTGTCGGGGCCGTCATGGTCATGCACGACGCGTCCCCGGAAATCAACCTCGAACAACGCGTCGAGACCCTCAAGGAGAAAGTCAACAAGGACCCGATGACGCAATTGGCGAATCGGGCCGAGTTCGACCGCATGCTGGCGTTCTTCGTCGAGCAGTATCGCCGCCATCACACCCCCTTCAGCCTGATCCTATCCGATCTAGACCGCTTCAAGCAGATCAACGACGTACACGGGCACCAGGCGGGCGATGACGCCATCCGCAGTTTCGCGTCGATCCTGAGCGGCCAGTGCCGGGCGGGAGACTTGGTGGCGCGCTACGGCGGCGAGGAGTTCGCCGTGATTTGTGCCGGGTGCGACGCGGCCACCGCCGCGCGGCGGGCCGAGCAGTTGCGGCGCCTGCTGGCCGGAACGTTGCAACCCCGGCTGGGAGGACGCCCGGTCACCGCCAGTTTCGGCGTCACGGAAATCCAACCCGGCGACACCGCCGAGACCGTGCTCCGCCGTGCCGACCGCGCCTTGCTGGAGGCCAAAGCCAAGGGCAGGAATACCGTCGTCCAATTGGGAAGCGGCAACAACGGGGAACCGGGCAGGCCCAAGTCGTCGCTTTGGACGTGGCGACACAAGTCCGCACCGTTGGCGGTCAGCCGCGTCTTTTATACCGACGTGCCGCCCAATCTCGCCCTGGAAAAGCTCCGAGGGTTCATCGCGGATCACCAAGCCCGGGTCACACGCGTCGATCGGAATCGCATGGACATCGAAATCGAGGATCGTGCGCCGCAACGGCAGCGGCGGCGGAGCGATCGCCCGGCTTGCTTCGCCCTGGAAATCATTCTGGACGAAGAACGCCCGCGAGCGGGGAGCCAAGGCGCCGCGCGGACGCGGCTCCAGGTCCATGCCACGCTCGCCCGTTATCGGGATCGCCGGCGCCGCGATTTGGCCGAACGCCTCCACGACCTGTTGGAGAGCTTCCGTTCGTACATGATGGCCACCGAGGAAGAGGCGACTGTCATGCCGAACATGCTGCTTCGCGCCGTCTCCGTGGCCGCTCACTGGTTCCGGAAGCCGCGACAATAGAAGCAGAGCCGCTTCGCGTGCGGCCCGGCGCTTCCCGGCAGGCACGGGGGCTTTCGGAAAGGGCGATCAGACGGGCGAACCCAAGGCCTCCACGTCGCGACGCATGCGAGCCAGGGTCGCCTCATCCAGCCGCAATGCTCCGGCCTTAGCGTTTTCCTCCACGTGCGCGGACTTTCTCGCGCCCACCAGGGCCACGGTGACGCCGGGCTGGGCGATGGTCCAGGCCAGCACCAATTGTCCCAACGTGCAGCGATGGGCGTCGCACAGATCGCGCCACCCCTCCAGCATCGCCAACACCCGGCGGCGATTCTCCGGCTTGAACCACGGGATCATGTTGCGGTATTCCCCCGGCGAGAAGGTTCGGTCCATGCCGATGCGGCCGGTAAGCAAACCTTGCTCCAGCGGGGAATAGACCAACGTGGCGATTTCGTAGCGGATGCAATAAGGCAGAATGTCCCCCTCGATCCTGCGATCCAACATGCTGTAGCGCGGCTGGCAAACATCCAATCGCCCCACCGCACGATACTCATCCATCTGCTCGCAGGTCACGTTGGAGGCCCCGATGGCCCGAATCTTGCCTTGCCGCTGCAATTCCAAGAGGCACTCCATCGTGTCGGCAATGGGAGTCGCTTCAGGGGGAATCGCCGGCCAATGCGTCTGATACACGTCGATACAATCCACGCCCAACCGGCGGAGGCTACCCTCGATTTCCTCGCGAATGGTATCCGGGCGGAGCGACCGGTGGATGCTGCGGCCCTCCAGAGTGAAGAACGGAGTGCCCCGCGGGTCGTCCCAAATCAGCCCGCACTTGGTGGCCAGGATGACCCGGTCCCGACGTCCGCGAATCGCCTTACCGACCAGTTCTTCCGACTTGCCGAAACCGTAGGCGGGCGCGGTATCGATCAGGTTGATGCCGGCGTCGACGGCGGCCTGAATGGCGCGGACGGCTTCCTCTTCGTCCGTCGGTCCCCACCAAGGCCCTCCCCCGACGGCCCAGGTTCCCAAACCAATGGCGGAGGCCTTTAGTCCTGATCCACCCAACGTGCGATATTCCATAACCCCCTCCGAAGACACGAGAAACTTCACGAGGTCGGATCACCATTCTAAACGCCCCGCCCCGGCCGAGACAACCGTCACCGCGGGATGGCGAGCCGGCGTCGGCATGGCCACGGTCGGCCCTCGCGGCGCGTGCCGAGGAAGCCGAGGTCTCGGTCACTCCCACTGCCGAAAAGCTCCCTGGGTTCGCCTCGTGCGGCGGTCGACCTAGAATAAATCCGTTCGGCCCGCTAAACTTGCAAGCACAAGTGCGAAAATCAAACAAGGGTTTGCGGAGCCACGCGCTGACCGCTCGGCTCGACCGACGGACCGACGACAAGGAGATTCACCGGTGTTTACTCTGGAACGGATTCACGGCTCGTCCCTAGCGGGGATCGTCTTGCTGCTTGTGCTTGGCGCCGGAATGCGAGGGAATGAGCAAGGCGGGGACTTTCGCCCTGAAAAGCTGTTCCCGGATCACACGCGGGGGTTCCTGGCGATCAGCAATCTGCCGGACTTTCGCGAACACCTCAAACAGACGCAATTGGGCCAATTGCTGCAAGATCCCGCGCTGGAGCCGTTCGTCCAGGATCTGCGGGCGCAGGTCGAGTCGCGATTCGACGGCATTCGCAGCCGCTTGGGCATCCGGCTCAACGAACTGGAGTCGATCGTGACGGGCGGACTGGGGATCGCCGTGTTGTATTCCGACTCCGACGGCCAGG
>Ga0067045_1029221_pt1 | contig 22778 bp, 22 predicted proteins | sample TerdegcTABiofilm_FD_59184 | JGI IMG/M metagenome (GOLD analysis project Ga0067045, IMG submission 59184) | Combined Assembly of (Gp0054472, Gp0054536) Wastewater bioreactor microbial communities from Singapore -Terephthalate degrading...
GTCCTGGAAAAACCTCAGGACCCCCCCCCCGAACAGGAGACCGTTATCGACGATAACGCCGATGTGGCGGAATTTCTAAAATACGGATACTCTCTGGTCAAATCCCAGTATTTTGGCGAGGCTATAAAATATTTCAAGAAAGCCATGGAGCAATATCCCAACGACTCCCGAGGCTATATCGGTATGGCGGTTACCAGTTATATCATGCGGGACTATATCGCCGCCGCCAAGCTATATGTCCAGGCCCAGCAGGTCAATCCCGAGGCGGACAACATGGAACGCTTCTTAAAAGGGATCCCCCGCAACACCTATATCTGGTACGATTTTGCCAAGTGCCTCTATGACATAAAGGAATATGACGAGACCCTCAAATTCTGCGACAGAATAAAAGCCGAGGGAGTCTATTTCGACTTCGGCAAAAAAGTGGACGCCCTGCGGGAGGACTGTCTGGCAGCCAAGACGACCAAACCCGAAACCAGAGAGCAGAAAAATACCAAGCTATATATCCTGGCGGGCATAATTATCTTCGGCCTCCTTTTCTTCCAGAACCTGACCAATATGTTCAACTATTTTCTGGCTGAACGGTATCTCAAAATGGCCAGGGAAGCCGTGGAAGATATCGACAGGGGCAGAGCCTACGACCAGGCTCAGGTCTATCAGAAATACGGGCACTTCTATCTCCTGACCATTGACCAGTTGGATCGGATCAAAACCCCCGGCTTCATCGAACTGGGATTTGTGAAGAAAGCCCGCTTCGAAAAAGCCATCGCCATGTATGAACTGGGCCGGATAATCCGCATCAACGAGGAATGGCAGCTGGGAGAACGGCTCAAACCCGCCGAACTGGATCAGGCCTATAAATACCGGCAGGAAGCGGTGGTCATATTTTCCTCCATCATCCGGGAAAACAAGACCGATTATGATGCCCATTACCGCAGGGGTTTGTGTTACCTGGATTTTGCCATGGATCCCCAGCAGGTGATCAAGAGTAAAGGCGTTAACACGGAGGATTATCTTGCCATGGCCATCAGCGATCTCAAAAAGGTAAAGGAAGCGCGGCCGGATCAGGAAACGTATATCCATTTTGCTATAGCCAATGTGGAAACCTTTATCCGTTTTCAGGGCGTGGCTTATACCTATTACATCGACGACGCCGCAGAATCCCTGGAAAGAGCCTGGAAAATCAAACCCGATGCCCGGATCACCGTTTATATGATCGCCTGCAAAACCCTCACCGGAAAGACTGCAGAAGCCCAGGAACTGGCCAATAAAGCCCGCATCGAGGTCAAGAGTCAATACTCCCTGAATAAAAAACAGCAGGATTACTGGATTCGCAAAATCGATGAATTTCTGGCTCTCAGCAAATAATCTACGGAAAGGATGACCCCCCTGTGAATATGGAGCAGATTCATGCCTGGCTCAAAACCAACCCCTATGCCACCCTTATCATCATAGGGGTTCTGGTGGGACTCTTCATCCTGGTCCACCTGATGATGAAACTCTTCCGATGGCTGGGGGCGAACCACTATTACCAGATCGCCAAGGAATTCAACCTGAAGGTTACCGCCGAACAGTCCGCCCAGGACGTCAACGTCCCCCGCATCGTGGGCTACTACCAGGATCGGGATATGGAAATCACCGGCTACGAAAAAGCCACTCCGCAAGGGGTCATGCTGACCTATATCCGCATCAAGATGTCCCACAAGGCTTATATAGTCCGGGGCATCGTCATGGAATATAACAGCATCAAGAATCCCCCCCTGCAGAAACTTACCATCGAATATAAGGAATACCCCCTCTCCAACCTGTCGGAACTGGAAGCCTTCGACCCGGGGCTGGTCAACGAGATCATGAATTTCCTTCAAAAATACTCCTTCGGAGAAGTCCTCCAGAACACCATCCTCACCTTCAACGTGGAGTTCGCCTACTTCGACCGGGAAGTTACCCTGGTAGGCGATGCCCGGAAGATAAAGGACTGCATGGAAGACTTTCGCAAAATACTCAAAAGAATGGAAGATATATCCCTCCAGAAAAAATCCGCCCAGTAGCAAGGGGTTGTCGTCTATGCTCTTGAGAAGGGAACGGATTTAACAAATATTTAACACGGATTTAATAGTTGTTTACATCCTGAAGCCGGTTTTTCACTTTACTTTTTCTATTATGGTTTGATAAAATAGTGGAAGAGAAAAAGCCCGACGGTCGGTAAAAGGGCTGCAGATCGGAATGAAGGTGGAGTTTATGGATATTTACAGAACTTCCTCATCAGGAATGAACCCTCCCGGAAGCGGAATTACCCCCCGTAAATTTGCCGTTCCCTCTTTCAATGTGAGGGATACTTTCATTCGATCCGGTTCTTCATCCTCCGCCGGTCTCATCAATCCCAAAGAGATAACCGGACTTCAGAGGGAAATAAAAAGTCAAAAAAATGAATCACCGCAAGAAATTGCAAAAACTCCGGGATTCATATCCGATATATCCCCCAAATTGCAAAAACTGGCCATCACCGGACTGACCGGCGTCGTGGTCTGGGGAAGCCTCCTTGCACCCGCTATGCCCGCTTTCGCCCAGGAAACTCCCAACCCCCTGCAACTCCCCCCCGACAGAATAGAATTTGTCCAGGATAAACCCGCTGAAAGCCAATCCCCCGTTGATGTCCGGACTCAATCCCCTGCAGAAGTCCAGACTCAATCCCCTGCAGAAGTTCAAACCCAATCTCCTGAAGAAGTCAAAAGCCCGGCTCCCAAAACGGTTCAGGAAAAGACCTATTCCCACACAAAAGGAAGCAAGTTGGCCGGTTTTATAAAGTCCATAGCCATAAGAAGAAATACCCTGGGCCGATGCTATGCCGCAGTAACCGATGCTCTGGGGAAAATGGGAATCAAGGTCAGCGGTCTCTCGGCTTATATGGCGGCGGGTCAACTGGCGAAAAACTCCAACATGAAGGAAGTCAGGGTATCCCAGGGGGAACTGAAGAGTCTGCCCGCAGGCGCTGTGGTGGTGTGGGGAAAAACCCAGAAAAGCCCCCACGGACATATCTCCATCTCTCTGGGCAACGGACAGGAAGCCAGCGATCATATAGAAAATCAGATAACCTCCCTTCGCGGATTTTCCAATTATCGGGTATTTATCCCTGTGGGATAAACAGTACCTGAAATAAGGTGAATACATAAAATGAAATATAAATTCTTTCTTTTGCTTTTTATTTTATTTCCTTTTTTTGTCGGGGGTGTTTTTGCTTTTTCAGGTGAAGAGTATCTGGAACAGGGATTGGATCTGTTGCGGAAGGGAGAAACGGAAAATGCCAGGCAATCTTTTCTGCAAGGGTTGTCGTTGATTCCCGCTGATAATTTTTTTCTGAAAGGTAAAATATATAAATATATCGGAAATACTTTTTTTATGGATAAAGAATGGCGGTCGGCATCGGAAAATTATGAAACCGCCCTTCAAATCCTCCAAAAAGGACTGGATAAAAAATGGGAGGATATAACGGGAAAACCCGCATCGACGGAAGGGGAAAATCCGGGTGAGAAAGAGATTCTTGCCGAGTTATGCCGGGTTTACAACAATATGGGAAAACTGGAGGATGAAAGGAACCGACCGGAAGAAGCGGCGAAATATTATGAGAACTGCATCAAAATAGATTTATATCTTAAAAGTCCCGATCTGGCGGAAGATTATTTGAACACGGGATATATATATTTCAAGATTGGAAATTATCCCGTTTCTGAGGATAATTATAGAAAAGCCCTGCCTCTGCTTCCCCCCGCCGATAAGGATCCCTTTATGATAAATGCCCGTTTTTATTACAACAGGGGATTATTGTTTGATAAAATGTTCAGATATAAAGATGGGCTTAAAGACGGGGAAAAAGCCCTCTCTTATTTTGAAAACCATAATGACATGTCGGGCAAGGAAGGACGGGGAAGAACCCTGCTGTTGATGGGAAATCTGGAAAGAAAATCGGGAGATCCCGACAAGGCATATAAAAACATTCTGTTAGCCCTTAAAATATTTGAAAGTATCTGTTCTCCTCCTGAAACCGCCCATTGCTGCAACGATCTGGGACTTGTGTGCGAAGAACTGAAAGACAGGGAAAATGCAAAAAAATATTACGGTAAATCGATGGAAATATACAGGGATCTTTATAATAATAACCGACTGGATGAGCCTGAAAATCTGTCGAGAGCCTGCAACAACATGGCGAACCTGTACATGGATGAAAAAAATTATGAACAGGCTCTATCCCTGTATAAGGAATCTCTTGCCCTTGCCGTGAAAGAAGGAGAGCCTCCCGCTATTGCCGCCTGTTACAACAACCTGGGACTCCTGATGGAAAACATGGGGAATCCGGGAGAAGGGCTTTCCTATTATCGGGAAGGGAAAAAAATCATAGAAAACGACTCTTCACCGGTAGCCCGTCTCGTTTATGCCGACATCGAAAACAATATAGGTGTTATATTTTTAAAGCAAAAACATTTTAGTCTTGGCGCAGAATCCTTTCTGAAAGCGGGTGAAATTTTTGAAAAAAACGATAATCTTCCGGGATTAATGGATACTTCCTCCAATCTGGGATTCTGCTTTCTTTCGTTGAAGGAGGAGGATAAGGCTCTGGATAAATTCCGGCAAGCCCTGGATATAGCGGAAAATCTGAGAAGCAGACATTCCTCCCTTCAAAGCAGATCGTCCTTTATGGAAGATAAACTTTTTATATATGAAAAAGTTATCAGCCTGTTGATAAAAAAAGGTGATTATGAAGCCGCCTTTAATTATACCGAAAGAGCCAAAGCCAGGTCCTTTCTGGATATGGTGGGGAACCGGGAGATAGTCCTGTCGGAAGATCAACCGCCGGAACTGAAACAACTGCTGGAAAAAGAGCGTGAACTGTCAAACCGGCTGGAGGAGATGATGCAAAGCCCTTCTCCCGGCATGACCAACCGACTCAGGGAATATAACGATATTATAATTAAAATAAAAAAAATATATCCCGAATATACGGCGGTTAAAACTGCGGAGATTTCTTCTATTCATGAAATAAAAGATCTGATAGATGAGGATACCGCCATACTGGAATATTTTGCGGGTAATGAAAATATATATTTATTTATTATTACAAAAAAAGACGGCATCAAAGAGGTTTATGATTTATCTCAAATAAGTTCCCTAACTCCCCGGCAACTCTCCGACGAGGTGCAGGAACTGCGAAACGTCCTCCGTTACGAATCCCTGGGGAATCCCCGGTGGCAGACCCTGCTTTGCCGATTATATCAAATATTGATCCTTCCTGGGGAAAACGACATAAAACCTTATAAACGGCTTATCATCGTCCCCCAGGGATTGCTTCACCATCTCCCCTTTGCCGCCCTGGTCTCCCGCCCGGATCCGACACCGGAGAAAAAAATCTCCCCGGAACCTGAATATCTGCTCCAATCCCATTCCATTCTCTATCTTCCCAGCGCCAGTATATTAAAATATTGCAGAAGTAAAAATAACAAAATAAATAATATTCTTTTGATGTCTAAAAGCACTTTTGACGGAAACCGGAACGATCTGCCCGATACTCTGAAGGAAGTCCGGGAAATATCCCGCATCTTCCCCTCGGCGGATCTCCTTGCGGACGAAAAAGCCGTCCCCTCGATTCTGTTTGACAGGGGAAAGGACTATTCCGTCATCCACCTGGCCACCCACGGAGAGCTTAACACGGCGGATCCCCTTCAATCCAGGATAATCCTGTCGCCGGAAAGAGGCGAATCCGGGGAGATTACCGTATCCCGGATATTCGGGCTCCGGCTTTCGGCATCCCTGGTGATGCTCAGCGCCTGCGAAACGGGACTTTCCCGGATCAACCCAGGAGACGACCTCATCGGACTCAGCCGATCCTTTATTTTTGCCGGAACATCCACTGTGGGAGCCACTCTGTGGGAAGTCCGGGACGAAACTGCCCGTTTATTAATGATTGAATTTTATAAACAATTGTTAAATAAAGAGTATGCTGCGAATCCCACAGGAACTCCGGAACCGGATAAATCCCTTGCCCTGCAAAAAGCCCAGTTGAAAATCATGAATATGGAAATTGACGGCAAAAAGCCCTACTATCACCCCCGCTTCTGGGCCCCCTTCATCCTGACGGGAGATTATAAATAGTCAGGAGTTACGCTCAAATTCGAGGAAAACAGCATGAAATCGTCATCCTGAACTCGTTTCAGGATCTATGGGAACCGGCATGGAATCCGGGTTTTGGTATAAAATGGCGTAAGTCCTGATAGTTTTTGCATCAATTCAGTCCTCGTCTTCAAAGAAGGATTCCCTCCTCACAGAGATAATTAGTACACAAAGAGAAGATTACAAATAAAAATGAAAATCAGGAATTACCGATAATATCTTGAATTCCATATATAACAGCAATTCTGTTTTCCCCTTTTCAGAAAGGATTGAAGCAATATGAAAAAAGTAGCCGACGGTTTTATAATGTTGAAGCGATACGGACATTTTAATAACGCCTGCTGGGTGTTATATAATAAGGGCGAGGGAGCCATTGTGGAGATGCCTCCTTTCAAGAAGACCGAGAGACCTCCCCATAAGAAGGCGGAGATCTTTTTCCGAAAAAACAGAATATTCCCCAAATACGGCTTTCTGAGTCATCCCCACTGGGATCACTGCTATTCCCTGCCCCTGTTTATGGAGGCCTTTCCTGAGACCCGCTTTGTGGCCCACTCCTCCTTTGTGGAAGATCCCTATACCAAGTTTATATTGAGAAATGTCCGCAATCATCGGGGGGATGCCTGGGTCATGGGCACCAGAGCTTTATTCGACGAGGTTTTTGAAGGGGTTTACTGGAAGGGAGACCTGGGAGGAGAACCTATCTATCTGATTCATGCCCCCAAACATTCCTACGGCGATACCATGATTTTATTTCGAGGGGCAATGATTACCGGGGACTGGTATATGGGAGATATTCAGGATTGTAATGATTTAGTAAAAAAAGAGGATAAAATACGTTCGATAGAAAAATTACAGGAAGTAATCAGGAGTTTGAATTATCACGTTCACATGCTTTTTTCCGCCCACGGCGAGACTCTCTTTTACGATGCGGACTTCGACGGGGTTATGAATGAGTGCAAGGTGGATCACAACGGCAACGGGGTCAATCTGCCCGTGAGGTTCGTTCCTGACACCATGATTGAGAATATATCATCAGATCTTTTATTCAGGGGGTAGATTATGACCATAGACGAAAACCACCGGACTGAGAACACCAATGAAAAGGATGAATATGATTATCCGAAGGTTCGCCATGTAGAGGCTCATCCGGTCAGTGCAGGGGAACAGACCCTTTTCATTATAAGAGATCCTCTGGAACTCAAGGAAAACCTCATGATTGTCAGTCCCCAGGCTCTGTTTATCATGAGCCTTTTAGACGGGGAACACTCCATTACCGATGTTCAAGCCGCCTATAACCGGAAATTCGGGCAGTTGATCTTTTCCGACAAGGTGCGGGATCTGATCTTCGAACTGGATGCCAATCTGTTGCTGGAGAATCATAATTTCAGAAGTTATATGGAATTTCTGAAGATGGAATTCGAAGATCAGGATGAGAGAGAAGCCTCCCACGCAGGCAAGTCCTACGCCGAGGAACCCGATGAACTGCAAAAGGAACTGGAGGAATATTTGAAAGAAGCGGAAGATGTTCCTGTTCCTGACATTCCCCCTATCGGAGTTGTGGCTCCCCATATAGATTTCGCCCGGGGAGGGAGAACCTACGGGGTTTCTTACAATGCCCTGAAAAAATCTATGGCGGACACTTTCTTCATATTCGGCACTTCCCATCATGGAACGGAAAATTTTATCGCCCTCACAAAAAAGACCTTCAAAACCCCCCTGGGAGACGTCCCTGTGGATACCGATTTTGTGGATTCCCTGGTCAAAGGATGTAAGACCGACTTCTTCAAGGACGAATTTCTCCACCGGGACGAACATTCCATCGAATTTCAGGTGGTTTTCTTAAAACATATCTTCCCCGACAGGAACTTGAAAATTGTTCCCATCCTCATCAGTTCCTTCGACGAGGAAGTGAAAAAAGGAAGAAAACCGGAGGATATCGAGCCTGTAAAGGAATTTATAGCGAATTTCAAGCGGGTTTTCGGTAAACAACAGGTAAATAAAAAGTTCGGATTCATCGCCGGAGTTGACCTGGCTCATGTGGGAGTGGGTTTCGGTGATCCCGTTCCCCCCGATCTCCGCCAGCTAAAGAACCTGGAAGAGGACGAAATAAAGAGCCTCGGCTATATCGAGAGGATGGATCTGGAAGGCTTTTTCAAAGATGTGGCTCCCTGTCAGGATAAGCGGAGAGTCTGCGGGTTCTCCCCCCTTTACGTCATGATGAAGGTCATGCCCGCCAGAGAAGGCAAACTGCTGGAATACCGCCAGAGTGTGGATCCCCAGGGTTTCCACGATGTCAGCTACGCCTCCCTGGCTTTCTATCCCTGGTAACCCCCCCTTATAACCGGCAGTACTTACGCTCAGAATCGAGAAAACCGGTATAAAACAGTCATCCCGAACTTGTTTCGGGAACTTTGAAAATCGGCATAAAATTTGGGCTTTGGCAATAAAAGGCGTAACTCCTGAAACTAAAAAAGCCTTCGTGGTGGAAGGCAGTTTTGTTTTATTGAAATTTGGGTTTTAGTCTATGATCAAAGTGGTTCCTGGGTGTTGTTTGTAAAAAAACTTGGCGTTGTTTTCTATATGTCTTCTCGTTAAACATCTTTTATAGAAGGTTTTGTCGGGGTCAAAGGGGGACATCATTTCTTCAGCCTGTCGAAGAATTTTTTCGTATTCGTCGGAGGGGATTCCCATAGAATCAACGACTAAATCATCTATTTTAGTTTTTAGATTAAAGTATTCCATTGTGTCTTCAGGAAAGTCGTTAATGTCGAGTTCGTTAACCTTTTTTGAAAAGTATTCCCAACTACGATTCACTTATTTCACTCCCATTTTTTGCAAGTGTAGATTAAAATAGGCGAAACTTATGGTATATCCAAACCCTTCGAGAAATTCCCTCAAAGCAAAGGGGAAAAGTTGATGAGTCAAGGGTATATCTTCTTCCACATCTACGAATGTTTTTTCATTACTATACCCCACAGACAAGGACAGGTTCTTTTGTGGGTGGGATTCAAGTTCTTTGGTTAACAAACTGACAAGATTTTCGTCTTCACTTTCAATCCGATATTTACCTCCGTCAATCAAAAATTCCCCTACCTCATAATAATAATCTTCAACTACGGGAGAATAAAGTAAATTATTATCAATCTCTTTTTGTGGTTTTTCACCGAGCATTTTATAAATAGGATAATTTATTATATTATTGCTCATTCGAAAACACCTCATCTAACAATGAAATCATCGAAGGCATTTCCAGTGGTCTATAAGTCAAGTCCCATTTTGTTAAGTTACAGCAGTTTTTTGTTGTCTTCGTTCTTCCCATTCTTTTATCAGTTGCTCCGCCTCTTCTTTGCTGTTGACTTTGGTGAGGGGATTGTTTTTGAAATAATAATCGGTGTGATATTTATTTTCTACCAACCGTTCAAGAGCAAAATCAAAATTAGGATCATTAATATGAGCCTGATAAACCCATTCTCCGACACAATATGTAATATGATTTTTAGGGTCTTTTTTTAACATCCTATTTAAGCCATAAAGAAGTTGTTCGTCGTTTCCAGTAAGGTTATAAGTATTGTCTCCTACTTCAAGAGTGGCAATGTGCCTAAAAAAAGAACCAAGCCATCCATATATATCCTGATAATCAGATGGTGATTCTGTTCTAAGAGGTTTATAGATATTATATCTCATTATTGCCTCCTTGAATATTATTGAAAAATCTTATCAAATCAGGAGTATCTGTATTTAGTTCGTTTTGCAGTTCTCTCAATTTATCCCACTTTTTTTGGTAATAATCCCTGAATAAATTAGCAAAAAATTCTTCCTTCGCATTTATTTTACCATATTTTCCCTCTATAAATCCAGAGTTATTTTTTCTAACTCTTTAGTCTATGATCAAAGTAGTTCCGGGGTGTTGTTTGTAAAAAAACTTGGCATTGTTCTCTATGTGTTTTCTCATCAAACATCTTTTATAGAAGGTTTTGTCAGGGTCAAAGGGAGACATCATTTCTTCAGCCTGTCGGAGGATTTTTTCATATTCGTCGGAGGAAATTCCCATAGAATCATTAACCAACTTATTAACCTTTAATTTGGTTTCAAAATATTGTTTAACATCTTTAGGGAAATCTTTTATTCTAAACTTATCAATTTCTTGAGATAAAACTTCCCAACTACGATTCATTATTGCCCTCCCCAAAGTAGGTTTTTTACGCCGCCTTCCGTCCGAACATCAGGTCTTCGGCTTCTTGTTTGTTGTGGACTCTTACAAATTGGAGATCAACGCCTTTAGGGCTGACAGTGTATCCCCAATATCGAACCGTTTCTTTAAGCCCATTTTGAAATTCGGGATGGTCTAAAGGAGTTTCTTCTTCTCCATCCCAATATACAGTCCCCTCGTTTTTGTCTATATAAGATCCAGCAACAGGAATACCAAACTGAACATCGCTTTCAATCCGTTCTCTCAGTTTTTCTTTTAATATTTTATCCGTACCTTCAAAGTGATAATTATTGCCATCAAAAATAAAATTACATGCCAGATAATAAAATCTCCTCATTCGGATTGAATAATAGACATTATCAAAATTATCGGGAGGATTTTCACCGATTCTTTTATAAATAGGATAAATCTTTTCCATTTTATTCCTCCTTAAATATCGATTCGAAAATTTTCTTTACCGAAGGTAACCCGGCACTTTTTACCCCTTCTACATATTCTATAAATTCTTTGTCAGTCAAATAACTCCTGTATAAATCGGCAAAAAATTCATTATCATAATACCACGAGTCCCTATACATCACTTTATTTTTTTCTAAATTTCTAAATACAATATTGAATTGCTTATATTCTTCAGGATTGTTATCAGAAAACAGATATGTATAATAATGATGTCCTAATTCATGTAATGAGACGTTGGCAATAGTTTTAGACAAATTACCATTAAAGGCTTTTAGTTCAAACTTTCCGACTTCACGAGTCAGGTGTATTATTTTGGTGTTAGTCCCATAAAACCCGTTAACCGCTCGTGGGCTATTTTGATATTTTAGAAAGGAGTTGGAAATCTCCACATTTTTCAACCGATTGAAATGCCTTGCGGGAACTTCACTCCAAGCGGATTGTAATTCATCAATCTCCTCCTGATTAGAGTTGTATTGACGGATTAAAACTTCGGCATGGGGTTTTTTACCGACACTAACAGTCAATTCGTTCAGGTTTGCGTCAACATCCAAATCGGGGTCTTGTTTTATAATCAAGTCTCTCTCCGGTAGTCCGGGTGTTATTGCACTGGATAAGTCTATTATACCCTTTTCCTTTCCCCTTTTCAATGATTTCTTCTTTTTCCCGATCTCCCCGAACCCTTTCTGCGGGGATTCTCCTTTACTACTTCCTTCCAGTTCAACCTCTCTTGAAAACCCGCTTTGCCTTTTATTTCCTCCAATTCGTATTTACTTAAAGGAATTGTTTATTGGAATCACTATCACCGGGGTTTCATCGGTTTTTGTTAAAATCGTCGTATATTACTTTTACCTGGGTGGAGCGGAAGATGTCCACGGGGGTAATCAGTTGCCGATCCAGGGGGAGTTCGCCGTCCATGAGTTTTTTTATGAACTCTTCCTGTCCCTGATAATGAAGGTTTTTCAGTTCAACAAAGGGACACAGTTCTATCCCCGCCCCTTCCTTATATGCCTTATAGACCAGTTCGGAACAGTAAAGATGATCGTCGTCCCACTGATATTTGTAATCGTAGGGGAGTCCCATATATTTTCTTGCGGACTGCAGGGTTTTTTCGATTCCCTCGTCGCTGACCCCCTGGGGACGAGCCAGAGCGAATTTCTGATCCACTCCCTTTAATATCCATTGTTTAACGGGGGTTTCCGTCACACCGCCGCCGCCGGCTTCAATGACGGTAATGTTGCCCTTATCGTCGATATCCGTCAGTCCGCAGTGGGTTAAAGGACTTTGGGTAACATGGGCGATAACATCGGACAACTCCCCGGAGGTTCTCTGAAAAACCAGATCCCCCTGGCGGAAGGTGATCTCTTCCGGTTCCGTTGCCGAGGGCTTTACTGCTCTGTCGCTGAAAGTCCCCTTGCCGTCGGTGTCAATATTCAAGAGGCTTATCACATAAAAAAGGATGAACATCAAAACCAGACAGATAAAAAATCCCCTGGAATGTTTTCCCAGATTCTTCCATGAATCAATAATAAACTTTTTTTCCTCGTCGATAATCTCTTTTTCCTGGTTCATAAAAAAGTCTCCCTGTTGATGAAGGAATATTAGCCCCATAAGTTTAATTCCCTTTAAAATCTTTTTGTTAAAGTGGTAAGAAGAATGTTTCTATCAAAAGGGAGATTTGGAATCCGACTGGTCCCTTTCGGCAAAATTCCGGGAGAATTGACGGATCACCTTACCGATGCACTTCAGGAAGTTTTCCGGAAGAACGTGTTCAAGTCCCGTCCCCAGAAACCGCCTCTGGAAGCCTTCGACCTGAACCGATCCCAGTACAAGACCAAAGAACTGCTGGAGTACCTGAGTTCCATGAGAGCCTATAAGGAGAAGATTCTGGGCGTTATCAACGAGGATATCTATAAACCGGGGTTCCCTTTTGTTTTCGGAGAAGCCAGCCCGGTCCGGGAAATCGCCATAATATCAGTATGGAGATTTATGCAGAATATGAAGTATTTTGACTGCGATCCCGAAATCCTCAAGATGAGAGCCAAGAAGGAATCCATTCAGGAACTGGGCCACACCTACGGACTCCGGCACTGCACGGATCCTACCTGCATCATGTCATATTCCTATACCATCAGCGAACTGGATCGCAAGTCGGATCAGTTCTGCGCCCGATGTAAAGCCTGGTTTTAACCCATGACGATATTTGAATAACTTTGTGCATAATCTGTGCAAAAGGAGAGGAAACTTATGGCAACCGATGTCAAACTGGAATACCGTATGAAAAAAGGCGAAAGCCTCACATATAGAACCCGCATCGATACCGAACAGGAAATCGCTGTGGAAGGTGAAAACGCCAAAACCGCCTCCCATATCGATATGAAAATGGTTCACCGTTGCACCGATGTGGCCCCCGACGGCACCATCACCGCAGATTTGACGGTGGAATCAGGTACCATGGCCCAGGAGGAAACCATTCAACCTCTGCCCAATATTGGCGAAACCCTGACCGTCTGGATGAAGAAAAACGGACAGATAACCCGCGCCTCCACCCCTCTCCCCTTCGAACAACCCGCCTTCCCCGAAGGAATCGTCAAACAGGGACAATCCTGGAAGTCCAAAAGCAAAATATCCGTCCCCGGAAAACCCGGCATGACGGAGCTTATCTATAATTACACCCTGAATGGAATCGAAAACATCAGGGGATATGATTGTGCCGTCATCGAAGTCTCCTGTAGCGAAACCGTCATCCCCCTGGATAACAATGTGGAAGAAGTCATCAAAGCCGAGGGAACTACCCACTTTGCATACAAAGAAGGCAAAATGATCAAATCGGAAATCGAAACCTTCACCCTCATCACCACCCCCGACGGCGAAATGGAAACCGCCCTCTTGGTAAGAGTGGAACTGGTCTGACAAGATCAGGACTGAAGCCATTCTTTCCTTCCGATGGACTTTATCCCTGTGATACCGGGTTACAGTCAGGAGTTACGCTCAAATTCGAGGAAAACGGCATGAAATCGTCATCCTGAAACCAGTTCAGGACAGGCTTTGTTTCAGGATCTCTGGCAATCGGCATGAAATCCGGGTTTTGGTAGAAAATGGCGTAAGTCCTGACACCAAAACAGGGCTATTTCCCCCACAGAAACTTTTTATGCAGTTCGTCCATTAAAAGGCCTGATTTTAACGGGATTCGCACTACTTCCGTCAAGGTTTTATTCCATAGGAAATAAAATATATACAAGTAAATTCCGATGCCCGACGCAAAACAGAAATAACAGAAAAATAACGTCATCTCATCCCATCCGGGATCGGTAAAGAAAACCGCCGCAGCAAGGAACAGGGGATTGATTATATTTAAAAATATATACATCTTTTGAAATATCTCAGTCCTGAACAGAACCGACAACGCCAGATTCAATATCACCACCGCCAGAGACGATAAAATGGGATAAACCAGAACAACAAAAATAAATATATTGGACGCTTTCGCTCTGGCGGCTTTGGCATCGGAGGATGTGGCGGATGAGTAGATCCCCAGCATACACCCGCCCCCCGCAACGAGGATATTTAAAATAAAGATCATAATTAGATTTATTGTATTCACATAAAATATCAGACCTGCGACTATAAACAGAGGGGCAAACAAAACAATTTCCATCATCAAGGGATAAAATGCCCACCAGAACTTCCCCTTTATGATCTCCTGGGGAGTCATATAGGTGGAGATGAGGCTGTCAATGGTCTTTTTCTCCTTTTCATCGGTTATCAGATGAGATGAACGGTTTACCCCTTTATAAAACAGATACAGAATCAACGGAAAAACCGCCCAGCCGAACACCTCCCTGTCATATACCGACGAGGGCAGGAAACCTCCGCCGGACACCGATTTCATGACAAAAGGGAGTCCCAGGATAAAAATATGCCCAAGCCAATCCGGGAGCCGGACGATCTTCCTTTTTGATATATTCTTTTCCTGATTAACTTCTTTTATATAAACCGGATTATTCCCGAAGGATGACAGAAATCCCAATAGATTCATTCATATAACCCCCTCTTGAAAAAAATAAGCCGATAACCTTACCTAAAATACCTATCCGTCATGGGACAAAAATTTTCAATATTTTTTCTATTACCTCTATAATCTTGTTTTAAAGAAACACCCTATTATAATGGTATTTCATTCCTCAGCCAAAGTCAAGGATGGTATGGTGAATCGGGACTGAAATCGGGGGGAACCTTTTTGAAGAGGGGGAATTTTCCTTTCGTCTTGAAATAGGGCTTTAAAGGTGCTATAAATCAGAATGAATCCGGTTTTTCGGTTAAAGAACAAACAAACCCGCTCCGAATCTGCAGGAACTCCGATATCGGCTTCAGGAGAAGCCTCCTACAACCTAGCCTACAACCTAGCCTACAACCTAGCCTACAACATAGCCTACAACATAGCCTACAACCTCTCCTGCAGTTTATATGTCCGGTAAAGAAAGGAAAATTAACTTAAATGAAAGAATGGACGGATCCTTTTAATTCCTTCAACAGCCTCAAGGGATTGTTGTATCGTCCCTGGCTGGAGGGGATCCTCCGGGGGGAGTTTCTGCCTCCCATCGAAGCCTCCATAGATCCCGCTTTTCTGTGCAATCTGGACTGTCAGTGGTGCAATTCCCATTATATATTAAAGAATGGTCATCACCATGAAGGGGAAAAAATCGGGGAGAACGGAAACAGTAAGGAGAAGCACGCCAATTCCCGCATGATGAGCCGGGATCACTTGTTTAACCTCTGCAACTTCCTCATGGACTGGGGGGTTCAGGGGTACTGTTTCGCCGGAGGAGGAGAACCCTTTATTCATCGGGATCTGTGGGAGATCACCCGGCATATAGCGACAAGGGGATTCGATACGGCTTTTCTCACCAACGGCTCCATGATGGACGAGCGGGACATGGACACGGTGGTGCGATACAGTCGCTGGATCGGTGTTTCGGTGGATGCGGGGAACCGGGATTCCTACGCCCGTCTCAAGGGAGTTCCGCCGGAGGTATTCGATAAAACCGTCGAGAACCTGAAGCGGATGGTAGAACTGAAAAAGCGGATGGGAACCAGGATAGAAATATCTCTCAAGTTCCTTATATGTCCCGACAATTCGGGGGAAATTTTCGATGCCACCCGTCTTGCCAGGGAAATCGGCGTGGATTATATCCATATCCGTCCCGCCGCGTATCAGAATATTATAGGCAATGGTAATTTAAAATATCAATTTCCGGTTTCGTTGATAGAAGACCAGATAAAAAAATCCTTCGAACTGGAAACCCCCGACTTTCAGGTCTTCGGTGTGCGGCATAAATTCTCCCCCGATATGTCCATAAAACGCAAGTTCAATCACTGTCTGGCTCCGCCTCTTCTCATCAACTGCGGCGCCGACGGACATGTCTATCTCTGCGTGGATCACCGGGGAAAACGCCAATTCTCTCTGGGAACCCACTACCCGGATCCGGAAAATATCCTCACCTTCTGGGGCGGCGAAAAACATCAACTTATGATGAACTGCGTCAACCTGGACAAATGCCCCCGCTGCACCTTCGGCATCTACAACGAAATCATAGAAAAGACCCTCCTTAAGGATCAGATGTGCAGGAATTTCCCATAAAGAAGATAGAAGATAGAAGTTAGAAGATGGAAGTCAGACTGGTGATAAGAGGATGATAGTGAAGGACTTCAGTCCTTCCGTTTTGGTGAGAAGAGGATGATAGTGAAGGACTTCAGTCCTTCCGTTTTGGTGTGAAGAGGGTAGCGAAGGACTTTAGTCTTTCCGTTTTGGTGAAAAGAGGGTAGCGAAGGACTTCAGTCCTTCATGTTTGAGGGGAGGGGATTATTGGAAACCGGAGGCGGTATGAAGAATTATTTTGAATTACTGAATAAGAGAATAGAGGAATTAAAAGAGGAAATAAACAAAAAAGCCGACGGGGATTCCGTTTCTTTGCTTTTGCCTCTTATTTCCAGGGCGGAGGAGGATATAAAAGGGATTCGGAGTCGGGTGGAGAGGGAGTTGAGGATTAATCAGATAGAGAACGCTCTTTACAACTCTCCCCGTTCCATGGGTGAGACTATGGAGCATATCGCCAACATCATCAAGGCGGAGTTCGAGTTTTCCCGGTTTGACATAGTTATCATGGATCACAAACAGAAGAGGGTATTCCGCCGTTATTCCAAGGGGGGATTCGGCGAGGCGGATCTGGAGAAACTATGCCGTCACGGAGCTCTGGGGGTGACCAGGGATTATTCTTTAAACCACAAGGAACCCTGGATCGTCAACGATGTGAAGAAGGAGGATCCCAAGTGGGAACTGGCTCTGGAACTGGATGTGCTGGTTCACGGTACTTTCCCCATTTACAGGAAGAACCGGGAGGGAGAGGATGAACTGGTCTGTTTTCTGCACGGGGCGAGAAACCGGGAATCGTTTCTGAAGGGTAAAGTGTTTACTTCCGAAGAAGTCGAGGAGATGAAGCGTCTGGGAGCGGCTATCGGCAGTTCGGTCAATGAAGCCAACCTGTCCCACTTTGCCCATGGGGTGATGACCATTCAATCGGCTATAGGATCCACCCGCATCGACATGGCGAAAGCCCCGGAGGATTTCATGGGTGAAGGACAGCAGAACCAGATGAATACCGTTCTGGACGCCATGCTGAGCAGTCTTTCGGCATCCATGGGGTTAATCCTGATCCGGGGTGAGGAAGGGATTCAGGTTTTTGCGGGAAGAACCGATAAAAAGGCAAATATATCCCCCGATTCGGTTATAACTTCTTTCCGTCCTCTTACGGGTCTTACGGGAAGATCCATTCTGGATGGCTTTTCGGTTATAGAGAACGAGGTTTCACGGCATTTCGACAAACTGGACATCCAGATCATGTATCAACAGGATCCTCTTCATACCCTGCTGTCGGTTCCTCTCATCGAAGCCTACAGCATGGAGGGGAGGGTCATGCGGAAATCCATAGGAGCCATCGTTCTCTTCAACAAGAAGGACGAAAAGAAAAGGCTGATCCATACCGACTATCAGGGGAACGAGGGGGGCTTCACCACTCTGGACAAGAAGATCCTGGAGGCGATCTCTCCCCATATAGAGACCATCATATCCAATACCCGGAGTCATCTGGATCTGCAAAGGATGTCCATTACCGACGGTCTGACCAAACTTGCCAACCACAGCCATTTCATGCAGAACCTTTTGACCCTGGAATACAACCGCTCCCGCCGGTATGGTACTCCTCTTTCGGTGATTCTGACGGATATAGATCATTTCAAGGTATTCAACGACATCTACGGTCATCAGGTGGGGGATCTGGTGTTGCAGGAAACCGCCAGGATCATCCGGGAAAACACCCGCTCGGTGGATCACGTGGCGAGATACGGGGGGGAAGAGTTTGCCATAATCCTTCAGAACACCTCCATAAAGGATGCCCGGTTTTATGCCGACAAGATCCGGCGTCTGGTGCAGGAGGGGAATTATATTGCCAAGATTCGGGAGAAAAACCTTCTCATCATAGACGAAGCCTATCAGCGGTTCAAGGCGATTCTGGAGATCAACGACGAGAATATCCGGGAAGCCAAACTGGCCATCATGAGAAATCACTTCAAACTGGACATATATAAAGTAGTGGCGCTGATAGAAGAGGGAAAAATAAACGATGCCAGAGATGAAATATATAGTTCATTTAAAGTTACCATCAGTATCGGTCTTGCCTTTTATCCCGATACCCGCATCTCCTCCAAAAAAGACCTGGTTACCACCGCCGACATGCTCCTGCTGAAAGCCAAAGAAAAAGGAAGAAACCGGGTGGAAGTGATTGAATTATAACCGGAACAAATCGGTAAAGCGGAGGGAATTACAGTCAGGATCTCCGGCAATCGTCATGAAATCCGGGGTTTGGTAGAAAACGGCGTAAGTCCTGAAAGTCTATCAGGGACAGACAACTCATCCTATAATAAATTTATATAAGTATTTTACCTTCTCTGTATATAACTTTACCTGTAGAAAGAATTTCGTGGACAAAATCAGCCTTGGTATGTTCGTAGAAATCTCTGGCGGAAAAAGGAAAAGGTTCAATATCGGTATCAATTTTTCTTCTTAGTTTGAATAGGGTTGTCATTTCCTCCAGAGGGTTTTTACCAAAATCCTCGGAAAATACCGCCACGTCGATATCGCTTAATTTACCCTGACTCCCCCTGGCATAGGATCCGAAAAGAACTACCGCTTCAATAGTAAACCTATCTTTTAGCAGGACGATAAAGTTTTTTAGTTTCATTTCCAGTTCATTTTCGTTTTCAACCATTTGTGCATCTCCTCTGTTCCTTTCAGAAGCTCATCAGCTTTTTTTCGATCTACCAATTTATACAGCATATCCTTATAATCGGGGTATCTTGCCTGAATATTGAGCGGTTCCAAATCGTCCAGGAAATCATATTGGTCTTGAGAAAAATCTTTTTCTTTTCCGCATTCTTTGATTATTCGGTCCAGATTATGTGTTCTGGGAGGTACTAATCCGGTAGTTTTAACATAAAAGGCTTTAAGAAGCTTCTCTATGGATTGGTGACACATAAATCCGCAATGAAGATAATATTTTTTTTCGAAAACAGCTTTTGCAATATCCAGATCGTATTCGGATAGATTTATCCAGTATTCTACTTTATCTGTTTCCATAACTTCCTCCTTACCTTTTAATTTACTTTATTCTATTTAATCTTCTTCAATCAGGGGGGAGTTGGGGTCGATGTCCCAGACCGAGGCGGTGATTTTGCCTTGCTGGAGGAATATGTTCAGTTGATCCCCGGCCATGAGTTCCTGGGGGCGGGTTATGAAGGAGTCATCGTCGCTGCGGGTTATGACCGCGTATCCCCGGTTCATGACGTTCCTGGGACTTAAAGCCCGCAGTTGGGCATGGGATTTCTCCAATCGGTTATGATATTTTTCCGTTTTATTTTTGATATTCCGGTTTAACAGCCGGTGGAGTCCGTCCAGGGTCTGGTGGTGGGAGCTGATTCGGTTGATGAGGAGTCTCTGTAGTTTGTCCGGTTTACGGGATTGGAGCCGTTCTCTCATCCTGCCGGATACCGCCTGGAGTCCCTGGATCAGGTGAAGTTTATGGGTTTCCAGGGTTTCCAGCAGATCCATGAGGCGGGGAACCACTTTTTGCGCCGCTCCTGTGGGGGTGGGAGAGCGAAAATCGGCAACCATATCGCAGATTGTTACGTCGGTTTCGTGTCCCACGCCGGATATGACGGGTTTCGGGGATTTATATATCGCGTCGGCTACTTTTTCGGAATTAAAACAATTAAGATCCTCGAAGGAACCTCCTCCTCTGGCCACGATGATAACGTCTACTTCTTCAAGGGAGTTCAGCAATTTAATCGATTTCACTATCGAATCGGGAGCATCGTCTCCCTGGACTAGGGTAGGGGAGACAAAAATCCGGGCGGGAGGAAATCTGCCCTTGATGGTGGTGATCATATCATGCAAAGCCGCTCCCCGGGCGGAAGTGGCTATGCCGATGCCTTTGGGCAGGAAGGGGAGGGGTTTTTTCCGGGATGAATCAAAATAACCCTTTTTCTCCAGTTTTTCTTTTAACTGCAGAAATTGAAGAAACAGTTCTCCCAGTCCGTCGGGGCGGATTTGCTCGATATAGAGCTGATATGCCCCCGATTTGGGATAAAGGCTCACTCCTCCCAACACCGACACCTTCATGCCGTTTTTTATCTCAAAGTTCATCCGGGAGGCATGATTTTTGAACATGACGCAATTTATAACCGCGTCGGTATCTTTCAGTTTAAAATAGAGATGTCCCGAATAGGCGGATTTGAAATCGGAGATCTCTCCCTTGATCCAGACCCGGCTGAGTCGGGAGTCGGATTCTAATAAATTTTTTATATAAGAGGATATCTGGGATACGGTATATACAGGGGGAGAATCGGAAAAAAGGGGAAACTGGTTCATAACAGGTCGTCTTCCTCGATTCCGCCGAAAACTTCCAGGATCTTGTCGTATATTTCGGGATATTTCTTTCTCAGGTTGACGGGGCGGCGTTTCCGATCCACAAAGACGTTGGTAGTAAACCCCTTTGCCAGCAGATCTCCGGTTTCCTTGCGGCTAATCTCGTAGGAGAGGGAAATACGGATGCCGGTGAAGTCCAGGGGTTTTACCTTGACCACCACCACGTCTTCATAGAAAGCCGGCGCTAACATCTCACAGGAGTAAGCCACGATAGGGGCAAAAACTCCCCGTCGTTCGATGGCGGCGTAACTTTTGATAAAGTTTTTGAAAAGAGCTGCCCTGGCAATTTCGAAATAGACGGGGATATTGGCATGGTGAACCACCCCCATCTGGTCGGTTTCACAGTATCGGATCTGGATTTCTTCTTCCCAGAAAATATCTTCCTTGGTCATAGATGCTCCTTTCAGGCGGTGAAAATTCCCATTATTTATTTTTTTACGGGTGGTGAAAACCCTTTTTTTGGGGTTCTTTTGAAAAAAAATTTCAGATTGAATATTTAGAAAATCTGGAGGGAACGGAGAGATGTTATCGAATAAAAAAGTATATTTCCCCTGCGGGAGGTTTTTAATTTGAAGGACAACGCCAGCGACAAAACCCTGAACAAAATCAGGGAACAATCGGAAACCTTTATAAATATGGCAGAGAAGAAGTTCGGAATCCACCTGGACTATTCGGAGGAAGCCCTGAAAATCGCCGACGATCTGATTACGGTGTTTTTCAGGATTCACCGGGAACATTATATCACCGCCACCGTCTGCATCGGCAGCTATCTGGGAGAGACCGTCATCAGAAATCTGGGAGGAAAATGGCAGAAGGATCTCTCCATCAGAAAGGTGGGCAAACTGAAAGGATACGCCCACCCCATGACCAGAGCCAAGAAAAGACTATCCAACGGCATCGACGATTCCCTGACCAATTATTATAAAAATTTGAAACTGACCTCCACCAGGGACGGCTCTTTTGCCATAGATAAGGAAAAATATGAAAATTATAGAAAAGTTGTTCTGGAAGGCGGTTGGGATCAGGAACTGCTCAAGAGAATGCTCAACGAGGAAGAACACCGGTACGTCCGGGAAGAAGCGGCAGTGATACTGGGCAGACTGGGAAACGGACGAATATCCGAAGAAATAGCCCAGGCAGCCAGAGACCCCCGGACGGTCTATTTCGCCTCCCTGGTTTTACAAGGGCTTCCGATTCCGGAGGCTTTCGAACCCCTCATGGAAAACCTGAAAAAAAGCGACTCCATAGCGGTGCAGCAACAGATAATCCTCGCCCTGGGAGCAATGAAGGAACAGAAAGCCATTCCCGTTCTGATAGACTTTTTGAAAGAGGACGATGAAATACTGGGTTATTTTGCATCCCTGGCCATAGGCAAGATCGGCGGCGAAGAAGCCCTGGACAAACTCCTCTCCATCATGGCGGGGCTCCGACCCGGTAAACGAACCCACGCCATAACCGCCCTGGAACTGCTGGGAGATAAAAAAGCCACCCCGGCCCTCATCGAAGCTCTCTTCTCCAGAGACGACGAGGTACGGGAAGCCGCCGCCAGAGCATTGCAATATATCCCCGACGAAAGAGCCTTCAAAGCTCTGGCATTCTGCTTGAAGGACAGATCCAGCCGACTCCGCATCTATGCCGCCTATGCCCTGGCCAACATAGGCAACAGTCATGACGCTGAAAAATATATCAAACCCCTCCTCACCGACGACGTGCAGACCGTCCGTCTCCACGCCACCCACCTGATGAAGTGGATCAAAAAAGGAGAAAAACCCCAGGCAAAAGTTTTGTAAGTGTGTATATATTCAGTCCTCTGGCGGAGAACCACGTCATCCTGAACTCGTTTCAGGATCTATACAATATCTTGTGCCTCAGATTCCGAAACAAGCCTGCCCTGAACTTGTTTCACGGGTTCGG
>Ga0067045_1003784_pt1 | contig 22771 bp, 16 predicted proteins | sample TerdegcTABiofilm_FD_59184 | JGI IMG/M metagenome (GOLD analysis project Ga0067045, IMG submission 59184) | Combined Assembly of (Gp0054472, Gp0054536) Wastewater bioreactor microbial communities from Singapore -Terephthalate degrading...
TTGCCGGCGCCGCCCTTGAGGCCCGGGAGCATCATTATGCCCAGCGACGGCCAAAGGCCGGACGCCGCCGCCCAGCCGGCCACCACCCCCGGCACGGCCGAGGAGCCCATGATTGCCATTCCGCCCCACGCTCCCTCCACGAATACCCAACCGGAGGAGCTGCTGCCCGCCGGCACGATCAATTTCCCCGCCACGGACCTCAACCAGGTTCTGCAGATCTACGCCGAGCTGGTCAACCGGACCATTCTACGGCCCACCACCCTGCCGGCCCCGACCATCACCCTCAAAACTCAAACCCCGCTCACCCGCCGCGAAGCCATTCAAGCTTTCGATTCCGTTTTGGCCCTCAACGGCATCGCCATGATCAATGTCGGCGACAAGTTCGTCAAAGCGGTGCCGGTGGCGCAGGCAAACCAGGAAGGTGCCCCCTTCAGCAAACTGACCACGGACCAGTTGCCGGAGCTTGGACAATACGTCACGCACGTGGTGCAGCTCAAGTACACCAAGCCGACCGAGATGGTCCAGGTGTTGCAGCCGTTTGCAAAGATTCCCAACGCCATCCTGCCGATTGACTCGAGCCAGATTCTCGTCTTGCGCGACAATACCGAAAACGTGAAGCGCATGCTGGAAATGATTCGGGAGGTGGATGTGGCAGTCCCTTCGGAATACATCTCGGAAGTGATCCCCATCAAATACGCGCTGGCTTCGGAAATCGCCAGCGCCCTCAACAGCCTCAGCTCGGGGGGAGGGGGGACGACGGTAGGGGCTTCGACGACTCAGACCCGCAGCGGGTTTGGGGCTTCGCGCACCGGGACGGGCTTCGGGTCGGGCGGCATGGGCTACCCCGGCAGTGGCATGATGCAGGGCAGTCGCTTCGGCGCCCAAAGCACCACCACCACTCAGCCCGGCACCGGCAGCAGTTTCACCGACCGCTTGCAGAATATCATTCGCCGTGCCTCCGTTTCGGGCGAAATCGTGGTGCTGGGAGAAACCAAGATCATCGCCGATGAACGCACGAATTCGCTGCTGATCTTCGCCAGCCGCGAGGACATGAAGATGATCAAGGATATCGTGTCGAAACTGGATGTGGTGCTGGCGCAGGTCTTGATCGAGGCGGTCATTATCGAAGTTACGCTGAAAAACAACCGCGAGCTGGGCGTCAGTTTCATCCAGTACCCGCAATCCTCCGGCAATGTCACCGGTGTCGGAGCGGGTGGCGCCGGCAAGTACTTCTCGCCGGGCGACTTTATCCCGGGCGGAGGCACCAACGCGGCCGGCGCCCTCACCGGCGGGTTCAACTACCTGGCCCGCTTTAATCAGGACCTCGACGTGACGGTCAGTGCGCTCGCCAACAACTCCCGCGCCCGCGTCCTGCAACGGCCTCGCATTCAGACCTCGCACGCCGTGCAGGCTCAATTGTTCGTCGGCGAATCGCGGCCGTATCCCACCGGCAGCTATTACGGCGGCGGCGCCTACGGCTCCTATTCCTCGATCCAACAGCTTCAAATCGGCGTGACGCTGGATGTGACGCCGCTGATCAACCCGGACGGCCTGGTGGTGATGGACATTCATCAAACCATTGAAAACTACGCCGGCTTCACGGAAATCACCGGGGTGGGCCAGGTGCCCAATACCACTCGCAAAGAGGCGGCCGCCAAGGTGGCCGTCCGCGACCGGGACACCATCATCGTGGGCGGGATGATCTCTTCCGACCGGTCCAGGAGCGGTTCCGGCGTGCCGATCCTGATGGATATTCCCCTGCTCGGTTATCTCTTCCGCAAAAGCACCGACGACCATAGTCGCAACGAGTTGATTGTTCTCATCCGCCCCACCGTTCTTCCCACCCCCGAGGTGGCGGCATTGGAGGCCATCGCCGAAAAAGACCGCATGCCCGGCGTTAAGAGCTTCGAAAAGGAAGTCCGCGCCGAGGAGGAGGGCCGCATCAAAAGCGCGGAACAGAAGGAAAAGAAAAAGAAACAGCCGGAGTTCCAGGACTTCGATTTCAACCGGTAATTCCCCCGGGCAGGCGGGGTGTGGCGGATGCCGGCACCCCGCGCCGCCCGGGATGGGAACAGCAGCCGGACAATTATGATCCACCCAAATTACCCGGAAGGACCGGGTGAGCTGCGGCAATTTCCCGGCGGCCTCGCCGCGGCCTTAGGCCTGTTGTTCCTGGCTGCCAACGTCTCGCTCGGTGACGCGGTGGTCGGCGGTTGCTCGGTGGCCGATCTGCGATCCGCGCTCGCCCAAGGCGGCACCGTGACCTTCGCCCAGGACTGCGCCATAACTTTTGCCAGTCCCATCACCGTCACCAATCAAGTCAGGCTCGAGGCCAACGGCCACAGTGTCACCCTCAACGGCGGCGGTCAGTCCAGGCTCTTTATTGTCGAACCGGGGGCCGATCTCTCGCTCGCGGGATTAACGCTCACTGCCGGTAAAGCCGCCTCGGGCGCCGGACTCTACATTAAGGCCGGCGGTGCCGTCACGGCCAGCAACTGCGTCTTTTCGACCCTCCAGGCTGCGGGAACCAGGGGGCCGGACGGCCCGGATGGCGCCGGCAGCACCGGTATCGGGGAAAGCGGCGGAGCGGGCGGGGCTGGCGGCGCGGCTCTGGGCGGAGCGATTTTCAACGCGGGTGTTTTTCGAGCCGCGCGCTCCCGCTTTCTTACCAATTCGGCCGTCGGCGGCTCGGGAGGGCAGGGGGGCGATGGGGGCGCGGGGCTGTTTGCTGGCGGCGACGGCGGCGCGGGCGGAGACGGGGGGGCCGGGGTCGGAGGAGCCATTTATAATACGGGCAGCCTTTCGTTGACGGATTGCACCTTCGAGGGGAATGTCGCCTCAGGCGGCGCAGGCGGGGAGGGCGGCGCAGGCGGCAGCGGCCCCGCGCCCGGCTTGAAGGGCATTGGCGGCACGGGCGCTGTGGGCTATGGAGCGGGCGTCTATAGTGTCACCAGCGCTCGCATCGAACGATGCACCTTTTCCGCGAATATCGTCACGGGTGGCAATAGTGCGGCCGGCGGCACCTTGACCGGCGGCAACGGTTCCAACGGCGCGTCGGGCGCCGCGGCGGCCGGGGGCGGTTTGTGGCTTGCCGGCTCCGGCGCCGTCACGAACTGCACCGTTTATGGCAACCGCGCCACGGGTGGCGCCGGGGGCGCGGGCGGTCCGGGCCAATTCTACGGCGGCAACGGTGGAAACGGTGGCAACGCCGTTGGTGCCGGCCTTTACAGCGCCGGCACGCTGTACCTCGTTCATTCGACCATCGCGCAGAATAGCGCAGTGGGCGGCACCAATGGAATCGCGGGAAGCGGGCGCTCCGGGTCTGGAATCAGCGGCAGCCCCGGGGCGGGTCTCGGTGGCGGGGTCACCCGTGGAAACGGCTCGCTTTGGCTGCGAAGTTCGGCCCTGGCCGCAAACACAAGCGGCGGCAACGGCTATGGCACGATAATTGACGCCGGCTACAATCTCAGCTCGGACCTCTCCATTCCCCTGAGCGGTACGAGCCGCTGGCTGACCGACCCGGTGTTTGGCGCGCTGGCGGACCATGGCGGGCCCACCAAAACGGTGGCCTTGCTTTCGGGCAGCCCCGCCCTCGACAAGGTTCCCGCGGCGTTGACTCCGCCCACGGACCAACGCGGCTTGTCGCGCCCCATCAATTCCTTGGGCGACATCGGCGCCTACGAAGCCGGGTTTTTCGTTTCCGGTACCGTGACACTTGGCGGCACCGGTTTGGCCAATGTGGCCGTGACCGCAGGAACCAATGTTGTCCTCACCGACGTGGCCGGCCGTTACCAGATGAGCCTCGCCGGTGGCGCGGTTGATTTGACGCCCAGCCTGGAGGGCTTCCAGTTTGCTCCCTCGCGCGTCTCTTTCACGGTTGCCAGCAATACGGCCAACCTCAACTTTTCCGCCACCCAACTCTACTCCGTCAGCGGACAAATTATTGAGTTCACCAACGGCTTGCCCGGTGTGGTGGTCAGCGTCGGAACCAACCTGGCAGTTTCGGGGTCGAACGGTTTTTATCAGGCTTGGGTTTTGCCCGGGAGTGTGGCGGTGACGCCGCAACTCGGGTGTTTTCGGTTCACACCGGCCAGCCGGAGTCTCACCGTAAACTCGAACGTGAGTGGGTTGGACTTCATCGCGGGACGGGAATCGTTTCGTATCAGCGGCTGGGTGAAGGAGGGAACCAATGGCTTGGGCGGAGTCGAGGTGAAGATCGGGACCAACGCGGTTGTCACTGATGCGGCGGGAGCCTTTGCGCTTTCCGGCCTTTGTGCCGGCACCTACCTGGTCAAACCCTCCCGTTCTCATTTCGATTTCGAACCCGTCTCGCGCTCCATTACCGTTGGGCCGGATAACCAGGGCGCGACCTTCTCCGCATTCGAGCTTTATACCCTAAGCGGTCTCGTCCTGGAGGGCACCAGCGGCCTGCCGAACGTGCGGGTCATGGTGGGCAGCAATCTGGTGACCACCGCCACCAACGGCGCCTACTCCATCACTACCTTGCGCAAAGGGCAATATCACGTAATCCCCGCGTTGGGCTGCTACCATTTTGACCCTCCAAGCCGCCAGTCCGTGAGCGTGGGCCCCGATAACGTCACTGCGGCGGACTTCGCGGCGGCCCGGGACTCCTACGTCATCGCCGGCTCCGTTAGTTCGGCGGGCAAACCGCTGGCCGGCGTCTCTTTGAACATCGGGGGCGCAGCCGTCACCACTGACGCCAACGGCGCTTATCACCTTGGCAGCCTCTGCGCCGGCACCTACCAGGTCACTCCTTCGCTGTCGGGTTACCTCTTCTCCCCCGCGTCGCTGGCAGTGAAGGTTGGGCCGGACACCAACGCCGTCAACTTCAAGGGTATCCCCGTGTTCACGCTTGGCGGCCGGATCACCGAGGGCACCAATGGTCTCAATGGGGTGACCGTGCTGGTCGGCAGCAACCAAGTGACCACCACCGGCAACGGCCTCTACTCCCTATCCGGCCTCCCGGCCGGAACTTACCGGGTTCAGCCTTCCCTCGCTTGCTACCACTTTGCCCCGCCCGAATTCCTGGTCACCCTTGGCCCAAGCACCACCAGCGTGGATTTTGCCGCACTCCCCGATCATTATATTGTCTCGGGACGCATTACAAACGCCTACAACGAGGGAGTCAGCGGCGTCGCCGTCCAGATCGGCAACAAAGTGTCGGGCACGGACACCAACGGCAATTTTGTGCTCACCGGCCTGTGTGGTGGGACCTATTCGCTCATCCCAACGCTGGCTGGGTTCAACTTTGAGCCGCCCCAAATCCCCCTAACGCTCGGACCCGACAGGGCCGGTCTGAGTTTCCTGGCCTATCCGGTCTTCTCCATTTCCGGCCGGGTCTTGGAAGGCACCAACGGCCTGAGCGGAATCAAGCTGCTGGCCACCGCCGCAAACACGACCAACTCGACGTTGTCGTCCGCTGGCAGTTACGTGGTCAGCGGCCTGCGTTCCAACCTATACACGGTCACCCCCTCCGCCCATGGTTACGCGTTCTCTCCCCCCAGTCGCACGGTGCTGGTTGCCGCCGCAACGGCTGGCGTGGATTTTGCCGCCTTCCCGTTGCTGTCCATTAACCGGAGCACCAACCGTCTCGTCAGCCTGGGCTTCAGCCCCGCGTCCGGCTTGCGTTACCGCATCGAAGCCATCACCAACCTCGCCGTGGCGAGCAACCCCGCCCTCTGGCAGGCGATCGCCACCAATACGGCGCCCTTCCAGGTGGCCGATCCCCAATCCACCAACCTCCCGGCTCGCTTCTATCGAATGCGGCAAGTGCCCTGAGCCGGCCTCCATCGCTGATTCCCTTGAGTGGGGCTGAAGTTCCGGGTTCTCGATAAAAAAAGAGAACCCCGGGGCGCCGGCGCGTTCCCGGGGTTTGCAAACCGTGCGTCAGGGAGGACGCCTTAAACTCAATTCACCGCCCGGCCGGCGATGCCCTTGGTCCCCTTGGCGATGACCCGGGCGGGTTCCTTGGGGCGCAGGGCGCGAACGGCTTTGCCGGCGCGCCACATTTCCGAATTGCCAATGGCTGCCAGCTCCTTGGTGAGCTGCTTCTGGTAATCGGGTTTGCCGCAGGCCGACAGAACGCGGGCGCATTCCTTGCCGTTCTTGACGCGCTCATAAAGTTCCTTGAACACCGGCATCACCGCTTTCTTGAAACGGGGTTTCCAATCCAGCGCCCCGCGCTGGGCGGTGGCGGAGCAGTTGGCATACATCCAATCCATCCCGTTTTCGTCCACCAGCCGGATCAGGCTTTGCGTCAACTCCTCGACCGTTTCGTTGAAGGCTTCGCTGGGGGTGTGGCCGTGACTGCGGAGAACGTCGTATTGGGCTTCCATGATGCCCGCCAGCGCGCCCATCAGCACGCCCCGCTCGCCCGTCAGGTCGCTGAACACTTCGTGCTGGAAGGTGGTCGGGAACAGGTAGCCCGAGCCAATGCCAATCCCGATGGCCAGACAGCGCTCCTCGGCCCGGCCTGTCGCGTCCTGCTCCACGGCAAAACTCGAATTAATCCCGGCCCCGCTCAGGAAATTGCGCCGGACCGAGGTCCCGGACCCTTTGGGCGCGACCATGATCACGTCCACGTCTTTGGGCGGGATGACACCCGTCTGCTTCTTGTAGGCGATGGAAAAACCATGGGAGAAGTAAAGCGCATCGCCGGGCTTCAAATTGGCTTTCACCGTGGGCCAGATGGCGCGCTGCGCCGCGTCCGACACCAACATCTGGATGATCGTTCCGCGCCGAACCGCCTCGTCAATTTCGAACAGGGTTTTGCCTGGCACCCACCCGTCCTTCACCGCCCGGTCCCAGTCCCGCTTGAAGCTGCTGGCCTGGCCCACGATGACGTTGAACCCATTGTCACGCAGGTTCAAGCCCTGGGCTGGACCTTGAACGCCATAGCCAATGATCGCAATGGTCTCGTTCTTGAGAACCTTGCGGGCCTTGGACATCGGGAATTCCTTCCGGGTGATGACCTTTTCTTTGGTGCCGCCAAAATCAATGATTGCCATAATCTTAGTAATTGTTTGTTAACCAGAGCCTCAAATCCTACCCGCGATGGGCGTCCAGTCAAATGCAAATCCAACGGCATCGCACGCCGACACGGCGACGGCAAAGGGCGCATCTCAATTTCTTGCAGGGTTGAAGGTGGAGTGCGGGAAGAGAAGATGCCAACGGTTGTTACGCCAGAAGGTTTCCAAGCACAGCAGGGCTTCGTCTCCCGCCTGGCTCCAGAACTGGCCCGGGCGTTTGAAACGACATTGGTATTGCCGACAGGTCGCTTCCACCGCCCCGCTGCCGAGCGGTTCGCCCGCCCGCCGCGCCGCCCGGTAGTCCATCCGGTGCTGGTGTTCGCGGAAGTAGTTGACTTCCCTCGCCACCGCGGAGGCCGCTTCGCCCGCCGGCAGGGTGGGCAGCACCTCCTCCAGTTGCCGGATGACTTTGACCGACGATTCGTTCTTCAACTGCCGCACCAAAGGCCGCAGCCAGGCCTTGAGCTTGGCGGTGTCTTCGCCAAAGAGCGCGCGGCCCACGGCGGCCAGATGTTGCACGGCATGGTAGAAGTCCAGCCGTTGGCGCGCTTGCGGCCAGCGGTCATCGCTCAGCCGCCAGATCCAGACGCCGCCGTCGCCGATGACCAGGGCCCCGGCGGCCTGGCCCAATCCGCGCCGCAACGCCTCGGCATGCATTTGCTCGCGCAACGCCGCCAGTCCCGCCCGGGTGGCGACAAAACCCCGTTCGCTGATGACAGGGCGTCCTCCGGCGGTTTGCCCGCGCTGGTTCAAACGAAAGCAGGTGCCGGTGTAAACCCAGTGCCAGCGTTCGGGTTCCACGCCAGTCCGGCGCAAGGCCTTGCTTTGGCCCCACCCATCGCGTTCGCGAATGTTCCACGCGTCGAGTTGGAGGATCATCTGGTAGGGTTCCAGCGTCAGTTCAAGCTGGCGTTTTTCCGTGGCGGCTTGCTGATCGAGCTGGGCGCGCAAGCGTTGGGCCCGTTCCCCCTGGCGCTTGGCCTCGCGGTCCAGGGTGGCGCGGGGCAGCTTCAGGCCCGTCACGTGTTCGAGCACGACGCTGGCCTCTTGGACCGGCATCTTGCTGGCCAGCAGCGCGGCCAGGGCCTGCACGGCCGGGGAATAGCCGGCGGTTTCCTCCAAACCCAGCGCGGCGTCGGCGGGGATGCGCCATTTGCGGCAGGTTTTGCAATAGCCCCGGGTGCGGCGAAGAGTGATGGGGCCGAAGCGCGAGATGAAGGTGCGGGCGTGGCCCGGAGACAGGCGGCTGAGGGGCTTCCCGCACACCGGACAAACCGGCGGCGTGGCGTCGGCCCTGGCCTGCGCGCCGCGCTCGACGGTGGCGCGGAGCAGTTCTTGGACGTCGTGGGCCGCCTGGGCTTCCAGATGACCGAGATTTTGGTCGGCGGCCAGCACATGGCGCTGGATGGCGCGATCCAAGGCACAGGCGGTGCGCGCCGCCAGAACGGCCAGGGGCTCAGGCGTGGCGGGGGCCGGGGTAGAATGAGCAACAGGGGGGCAACAAGTAGTTTTCATGCCCCAAGCTTACACCACCTTGCAAGAAATTGAGATGCGCCCACGGCAAACGGTCACTGTTTTTCAAATTGACACGAGGACCGGAAGTCAAGTAGCATCAATTGAAACCCGAACGCGTTTATGATCAACCATTCAAGCTCCTCCCTCGCCCGAGGCGCCATCATCGTTGCTGGCGCTTTTCTTTTTTCTGGCAGCGCCCCGGCTCTCACTCTGGTTTGGGATATTGACCCCGCCGCCAGTTACGTGCGGCTGACCGTCCCGGATCAACAGGTCAACGTCACGAATATCGGCAACATCACCGTCCGGCTGCGGGACGCCAGCAGCGACAGCCAATGGACCGATGCCGGCGGCCGGCGCGCGTTTGTGGACGGCACGGTGGTGACCGATTATGCCGACGGCTCTTGGATTCGGTTCATGGGCGGTTCGCACAACCTCTATGCCTTGGAACAAACCAGCCTGCGTCCCAATCCCGCCCAGTGGGACCCCGGGACGCTCAGCTACACCAACACCGGCACCGCTCCGGCGGCCCTGGGCGCCCGGGTTCGGGGAAGTTATCTCTTTGCGACCTTCGATGTCGCCTTTCTGGCCTTGCGGCAGGTCCGCCTCGACGTCGCCAGCGAGGCCGTGCCCCTGACTGCAAACAGCTTCGCCGGCGGCCAGACCAGTTTCGGCATTGCCTCGGCCTTGGGCGACGTGGACGGCTTGGAACTCCCGTTGGGGTTCGGGCAGCCGGTGCCCGATGTGCTGGGAGGCCAACTCGACCCGGTGGTGGCCACCAACACTTTGGGTGGCACAATTGAAAACTTGGGCGGCCTGAATCGCAAGCTGACTTACAACATCAACACGCCGGTGGCCATCCCTTTGGAGGACGTTGTCCTCACCGGTACGGTGACCGGCCAGCTTGTCGCTTATGCCAGCCTGCCGCAGCCGCCCACCCTTCGCATCGCCCGGTTGAGCAATGGCAACCTGCTGCTGGCCTGGCCGTCCTCCGCCACCAATTTCACTTTGCTGCAGAACCTCACTCTCGGCAGCACCAACTGGACTCCGGTTGGAAATCCGGTCACGGTGGTGGGTGACGAGCGCCAGGTCACCGTCGCGCCCTCCTCCTCCGCCGTCTTTTTCCGGCTCCGCAGCCAGTAGCTTAAAAGGCCCTTCAAGACCTCGCGCCGCCCGGCACGGGCTTGACCGGTGACCCCGCGCGGCATGGAAGGCATCCTCGGTCCCGCCGCCTGTCGGGCTCGCTGCCCCCGTTCTCACGCCAGTCGGTTTCTGGCCGGGCGCCGCTCGGGCCGCCTCAGTTGCGGGGCATGGCGAGCTTGCCGGTCCGGCGCAGGTCAAGAATGCCGAACGCGTTCATCAATTCGAGCAGCTTCTCGAGCTTGGTTTCGTCGCCCGTCGCCTCGATGGTCAGGCTTTTGGGCTGCACATCCACGATTTTGGCCCGAAAAATGTCGGTGATCTGCATGACCTCGGCCCGCGTCTTCGAGTTGACGGCCACCTTGATGAGCGCCAGTTCGCGGTCCACGTATTCGCCTTCGCGGAAGTCCTGAACCTGCATCACGTTGGCCAGCTTGCTCAACTGTTTGACGATCTGGTCCACCGTCGCGTCGTCGCCGCGCGTGACAATGGTCATGCGGGAAGCAGTGGGGTCGTTCGTCGGCGCCACGTTCAGGCTGTCAATGTTGTAGCCGCGGCCGCTGAACAGACCGGCAACGCGCGTCAGCACGCCGAACTTGTTTTCCACCAGGACAGAAATAGTGTGTCGCATATCGTTTTCGCCGCGGTTGCGCGGGTGCCGAACCGTAGCAACCCCCGGGGGCTGGGGTCAACGGCGAATTGCGGCCGCTAGGCGGCGAAAAAATCCCTCAAATAAGGTGTTGCATGCGAGGCGGCGTTTGCTATATTCCGCACTCCGTTTGCCCGAAGAGGCCAAGCGAACAAGAGAATTTTGAGCTAAATGCCGACAATTAACCAACTGGTCCGCAAGGGCCGCAACAAATTGAAGCACAAGTCCAAGTCGCCTGCCTTGGATAACTCGCCGTTCCGGCGAGGGGTATGCATTCAGGTGATGACGCGCACGCCCAAAAAGCCCAACTCGGCGATGCGGAAGGTGGCCAAGGTCCGCCTGACCAACGGGCACGAGGTGATTGCCTACATTCCCGACGAGGGCCATAATCTGCAGGAGCACTCGATTGTTTTGGTGCGCGGGGGCCGCGTCAAGGACCTCCCCGGCGTGCGCTATCACATCGTGCGCGGCACGCTGGACGCCGCGGGAGTGGAGAAACGGCGGGTCAGCCGCTCGAAGTATGGCGTGAAGCGTCCCAAGGCAGGCGCGAAGCCGGCTGCCGCCGCTCCGGCTGCGGCCGCCTGAGGTCAGAAATCACTTTAAACTGGAAGCACCGACACATGTCTCGACGTCGTCAAGCCGTTAAACGGCCGGTTATCAAAGATACCAAATACGGGAGCACGTTGGTTTCCCGCCTGGTGAACACCGTCATGGAACGGGGCAAGAAGAGCGTGGCGCAGCGGATCGTCTATGGCGCGTTCGATCAGATTGCCGCCAAGAATCCAACCGTCAACCCGTTGGAAGTGCTGCAACGCGCGGTGGACAACGCCAAGCCGCGGCTCGAAGTCAAAGCCCGCCGGGTGGGCGGCGCCACCTACCAGGTTCCTTTGGAAGTCCCCGCCGACCGCCAGTTCTCCCTGGCGTTGCGCTGGCTGGTGGACTTCGCTGACGCGCGCAAAGGCATTCCAATGAAGGAAGCGCTCGCGGCAGAGATTCTCGACGCCTACCAGGGCCAGGGAAACGCCATTCGCAAACGCGACGAAGTCCATAAGATGGCTCAGGCCAACAAAGCCTTCGCCCACTTCCGCTGGTAGCATCCTTTTCGAACAAGCGCCCCGCTGGTTGCCATAACCCGGGGCGCTTTCATTCTGCAAAATACCACCCTTTTTTATAGATCCGATTAGATGGAAGCAACCTCCGAAAAATCCAAAGGCGCGCCGGTCTCGAGCGTGAACTCCCCCCATCGCCCCTACCCGATGGAGCGCACCCGCAACATTGGCATCGCGGCCCATATTGACGCGGGCAAAACCACCACCACCGAGCGCATCCTGTTTTACACCGGATTGATCCACCGCATGGGGGACGTGGACGACGGCAACACCGTCACCGACTGGATGGAACAGGAGCGCGAGCGCGGCATCACCATCACGTCCGCCGCCACCACTTGCTACTGGACTCAGAAGGACGACGGCACCTACAAAGCGTTCCAGGGGGTGCCCCACCGCATCAACATCATTGACACGCCGGGTCACGTGGACTTTACCGCCGAGGTGGAGCGTTCCATGCGGGTGCTGGACGGCGCCGTGGCGGTCTTCTGCGGCGTGGCCGGCGTCCAGCCGCAGTCCGAAACGGTTTGGCGTCAAGCCACGAAATATCGCGTGCCCCGGATCGCCTTTGTTAACAAGATGGATCGCACGGGGGCCAACTTCGAAAACGCGCTCAATGACATGCGCCGCAAGCTCGGGGCCTACGCCTACCCCGTCTTCCTGCCCATCGGCAAGGAAGACCACTTCCGGGGCGTTATTGACGTCGTCAATCAGAAGGCCATCATTTATGATCCCGAGGACGAAAATGGCCTGAAGTTCGACATTGTCGAAGTGCCCGCCGAACTGAAGGAATCGGCTGCCGCGGCCCTGGCGGAACTGATTGACGCGGTTTCGAACAAAGATGATGCGCTCGCCGAATTGGTGATTGAGAACAAGCCGATCACCCCCGAGGCGCTGAAGGCGGCAATCCGCCGCCTGACCTGCAGAATTGAATTGGTGCCGGTCCTGTGCGGCTCGGCGTTCAAGAAGCGCGGGGTGCAGCCGCTGGTGGACGCGGTGGTGGACTACCTTCCCTCTCCCTTGGACATCCCCCCCGCCACCGGCATTGACCCGGATACCGACCAGAGGATCGAGGTGCCGTCGAACGATAATGGCAAGTTCTGCTCGCTGGCGTTCAAGCTGTGGACCGATCCCTACGTGGGCAAGCTGGTCTTCTTCCGCGTTTACAGCGGACAGCTCAACAAGGGCGATGTCATCTACAACCCGCGCACCCGCAAGCGCGAGCGCGTCAGCCGGGTGATGATGATCCAGGCCGACAAGCGGATTGACGTCGAAACCACTTATGCGGGCGACATTGCCGCCCTGGTCGGGTTGAAGAACATCACCACGGGCGACACCCTCTGTGACGAGGACTTCAACATCCTCCTGGAGCCGCCCACCTTCCCCGAGCCGGTCATTTCCATGGCCGTCGAGCCGAAAACCAAGGCGGACCGGGAAAAAATGAGCGAGGGGTTGCAGCGCCTGGCGGAGGAGGATCCCACCTTCCGCTGTTTTACCAACGAGGAAACCGGCCAGTTGATCATCGCCGGCATGGGCGAGTTGCATCTGGAAATCATTCGCGACCGCCTCTTCCGGGAATTCAAAGTGGCCGCCAATGCGGGAGCTCCGCAGATCGCCTACCGCGAAACCGTCACCAAAGCGGCGGAAGGGGAGGGCAAATTCATCCGCCAGTCCGGCGGACGCGGCCAGTATGGCCATGCGGTCATTACGCTGGCTCCGAATGAGCGGGGGAAGGGAATCGAAATCGAAAACAAGATCGTGGGCGGCGCCATTCCCAAGGAATACATCCCGGCGGTCATTGATGGCATCGAAGAGGCCGTGGCCGGCGGGGTTCTCGCCGGTTACCCCATGGTGGACCTCAAGGTCGCCATCGTGGATGGAACCTTCCATGAAGTGGACTCCAGCGAGCTGGCGTTCAAGATGGCCGGCATCTTCGCGCTCAAGGAAGCGGCCAAGAAGGCCAACGTGATCCTGCTGGAACCGATCATGAAGGTTGAAGTCACCACGCCCGACGAGTATCAGGGCGACCTGCTCGGAGACCTCAATCGCCGGCGCGGCAAAATCACCAGCATCGAGGCCAAGGATTCCTCCACTGTCCTGACCGCCGAGGTGCCCCTGGCCGAGATGTTTGGTTATGCCACCGCCATCCGCTCCCTTTCCAAGGGACGGGCGGCCTACTCGATGGAGCCGTTCCGATTTGAACCGGTGCCGGCGAACATCGTGGCCGGCATCCTCGACACTGTCAAAGGCAGGCCCGCGGCTCGGAGCTAGGCTCGGCCTCTCCTCGTCAGGGGGCGCGCCCGCTGCCGCCCCCGCATCGCTCAAAGCCAGGGCCTTCCCGGTCTGGCAGGAGGGGGACGAGCACCGCATGTCCTCGCCTCGGAATGCGGACCACCGCGCCGAATCTATGATTTCCGCCGTTTCCCACAGGTTTAGCTTGCCAAATCGTCCCGCATCCCTAACCTTACCGGCTCATTTGCTGATATGGATTTATCTAGTTCAAAAATCTTCCTGGCCTTGAGTCCGCCGCCGAGCCCGGCCGGGACGCAGCCCGACCCCCGCGGGCAGATGTTTGGGACGCTGGGCATGCTGGTCATCATGATCGTCATGTTCTACTTCGTCCTGATTCGTCCCCAGCAAAAGAAGGCCAAAGAGCACGCCCAATTGCTCAAGACCATCAAGCGCGGAGACCGCATTGTAACCAGCAGCGGCATTGTGGGCGAAGTGATCAACGTGAAGGACAAGACCGTCATGATTCGCTCGGCGGATGCCAAGTTCGAGATCACGAAATCCGCGGTCGCGGAGATCACCGAGCGGGGCGCCGAGGGCGGCGAGTAGCCCCAGCCTGAGTGAGGCATGCAAGCAGCAGATTGATGGAGTGAGGTGACATGAACCGAAACAGTTTCTGGAAATTTCTATTCGTCGTTCTCGTGGTGGTTTGGGCGCTGTATGAGCTTTATCCCCCCACCGGCCGCAGTTTGGTGCAGCACTTCCGGGAGCGGGCTGTGGCCCGGGACGCCGCCTACACCAACATCCTGGAGCGGGTGGCCGCGCTGCAGAAGGAATTGCCCGACCGCGAATACGGCAACTTGATCGAGGCCATCGGCACCAACGACATCACCCGTTACTTCCCCTTCTTCAATGCCAAAAACGAGCTGAATCCCACCACCTACGTGTTGAACCGGTTGCAGCGGGAGGCGGCCGGGCGCATCCGCCTGGGGTTGGACCTTCGCGGCGGCACCTCGTTCCTGGTGCAGATGGACACCAGCCGGCTCGAAGATGCCGGCGACGCCAGCACCGCGCTGGCCAACGCCGTCGAGGTGCTCCGCAAACGCGTGGACAAGTTCGGTGTCGCCGAGCCCGTGATCCAACCCCAAGGGGCCGACCGCATCCTGATTCAATTGCCGGGCCTGTCCCAAGCGGAGAAGGAAAGCGCCATGCGCACCATCCAAAAAGCCGCCTTCCTCGAGTTCCGGTTGGTCCATCCCGAGAGTGACCAGCTCATCCGGCAGGGCATCATCGAACCCGGGTACGAGGTCCTCAAACGGAAGACTCGCGACCGCCAGGGCCGCGAAGGCACCGAGGAAGTCATGGTGAAAAAGAAGGCCGAAATGACCGGCAGCGGCATCAAGAGCGCCATGGTCGTTCGCGGCAACCTGGGCGAGCCCGAGATTCATTTCACCCTCGATAGTGACGGGGCGGTGCGGTTCGCCGAAATCACCCGCCAGAACGTCAAGCAGCGCTTGGCCATCATCCTCGACGGCGAACTTTACTCTGCGCCGGTCATTCAGACGCCCATCGAGACCGGCAGCGGCAGTATTACCGGCCAGTTTGACCAGCGGGAGGCCTTCGAGCTGGCCAACGTCCTCCAAAATCCCCTGCGCGCCCCGCTCAAAATCATCGAGTCGCGGGAAGTGGACCCCACGTTGGGCCGCGACTCCATCACCAGCGGCGTGAAGGCCGCGATCATCGGGGTCATCGCCGTCTCCCTCTTCATGCTGGTCTATTACCTCTTTGCGGGGCTGGTTGCCAACGTTGCCCTGATGCTGAACATCATCATTCTCCTGGGGGTGATGTGCTCCATCGGCACGACCCTCACCCTGCCCGGCATCGCCGGCATCGTGCTCACCATTGGCATGGCCGTGGATGCCAACGTCCTCATCTTTGAACGCATCCGCGAGGAGCTTGCGGCGGGCAAATCCATGCGTGGCGCCCTGTCGGCGGGGTATGACAAGGCGTTCGGCACGATCTTTGACACCAACTTAACGACCTTGATCGCCTCGGTCATCCTCATCTTTATGGGCACCGGTCCGGTCAAAGGTTTTGGCGTGACGCTGACCATCGGTGTGTCCGTCAGCATGTTCACTGCGTTGGTGGTCACGCGCTTGATTTTTGACTGGTTGCTGGCCCGGAACCTTCTCAAGGGCATGAAAATGCTCCAGATGGTCCATGGAACCAAAATAGACTTCTTGAAATGGGCGATGCCCGCCTTTGTGGCGTCCTGGGGCTTGATCCTGGTCGGAAATGCTTACGGCCTGTATCGGGGCCGGGATGTCCTGGGGGTCGAGTTTATCGGCGGCAACACCATCACGCTGAACTTCAAGGAAAAGGTCGGAGTGGACCAGCTCCGGGCTTCGGCCGCAAAGGCCGCCGGCGGCGACGTCCTCATCGCCTATCAGCGTGACATCTCGACCGGGAAGGAAAACCTCCGGGTCACCACCCGTTCCACCGGCGAGGAAAAGGCTGGAGAAACGGTGGACATTGCCAGCAAGGTCATTGCCCAGCTTAAACAGGATTTCCCCAAGGCGGAATTTGAAGAAGCCGGGGTGGACCGCGTGGGTCCGACGGTCGGCGCCGAAATTCGCAACGCGGCCATCTACGCCACCCTCCTGGCCATGTTCGGCATTCTGGTCTATGTCGCTTTCCGGTATGAGTTCTCCTTCGCCGTCGGGGCCGTCGTCGCCCTGGTGCACGACATTCTGATGACGCTGGGCTGGTACTTCATGACCGGGCGCGAGCTGAACGCCACCACGGTTGCCGCCCTCCTGACCATCATCGGCTTTTCCATCAACGATACTATCGTCATTTTTGACCGGATTCGCGAGGATTTGAAACTGGGCATGCGGGGAACATTTCGCGACATCATCAATCAGGCGGTGAACCAGACGCTGAGCCGGACCATCATTACCTCCGGCACCGTCCTGCTGGCCACCCTTTCGCTTTACATCTTCGGCGGGGGAGTCATCAACGACTTCGCGTTCACTTTCCTGGTCGGCATCCTGACCGGCACTTACTCCAGCGTTTTTATTGCCAGCGCCCTGGTGCTCTGGTGGCACAAGGGCCAGCGGCCGCTCATCGGCGCCGGGGCGGTTGCGGTCGAAAGCCCTGTTCCCAAACCCGCCCGGCCCTGAGCATCCGGCGGCGGGAGGAACCATGCTCGACGGCCAAGGCTTGACTCGGAACGCCCGGCGTTGGAGGCTCCGCGGCGGGTGGTCTTTGTTGGTTTGAAGCCGGTGGAGACGCCCAGCCTATGCTTGCCCTGATCGAAATCACCTGGTGGCATTGGGCGGCTTTCATCGCCTGTATTCTTTTTTTTCTGGCGTTGGACCTGGGGGTGTTCCATCGCCATGCCCACGTCGTCAGGTTCAAAGAGGCCCTGCTTTGGACCCTGACCTGGTTCACCCTCGCGATGTTATTTGCGGGCGGGCTGGTGCCGCTGCGCGGCAGCAAGGAGGCCCTGCAGTTTCTTACCGGTTATCTCATCGAGTTGTCCCTTTCGATGGACAACGTCTTTGTCATCGCCCTGATCTTTGGCTATTTTCGCGTGCCGGCCGAGTATCAGCATCGGGTGCTGTTTTGGGGCATCCTGGGCGCTCTGGTCATGCGCGGCGCGATGATTGGCGCCGGGGTGGCCCTCATCTCGGCCATGTCCTGGATTCTCTACGTCTTCGGCGTTTTTCTGATCTACACCGGCATCAAAATGCTGCTGGTTGAAACCGAAGTGCATCCCGAGAAGAACCGCTTCATTCGCCTGGCTCGGAAGTTTTACCCCGTGACCCCCCACCTGGACGGGCAGAAGTTTATCACGGTCTGGAACGGTCAGCGTGCCCTGACGCCGCTGGCGCTGGTCCTCATCATGGTCGAAACCACGGACCTGATCTTCGCGGTGGACTCGATCCCGGCGATTTTCGCTGTCACCACCAAGCCCTTTATCGTCTTTACCTCCAACGTCTTCGCCATTCTGGGGCTGCGCTCGCTTTATTTCCTGCTCGCCGGCGCAATTGGCTACTTCCGCTACCTAAAGGTCGGGCTCTCCCTCGTTCTGGTGGTGATTGGGCTGAAGATGCTGCTGGACCCGCATGACCGGCCCGAGCCGCTTTGGTTTCAGGTCGAAATCCCGGTTTGGGTGTCGCTGGCGACCGTGGGGGGAATCATCGTCACCGCGATTGGTTTGTCCATCTTCGCCGCGCATCGCGAAAAAAGGCACGCGTCCCGGCGACAATCAGCCCCGGAGAGGTCCAAGGCGCAGCGGCGGTGAGAGCGCAGGGCGGGGGACCCCGCCGGGCCTTGGCGCGCGCCGCCTGCCGGGACACTTCTCAAAACACGACGAGCGATCGTACCGGGTAACCCGCCAGCTTCTTGCGCCCGGCCAGGAAACTGAGCTCGATGAGGAAGGAGATCTCGAGGATTTGCGCCCCCAGGCGCTGCACCAGGGCTGCAGCGGCTGCGGCCGTTCCGCCGGTGGCGAGCAAGTCGTCCATCAAAATCACGCGCGCGCCGGGTTTCAAAGCATCGGTGTGAACCGCGATCGTCGCCGTTCCGTATTCCAAGGCGTAGTCCTGCTCGTGGCAGTCATAGGGCAGCTTGCCCTTCTTGCGAATGGGCACAAATCCCGCTCCCAACCGCAAGGCCACTGCCGCGGCAAAAATGAATCCGCGCGCGTCAATCCCCACCACTGCATCCACGGACCCCGGCTTGAAACCGTTGCATAACAGTTCAATGGTGTTCGAGAACAGCCGGGCGTTGGCCAGGAGCGGCGTAATGTCCTTGAACTGAATGCCGGGTTTCGGGAAATCCGGCACGTTCCGAATGGCTTGTTTGATCTCGGCCAGGGCGGAAGGAGTGTCGTTCATACGCGTGAAGTCAAGCCCAAGGGGCAGGGAGCGCGCCGCCCGCTCAGGAGGGGGTGGCCTCCAGCTTCTCGATCATCTTGCGCAACTTCTTCAAGGCGATGTTTTGAATCTGGCGGACCCGTTCGCGGGTTACGCCGAACTTTTGGCCGACCTCCTCGAGGGTCTTTTGCGGTCCGCCATCCAAACCGAACCGGGCGCGGAGAATCGTTGCCTCCCGCGGGTCCAGGGTTTTGACCATCTCCTGCAGCATTCGAGTGACGGTTTTTTCTTCCAGTTGCTCGTAGGGGGTGTCGGCGCTTTCGTCCTGAACCACCTCGGCGAAATTGTTCGAATCCTCGTCCCCAATAGGCGCGTCGAGTGAGGCGGGCCGGATGGCTGCCATGCGCATCTGAGCGACGCGGGAGGCGGAAATGCCCAGTTCCTCGCCCAGTTCCTCGTCCGTCGGCTCCCGCCCGAGTTCTTCCTGAAGCTTCATGGCCGTGCGGCGCATGCGCGAGATTTTGTCCACCAGATGGACGGGGAGGCGGATGGTCTTGGATTGGTTGGCCAAAGCGCGCTTGATGGATTGCTTGATCCACCACGAACCGTAAGTCGAGAGCTTGCCGCCCTTGGCCGGATCAAACCGTTCCACCGCCTTCATCAGGCCGATGTTGCCCTCGCTGATCAGGTCCAGCAACGGGAGGCCGATCCCTTCGTAGTCGCGGGCGATTTTTACCACGAGGCGAAGATTGGCCTTGATCATTTGTTCCCGGGCTTTCTTGTCCCCCTTCTTGATGCGCGCGGCCAGCTCGATCTCCTCCTTGGGGGTGAGCAGCTTGACCTGGCCGATTTCCCGCAGGTAAAGCTTGATGGCGGTATCGCCATCGTAACTCGAACGCTCCCGGCCGCGGGGTGACTCCTCGCTCTCAACCGCCGGGCTGACCACTTCTTCCAGCTCCTCAGGCTTGACCTCCGGTTCCTTGGCCAGTTCCTCGGGCGCCGGTTCGGCATCTTCCAGATCAACCGCCACCTGCGGCGGCGGCGCAACCTCGGCTACCGGCTGCTTCCGCGCCTTGGGCGCCGGTCGGCGTGCGGGCTTCTGACGCTTCTTTTGCGGCGGCTTTTTGCGGCGTTTAGCTTGCGCAACCATATCAACGAGACCTCAGGTTAATTTCCGCCTCAGCGATGGCAATCAAATTGCATAAGAAAAAGCCATATTCATGCCAACTCCCACGGCCAGGGGTTACACGCCGAAAAGCCGGTCGCCTGCGTCGCCCAAGCCGGGCACGATATACCCCCGTTCGTTGAGGCGGCGGTCTATGGCCGCCGTGAAAATCGGAAGGTCCGGGTATCGCTGCCGCACCCGCCGGACGCCCTCGGGCGCGGCGACCAGGTTCACGAGCCGCACGCGGCGGACCCGCAGGCTGGTGAGCAAATCCATGGCGGCGACCGCGCTGCCGCCCGTCGCCAGCATCGGGTCTATCAGGATGACCTCGTACGGCCGCAAATCCTCGGGCAGGCTTTGGTGGTAGAAATGGGCCCGCAAGGTGGTCTCTTCGCGCTTCAGGCCGATGAACCCGACTCGGGCGTCAGGGATGAGGTCCAAAATCGGCTCCAGCATTCCCAGCCCCGCCCGCAACACCGGGACCAGGACCACCTCCCGCCTGAGACGCCACCCGCGGGTCATGGCCAGGGGCGTCGCCACGGCCGTCGCTCCCACTTGGAACGTCCGGGTGGCCTCGTAGAGCATCAGGGCCGCAACCTGGCCGAGCACCTGCCGGAATTCCTGCGGCGCGGTCTGCGCATCCCGCAGGCGTGTCAGGTTGTGCTGAACGAGGGGGTGCGTGATGACAGTTACGCCCTTCATCTTATTGCAACAGGCTGGAAGACAAGAAGTAAAGCTGCCCTGCCCGCAGCTTGGGCAGGTCCAGCCCCACATCCACTTTGAGCGTCCGGGCCTCCGTCTTGCCGAACAGGCGGAGCAGGTCCGAAAAACTCACGTGCAACTGGTATTCGACCAGGTTCGCCTCTTCGACGCCCGCGATTTCCAGCGACCGCTGGAAGGCATCCCGGAAGTTGCCGAGTTCGTCCACGAAACCAAGCTTGTAGGCTTCCAGGCCGGAAAGGACACGTCCGTCGGCATATTCGGTCCAGTCGGCGCGAAGCTCGCGGCCTTTCGCCTTGCTGTTCTGGTTCTTTTGCCGGGCCAGTTCGCGGCCGGAAGCGACCACCTCCTTGAACCTGAGATACACCTGATCAATCAACGATTGCAGCATTTGCCTTTCTTCAGCGGGAATTTCTGAAGGCTCTCGAGAGCCGCTGAGCATGTCCTTGAACCGGCCGCTTTTGTAGGTTTGCGGTTGCAGGCCCACCTTGTTCATCAGGCCGCGGTAGTTGTAGCTTTGCATGATTACGCCAATGCTGCCAGTCAGGGTCAGTTCGTTGGCCACAATCCACCGGCAGGCCGCCGACACGTAGTAGCCCCCCGACGCGGCCACGCTGCCCATCGAGGCAATGACCGGTTTGCCGGTTTCCTTCTGAAACCTCGAGATGGCCCGATAGAGCTCGTCGGCGGCCAGCACCTCGCCGCCCGGGGAATCCACCTTCAGCAAAACTGCCCGGACTTGATCGTCCTCTGCCGCTCGATCCAACTGCGCTTGGATCACGTCCACCATGCCATAGCCGCCCCCGTCATAGGCATCGCTCGTGATGATGCCGGTCAATTCGATCAGGGCGACCTTGTCCCGGGCTCCGTTATCCTCGCGGACGACCTCCTCAAGCTTGGGCCCAGCCGCCTGGGCATAACGCCGGCCTCCTTGCAGCAGGCTCCCAAAGAACTGCTGCAAATTGTAGAGCATGCTGATGGCGAGCAATGCCAGGAGAATAAAGGCAAAAACCATCCAGCCTGTCCCACGGCGCGCGCGCGGCCCGGCTGCCGTCGCGGACCGCAGTGGCGGCGGAGGGGGAGGAGACACTGGAGGAGGCGAGGGCGGCACCGGCGGCAAGGGCGAAGCCGGTGGCGGGGTCGGCAGACCTGACGACGTTGGCGTATTTTCTTCCATGGCGCCGAAGTTACCGAAGAAAAACCTCGAGGGCAAGCGGGGCGGCGGAATCAGGCACAGGATGTGCTGTGGCTTTAACGGCACGGAAGCCGGCTTTGCGTCGCAAACGACCGGCCTTCCTGGGGTGTCCCCTGGGGACATTTCGTCGGAAAAACACGCATGCGCCGGAAGATTCTCATCGTTGACGACAATGCCGAACTGGTAAAGCTGCTTCGGCTGGCTTTTCGCTCGGCTGGCTACTCCGTTGCCACCGCCGCGGACGGCATTCAGGCATTGAAGAAGGTCAAAACGGCGAGGCCGGACTTGATCGTCCTGGACCTGGTGTTGCCGCACGTGGATGGTTTTGCCGTGTGCGAGACCCTGCGCCGCTGCGCCCGGACCGCGCCGCTCCCCGTGATCATGCTCACCGGCCTCGGCAGCCAGTTTGCGCGCCTGGCCGGCCTCGAATCCGGCGGAACCGATTTCCTCACCAAACCCGTCAGTCCCGCGGAGTTGGTCCGCAAAGCGAATGCGCTTTTGAATTCCCCTGCGGCGGCTGGTGCTCCAGCCGGTTCCGCCTGATTCCTCGAACTGCGGAGATTTCCCTTCCGCCCCAAAATGGAACAGACAACGGGCGATGGCACCGCCCAACGGTTGGCAACCCCATTCCCCATTGTCCAAAATCGGAACGCCTCCCTGGTTCTTCCCGCGCCCTCGGCCTGTCTCTCAAGCCGGCTCCGATCCCCGCAGCACGGGTCACTTTCTCTCGCGGTAAAACCGAAGCAGCACCCGCAGCAGGGATTGCAGTTGTAACATGGAGTGCTGGCTCGAAATCACAAACCGGTAATAGCCGTTGCCCGATTTGCGCAGGTAGCGGGTTAGCGGGGGATAAATCCCCGCCCGCAGCAGCATGCGTGAAAGCTGTCCGACTTCCGCCTGGTTCCGAGGGACTACCCGGAGGATGGGACCGGGGTATTCCGGCACCGGGACGCCGGCCTGCCGCAAGCCGTCCTTCACAAAATCGGCGTTGCGCGCCAGGTCGGCGCGGAGTTGCGAGCCGTGGGATGCCATCAGGCGGACGGCCTCAAGTCCGGCGTTTGCAAGGGGAGGCGGAAGCGGCGTGCTGCCGATGAAGAGATGGCTGTGGCTGATGATGCGGCGG
>Ga0067045_1029222_pt1 | contig 22755 bp, 19 predicted proteins | sample TerdegcTABiofilm_FD_59184 | JGI IMG/M metagenome (GOLD analysis project Ga0067045, IMG submission 59184) | Combined Assembly of (Gp0054472, Gp0054536) Wastewater bioreactor microbial communities from Singapore -Terephthalate degrading...
GCGGATTGTTAAATTCACCGTTGCAGCTAGCAAGATTGCGTCTGGCTCCCGGTGAACGTGCTGAAATCTTAGTTGATTTTGGTTCAATGCAAGGTCAATCTACTTATCTAATGAGTTACGCTTCAGAATTGGTAAGCGGAATTATCGGCGCGAGTTCTGTGGGTATGGGTGGTAGTTTACCGGATTATTCTAACAACAAATTAAACGGCTCTGATTTTAACATTTTACGTATCAACGTCATCGCACCAACTTCAAATGCAGTTACTACTGTTCCGTCGTCATTAATTATTAATAATCCTTATGCTGCTACTTCTGCAAATGTTACACGCGTGTTAACATTTACATCTAATGGTGGCATGATGAGTGCTGCGGGCCCGTTTGTTATTAATGGAACACCATTCTCTATGGATAAAATCAATTACACCATCTCATTGAATAATACTGAAATTTGGGAACTGAGAAACCAAACATTAATTGCTCATCCCTTCCATATACATGATGTTCAGTTTTATTTATTGGATCGAAACGGCAATCAAGTTCCTCCTAATGAGCATGGACGCAAAGATGTTGTTCTGGTTGAACCAATGGAAACCGTAAGATTCATAACTAAGTTTGAAGACTTCTCGAATCCCACCGTTCCATATATGTATCATTGTCATTTGCTCACACATGAAGATGATGGAATGATGGGACAGTTTCTTGTTACTAGTCCTACCAATGTTAAAGAAGAGAATTCATTTTTGCCGAATAGTTTTTCACTCGATCAAAATTATCCTAATCCATTTAACCCGAGCACCAATATCAGCTATACTTTACCCGAAACTCGAAATATTGTTCTCAAGATTTTTGATGTTACCGGAAGAGAAGTGATAACATTGGATAGCGGTTATAAGCAAGCCGGTCGTCACACAATAACTCTGAATGCTGATAATTTTGCCAGTGGCGTTTATTTCTATCAATTAAACGCTGGCTCATTCGTCTCAACTAAAAAACTATTGCTTCTTAAATAAAATTCAACAGTCCATAGTTTGGAATAGTAAATTCCTCTTTCTTGCCTCCTTATAAAGTTTCTTAAAATTTTTTTAAGATTCTTTACTCCTTTTATACAGCTATCACATGTTTCTCCCTTATTTCACAATAAGATCATGGCACTGCTTTTGTGTTTATATAATCAACAATCTATTAAGGACACAATCATGAAAAAGTCATCAATTTTAATCATAGCAACTTTTGTTTTATCTATTTTGTCTGTTATTAACGCGTAACCAAATAACAACACTTATGCTTAAACTAATCCCTTCCTTGTGGGTAAGCGTAACGGTGGTGTTGCTATCGTAAATAAGAATTCAAGTTTTAATCCATGAGATATGGTTTACGATAGAAATCCATTTCTGGTAGAAAAACGTCATGGTTCAATTACTGTCGTAAATCGTCAATCAAATATTAATCCTTCAACTGGAAATATGGTTGCAGATTTAAATCCTTTCTTAATATAAAAACGGAATGGTGCGGTAGTTTATCAGAATACAAACGCTACAACTGGAATAAGCAATCCAACAGTGGAACAAAATCTATTTATTAGACAAAAAAGGCATCAATGATTTTGGCAATTTCATCAAAAAAGGAGTTGGCGAATGTTCTTCTCCTTTTTGTATTTAAAAATCTTATAGGTTACTCACCATCATTAATTATTGTTGACATAATTTTTCTTTCCATTCTTAATGTTGCTTAAACTTTCATCACTCTCATCGCATTCAATATAGCAATTATTGCTACTCCCATATCGCCAAACACTGCTTCCCACATTGTGGCTATTCCGAAAGCTCCAAGAAGTATGAAGAATAATTTTACTCCCATTGCAAACATTATATTCTGCCATACAATTTTTCTTGTTCGTTTCGCAATTTCAATTGCTTTTACAACCTGCATTGGTGAATCAATCATCAAAACAACATCTGCGGTTTCAACTGCTGCGTCTGAACCGAGAGCGCCCATTGCGATACCAACATCGGCACGGGCAATGACCGGTGCATCATTGATTCCATCACCAACGAATGCCACTTTTCCATCCTCTGTTGAACTTAGCAATTTTTCGATATGCTCAACTTTATTTTCCGGCAATAATTCAGAATAATATTCTTTTATGCCAAGCTTCTTTGCATAAACTTCAGCAGTACTTTTATTATCGCCGGTCAGCATAACCGTATTTATTTTTAGATTGTTAAGCTCTGCAATTGTTTCAGCAGCTTCATCTTTTAATGAATCTGATATTATTATGTAGCCGACATATTTTTTATTTACTGCTACGTGAACAACAGTGCCGTCAACATCGCATCTATCATGTTCTATATTTTCTTTATGAAGCAGCTTATCATTTCCAATTAGTATTTCGTTACCATTTACTTTTGCCTGAATGCCGTGACCAGAAATTTCCTTCACTTCACTTATTTCACTTTGTGGAATCTTATTACCATAAGCATCTAAAATTGATTTTGCAATCGGATGACTTGAGTTAGCTTCTGCAAAAGCTGCAAACTTAAGTATATCTTCTTTTGAAAATCCGTTTGCCGAAATTATTTCTGCAACTTTGAATTCTCCTTTGGTCAGTGTTCCGGTTTTATCAAAGACAACAGTTTTAATTTTTGTGAGAGCATCCAAATAGTTTGAACCTTTTACTAAAATTCCTCTTCGTGAAGCTCCGCCAATTCCGCCAAAGTATCCAAGCGGAATGCTAATAACCAATGCGCATGGACAAGAAATAACAAGCACTACCAACGCTCTGTAAATCCAATCTGTAAAAGTTTGACCAGCAATAAACAAAGGCGGAATTACAGCAAGCAGAAGCGCACCAAATACAACTACCGGAGTGTAGTAACGAGCAAAAGTTGTTATAAATTTTTCTGTTTCCGCTTTTTTACTGGTTGCGTTCTCAACTAATTCTAAAATTTTTGAAATGGATGATTTGCCGAATTCTTTTGTCACTTCAATAGTGAGCATTCCGCTTTTATTTATCATACCGGCTAATACTATTTCGTTTTCTTTTACTGATCGGGGAACTGATTCACCGGTTAATGCCGATGTATCAACAAAAGAATTTCCTTCAATAATATTTCCGTCCAATGGAATTTTTTCTCCCGGCTTTACAACAATTATTTGTCCTGGATGAACATCTGTTGGTGAAACTCTTTTTATATCACCATTGACTTTAAGATTTGCATAATCCGGTCTTATCTCCAATAACGCTTTAACAGACTTTCGTGAGCGGTTTACAGCAATATCCTGAAACAATTCTCCGACCACATAAAACAACATAACCGCAACAGCTTCCGGCATTTCGTCAATTGCGAAAGCACCGAGCGTTGCAATTGTCATAAGAAAATGTTCATTGAAAACTTTTCCTTTTGTAATACTTATGAAAGCGCCTTTTAAAACGACCCAACCGCTGAATAAATAGGCTATGCCAAACACTAAATATTCAGCCCATCTGTACTTTGTGTGATGAATTAAATCTTCATAAACAATTCCAAATATTAAAAGCGCAATAACAAAACCGATTCTGAATAGCTCAAATTTGTTTTCAACTAATTCATCTTTTAAAGCTGACTTTTTAATTGACGGCGTTTCACCCAAGGTGGATTCCGCCGGTTCAACTATTTCAACTTCCGGCTCAATCTCTTTTATTTTTTGTTTCACTTCCTCTATGTCCGGTGTATCAATCTGCAGAGTTGAGTTTACAAAATTCACGGAGACAAATTTTACTTCCGGCATCTTTGAAAGGCCGTCTTCTATTTTTGCTGCACACGAAGCGCAGTCAATATTTTTTAGTTGATATTTTTTCATTACTAGTAACCTTTCAATTCATTTTTAGCTAATAAAAAATCCGGCGATTCCAAGGACAACTAATAATAACCCAGTGATTGTTTTTTCATGATGTTCAAGAAAATGTGATTTTATCCTCTTCACTCCTTTCATCCCAAGCCATACAAGAAGTAACATTCCGGCAATTGTGATAATTGTATAAATTACTGAAACAGCACTTATTCCTTCCCATCCGAGTTTACTTGCGACAAAATAGTATGCTTCAATTTCAAGACAAGGAGAGAAAAACATTGATATTGTTAACGCAAGAATTATTGTTGTTGTAGTTTTCTGTTTTTTATCTTCAATATTTCTTTCATGATGATGGTGGTGATGTTTATTCGATCTAATACTAAGGATAAGATAAACTACACCCAAAAAAATCAGTAAACTTGGTGCTATTATATCAACTATTATTGAATAAGAACCAGATAATTTGTATCCAAAAAATCCGACTATGATTCCAATAATAATTGTGCTTAATGTATGTGCGAATCCAGCGAGAGCTGTTATACCCAACGTTGACTTTTCATCCCACTTTTCGGCTTTTGAAAGTGCGACCAATGGAATCCAATGGTTTGGTATTGTTGCATGAACAATACTTAATAAAAATGCACCCACTATTATTTGGGATAAACCTGTCATAGGACTATATCCATCTTCTTACTTTAACGAAATAATTATGGTAATTCTCTCCATGAGTTTTCAACAGATATTCTTCTTCCAAACGGACCTGTATCTGAATAAGAATATAACCAACAATCATCATAAGTGTCGTCAGACCGTTTGGGGTCAGAAGAAATAATCCAATCAAATTTGCAATCATGCGTAGTAATAAGCCGTAAAATATTATTTACATTTCTGTTTCAACAATTCGCTTTTCAAACCAACTATAAACAGATGGAATGATTAACAACGTTAACAAAGTTGAAGTGATCAATCCTCCTACAACAACGGTTGCCAACGGTTTTTGTATTTCCGAACCAGCTCCGCTTGCAAACAACATCGGCATCAAACTAAATATTGCTATTGATGCTGTCATCAACACCGGGCGTAACCTATTAAGCGAACCTTTCCTAATGGCTTCTTGTAATTCCATTCCTTCTTCTCGCAATTTTGATATTTGCGAAACCAGCACAACTCCGTTCAACACGGCAACACCAAATAAAACTATAAACCCTACCGAAGCCGGAACGGATAAATACAATCCAGAGATATAGAGTGAGAAAATCCCACCAATTAAGGCAAATGGTAGATTGGATATTACCAGAAATGCCAAGCGGACAGACTTGAACGTAACGAATAAGAGAAGCAAAATTAAACCGATTGCAATTGGCCCAATGATCATCAGTTTGTTCATTGCTCTTTGTTGATTCTCAAACTGCCCGCCCCACGTTAAATAATAACCAGCCGGTAGCTGAACATTTTCTTTTATCTTTTGTTTTGCTTCGGCTACAAAACTGCCAATATCTCTACCGCTTATATTCATCTCAATACCTATTCTTCTAATTCCATCTTGCCGACTTATCTGAACTGGTCCTTCAATCATTTTTATTTCTGCTAATTGAGCTAGAGGGATATTCATTCCCGTTTTTGTAGGAACTAATATATTTTCAATCGCCTCAATCGAATTTCTTTTTTCTTCTGGCATACGAACGGTAATATCAAAACTCCGGTTCTCTTCATAAAATTTTGAAGCAGATTTTCCGGCAACGGCAATTTCAATTATATTCTGAACATCGCTTATGTTCAATCCATAACGTGCAATTTTAGAACGGTCAATATTAATTGTTAGATATGGCTGACCGGAAACTTTCTCTGTCATCAAATCAGTTCCGCCTTTAACTGTGGAAAGAACTTTTGCAATTTCATCAGCTTTACTTTTTAGCAAGTCTATATCTTCACCAAATAGTTTTAGAATCAATTGCGCCTTTGTTCCGGCAACGAGCTCATCTATTCTGCATTGTATTGGCTGACTGAATCCAAAACCAATTCCCGGTATTGTTTCCAAAGAAGCACGCATTTCATTTGTTAATTCTTCTCTGGTAATATTCCGTTTCCATTCGCTCTTTGGTTTTAGTATTCCAACGTAACCGGTTTTATCCACTCCTCTCGTATCCATCGCAACGCCGGTTTGTCCAATTCTTGATACGACTACATCCAGTTCCTCAAACTCTTTCATCTTCTGTGCAACAAGTTGATTCACTTCCATTGCTTTCGAAAGTGATACTCCCGGAAGCAATGCAATATCCATATCAAATGCACCTTCGTCCATTGTTGGAATAAACTCAGTTCCTAATCTTGTAAAGAGAAACAAAGCGGCTATCAAGAAAACTCCCGCAACACTCAAGATCATTATTTTTTTCTTCATCACGTATTCTAAAAGTGGTAAATATATTTTATTAGCATACTTCATTATGATGCTTTCTTTTTCCGGTTGAGACTTCAAGAACATTGAACAAAGAACCGGTATAACAAAGATTGATAGGAATAATGAAGAAAGAAGCGCAATTGCTACTGTTTTGGCAAGTGGTCCAAACATTTTCCCCTCAATTCCTTCTAACGAAAGAATTGGTATGAATGTAATTGCAATGATAAGTTCTCCGAAGATACTCGGCTTTCTTACTTCCAGCACCGCTTTAAGAACTGTTAATAATTTTGGATGCTCCTTACCCCCTTCGCTTAAATGTCTTTGGACATTCTCCACTTGAATTATTGTTGCGTCTATTATCATTCCAATTGAGATTGCAAGTCCGCCAAGCGACATTAAGTTTGCGCTCAATCCTACAAGTTTCATCACAACGAATGTAACAAGTAGCGAAAGAGGTAAAGCAATTAGCACTACAAAACTTCCTCTAAAACTTCTAAGCAATAAATACAAAACTAACAGAACAAGAAGAGATCCCTCGATCAAAGCTTTGTTAACAGTGTTTACGCTTGCATTAACTATGTCGCTTCTATCATAATAAGGAACCATTTTAATACCATCCGGAAGGATGTTGTTCTCATTTATTTCTCTAACTTTTTCTTTTACACGCTTAACAACTTCACGGCTGTTTTCGCCGCGCAGCATCATCACAATTCCGCCAACTGATTCATCAACTCCATTCTTCATAGAGGCTCCCATTCTCACCGCTTGGCCAATCTTTACTTCTGCTACATCTCTTATATAAGTTGGTGTTCCTTCGTGAGATTTAAGTACAATGTTTTCAATGTCGTTTACATCTTTAATTAAACCGACTCCGCGAACAATATATTGATCTGAATTTCTTTCAAGAATATTTCCGCCAACATTTTGGTTGTTATTCTCGATTGCATAATAAACTTCATCTACCGTTACGTTATGCTTTAGCAGTTTTTCAGGCGATACAATTACTTGATATTCCTTAAAGTAACCGCCGAATGAATTTATTTCGTTTACACCAGCAACACTTTTTAGTTGAGGTGTGATAATCCACTCTTGAATTGTTCTTAAGTCCGTTAGGTAAGCAATTTTTTTGAGCGAATCACTCGGCATCTTTCCTTCAAGAGTATATTGATAGATTTCACCCATTGCCGTAGCAATTGGTCCCAAGGCAACTTCAACACCTTTTGGAACATTTTCTCTTGCTTCAGCTAAACGCTCAAAAACCAACTGCCGTGCAAAATAAATATCAACATTATCTTTGAATGCAATTGTAACTATGGATAAACCGAATTTTGTTACTGAACGCATTTGTTCAACATCCGGCAGTCCGCGCATTGCCATTTCAATTGGATAAGTTACATTTCTCTCAATTTCTATTGCCGAGAGTCCATTGGCATGGCTTACAACTTCTACTTGTATGTTTGTTACATCCGGAAAGGCATCAATTGGTAAAGTTAAATATGAATATAGTCCGAGCGCTACTATCATCAGTGAAAGAAATATTATCATTCCTTTCTGCTTCAGCGTTAATGAAATTATTTTTTCTAACATTAGTTTATTCTCCCGTCAATTCATCTTTTTTCAATTCGCTCTTTAGATAGAACGCACCTTTCGAAACAACTTTTTCACCTTCTTTCAATCCTTCTTTAATTTCAACTCGGTTATCAACTACTATTCCGGTAACCACAATTTTTTTCTCAAAAGTGGAATCGCTTGTTTGAACAAAAACATATTCTTGTCCACCTTCTTTTACTACAGCTTCTTCTGGAATGATTATTGCTTTTGCCTTAGAACTTACCGGAATTTTTAATTCACCAAACATTTGCGGTTTCAGTTTGTTATTTGCATTACCAAATTCACCGCGGATTGTAATCGTTCTTGACTTCTCATCAACTGTTTGACCTATATAAATTATTCTTCCATCAAATTTCTCATTTGTATAAGTAGCTGAAGTAAATAACGCGTTTGTTTTTTGATTTATCTTCGTTATGTCTTTTTCATAGATTTGCCCGTCAACCCAAACATTATTTGTGTTTATTACCTTAAACGCATTTGTTGTTGCGTCAACCAACTGCCCGATAACAACATTTCTTTCAACTACAATTCCATTGATTGGCGATTTTATCGGAAGCGTGCCGGATGTATGTTCTTCACTTTTTTTTCCGTCTATCACATCCTCATCACTCAAACCTATAGAATGAATTTTTTTATCTTCCGCTTTATATTCTGCTAATGCTTTTTCATATTCAGATTGACTTTCTAATAAGGATTTTTGGGATCCTATTTTTTCATCAAATAGTTTTTTCTGTCTATCATAATTTGCCTTTGTGTAATCTAAAGCAGCTTTGGCAATTAAAAAACCAGCTTTTATTTCACCTATGTCCAGACCTTCTACTGTCATCAATACTTGTCCGGTTTTAACAAAATCGCCGACTTTTACAAATACCTGGCGGACTCTTCCCTGAACAAGTGAACCGATCTGCGCTTCATTATCTTGATTAGTTATTACCTTTGCCGGAATTGTTAAATAACCGGTGAATGGTTGTAATGATACAGTTTCGGTTTCCAATTTTATTTGCTTTATAGATTCAGCCGAAAGTTTTACAACTTCACTGTGTTCATTATGGCTTTCTTCTTTTTTAGGTTCTTCCTTACCACCACACCCTAATAGGACAAATCCTAATATATTAACTGATATTAATAATTTTATACTTGCTTTCATCTATTTCTCCAATTCTGATTTGTCAATAATATTTGAACCAACTATTTCTTCAATCCGGAATACTGATTGATAATGATTAAATAAAACATTTATGTAATTATTCCGGGAGTTTATTAATGTCTGTTTCGCTTGTAGATATTCAAGGTAAGTTAGTTCTCCGGCATCGTAACTTTTTATTGCCGTTCTATAAATCTCTTCAGCTTGCGGAAGAATATCATTCACATAAAGTCTTACTTGCTTTAGACTATTTTCATGATCTGTAAATGCGCTTTTTATTTTTAGGACGATCTCGTTCTTCGTCAATTGCAGCTCTGATTCAGATATAGATTGATTAGCTACCGCCTCTTGAATTTTTCCTCTTTGATCGAACATAAACCATAGTGGAACTGAGATACCAAATGAAGCTCCATAGAATCCGTTTTTACCATCCCTCGTTTGCTTATAATAAGCCAGATTAATATGAGGAAGAATGGAAGACCAAGCAAGCCCTTTTTCAATAGATGCTATTCCATAATTTAATTCGGCAATCTTAATCTGTGGATTTGTTTCTTCAAACGATTTGTAGATCTGCTCTATATTTATGTTGTGATCTACAAAAACAAGCGTATCCGATAAATCGTAATTCGAGCCATCACTTTGTTTTCCATACCCAAGCGAGTAATTTAGTTCGGCAAATGCTGTTGTAAGTTCGTTCTTTGCAACCTCCAGATTGTTCAGCGCCTCAGTGTATTGAACCTTTGCGGTCAATCTTTCAAGATTAGTTCCTTCTCCAACGTTTTGCCTTATCTCCGCTTTCTTAAAAAAATCTTCCGAAATTGCAAGATTCTCTTCAGCGGATTTTACCTGGTATTGTTTAGCCAGAACTTTGTAGTAGCTGGTTTTAACTTGATTGATAACGCTTCGCTCGGTCAAGTTTAGTTTATAAACAGCAATCTCTTCTTCTTTGCTTAATTTGTTTCCTTTCAGAAAATAATTTGAAGGGAACTCTAGGGATTGACTTATTGCCAGAGTTTTTTCGCTATAATTACTTAAACTGCTACTCACTGGTGCGTATTCATAACTAACGCTTACTTCCGGTTGAGGCAATGAAATGCCGCTCCAAAATCTTCCTTTCGAAGCAGAAATATTTTCCATCGCTTTTCTCACTTCCGGATTATTCTTCAATCCAATTTCAATAGCTTCCGTTAAACTTAGTTTTTTAATTTCAGTTTGCCCGTAAATGCAAAGCGGTAGCAGTGCAAATGAGAACAAAACAAAAAGTTTATTTCCCGGTAATCGGGATTTCACATAACTCAACATTCTTTCTCCAAATATTATTTAATAGACTAATCTGCCTTTGACGGAAATACACTTATCCCGTAAAGGGATGAACGAAATGAAAAGAGATTGGTTAAATCAGAAATGTGTTGTTAAATAAATATAAATCAGTTGATGGTTTTGCTTTTAAATGATGATCTGTTCTTTCAAAAGAAGTTTGGGTTTCTTGCGCTTCAATTTCTTCAAAACAATGAATGCAGATATTTTTGTTAAGCTCTAGTTTTTGTAGCTCTTCACGTAATATCTTTGAATGTGCGTTCGTATTCTTAACAATTTCACAATAATCGTGTGTGTTATGATTTGAATCGTCATAATTCAGAAAACCCAGCTCAGAGTGTAAAAAAGAAAAAACAAAGAAACTCAAAAGTATAAAGGCTGTAATTCTTTTTACGTTATTTCTAAAGTTTTCTTTCATCTATTGCAAATTTATTGCTTTCTGTTTCTTAAAACAACGGGGTCTAATAAAAGTTTCATCAAAACTATTTCATTCATAACAAGTATAATCTGTGCACAGTCTTTATTCTGCAGAATTTTCGAAATAAGTCTCTTTCAATGCACAATTTCATTACACCAATACATAACTGTTAGCATTTTCAAAACCTGTCATTTAAGCGGCATTTTTCTTAATAGTGCATCATTGGCTTGGGAACCTGTAAGTGGTAGAATGGCTTATGCCGGAATGAGATATAGAATCTAGCTTAATTGATTGATTACCTATGCAAGATACTGGATGATGGACATTGGACGATAAATACTCGGCTTTGGTTGAGTATCCGTATTAAAATGTTTTATATTTGGCGCAGGTTTTTTAAGTAACTTTTTCTAGAATCAATATTCAAGTATCTGGCATAGAAATTTACATGGCGAATCCAAGAAAAATAAAATTGCATAAACAAGATTTTGTTGAAATTATCTGGGATAACGGTAAAACTCACAAATTCCCGCTGAAATTTTTGAGAGACGAATCGCCTGATGCAGGTAATAAAGGAGAAACAATTTTATGGAAACACTACAATCCGCCCCCAAAAGAAAAAGTTAAACCGGAAGGGTATGAAATAGAAAAAATTGATTTGGTAGGTAACTATGCTATTCAAATAACATGGAAAGACGGTTACAATTATGGAATTTATTCTTGGGATTTGCTGGAAAGACTTGGAGAGTATTTAAGTGTTCGAGAAAACTTGCATCAAGATTTCGACCACCATCATTAAAAATGAGTGAGAAAGTATTAACTTTCTCACTCTTAACATAATTTATTAAAGTAATTTTTTAATATGATCTTCGTAAGCTGCTTTTGAAATTAAACCCTCGTAACTGGCAACGACTTTACCTTCTTTATCAATAATAAATGAAGTAGGAATTGCTCTTATTCCGCCATATTGCTGATAGACACTTGTATTTCCGTAAACAATCGGGTAATTAATTCCATATTCTTTTATAAATGGAACAACGTCGGGTTTGGTTTCCTGATCAACAGAAACACCAATTATTTCAACCCCTTTTGAACCATATTTCTTTTTCAATTCAACTAAATCCGGAATTCCTTTTCTACAAGGCGGACACCAGGTTGCCCAGAAATCAATTATTACAACTTTACCTTTGTAATCAGATAATTTTAATTGCTTGCCATCTGTTGTCGGTAAATTAAAATTATAAGCCATAACAGATTTTGTTTGACTTGCCGGAACATAATTTGGAGGATAGGGTCCCTGTTCGGGTTCGCTTCCGGTGTTATTAACTACAAATAATAGAAGTATAACACCTATAAAAAAGCCGGTGTAAATCCAGCTTCTCTGTTTCTTTGTAAGTCCGGATTTCTTTTCATTTATTTTTTGTTTATTCATATTCTCCTCGGAATTGATGGTGTGAAAGATAATAATTCTATTCTACTCTAAAAAATTCTTAACGCTTCTATTTAATAAATTATTCAATTCGATAGTAAAGTTTTCGATTTCGGTATTGCTAAATCCTTTTTCTTTTGCTGCATTTTCAAGCGAGCCCCAGATCGGTTCCCCGCATCGCAAACATCTTATACCCTTTTCCAAAAGATAGCTTACGGATTCCGGTAAAATTTTTACCAACTCTTCAATCTCAATTTCTTTATTTATTTTCTTCAATCTGTTCCTTTTTCTTTTTAGTTGGCAGCACTAAAATAAAAGCTATCAATGCTCCATAAAATGTTGATATATAAGGATTACTTGTTATCGGGCAGGTACCGCTATAGCATCCAATAAAAAAGTAATAAGCATAGCCCAATAATGCACCGCCAAAAATAGGTAAAACTTTTCTTAACAAAATATCGGTTCTTATTTTCATGCCAAAACACTTTTTAATGAATCTTTTACCTTATCTAAAACCATTTGTTCCGGTGCAGCACCTTCTATAAAAGTTGATTCATTAATTACAGTTCTTGGAACACCACGCACATTGTATTTATTGGATAAATGCGGAAACTCTGTTGCTTCAATCATGTCTCCTTTTATCTTATCGTTCAAATAAGAAAATTTATGTGCTGTAACAACAGCTTGGGGACAGTATGGACATGTAGGTGTAACAAAAACTTGCATATGAACGTCGCTATCAATCTTTTTTATTTCGTTCTCAATTTCAATCGGAAGACCTGTGCTTCCTGTACCAAGCATTTTAATATCTTCTAATAATGAAGCAAATTCATATCCGCTTGGAATACCGTAAAATTTTATTCCGTAATCCTTTCCATTCTCGTCAAGAAGAACTGTAGCCGGAATTTTATCGACTCCATATTTTTCTGCATCAGCTTTATCAACAATAAAATTTTTTACTTCAAGGCTGAGCTTATCTGATACTTCAACAAGTTCCGAAAGGATAGATTTTGTTTCTTTACAAAACTGACATTCCAATTCCTGTGTAAAGAAAATTATCTTTACACTTTTAGTAAGTATTGCAAGCTGATTCCTTAATTCGTTTTTTATATTATCGTCTAAATACATTTTAACTCCATTTTTTATGATAATTTGATGCTGATGAATAAAAAAAGATTCAGATTGATATGCTTGCTCTTAAAATGACCTTTTGATAGTTTTGAAATGGACTTAAAGAATTTACTGGAGATGATTATGCCTGAACATAAAAAACATTTATATATGACAGTATTTCCAAACAATGCTCTAATTGCATCCCAATTAGAACCTGAACAGTTTGGCGAGCACTATACAACAGGTAGCGAAAAACATTTTGGTCAAAAAGTTATTTTTGCAGAAATAGATATAAACTTTAGAAACCCTTACTTCGAAATTGATAAATATCTTGCAGAAACAGTAGAACATCCGGATGGACAGCCAAAGAAAACTAAGTTCATCTGTTCATATAATGTTTTGGAAAACGTACCGCTTTCTGCTATTCAAAAGCTGTATCTAGTCACAACGAATGGAAAAGTATTACCTTTAAGTTCATCTCCGGATGTAAATTATCATGATCCAAAGAAGATTAGAATATATCAGGAAATTTGTCCGTTGGACACATTGGTTGTTTCCAATATAGATCACAAAGAATTCGGGAAATTAATTACGACACAAATAGCTAAAGGCGCGCCAAAAGTATTATTCACACAAATTGATTTTGATGTGGACCATTTTCTTGAGAGTAACAAATCGAATCAGATTCCACATATTGATCTTCCGGCAGTAAATCCTTCGCGTTTCTTCGAGACTATTTCGGAATTAAAAGATCATCCGGAAAAAGTTACTAAAACAATTAGTCTGGGTGGAATTCTGCGGAATATATCTTATAAGTTTTTAAAGCACGGATTCTGGTTTGCTTGCTGCGACGAAATAAAATTTTTTCCAATGCCCTCTGTGGAAGAATTGGAAAATAAATATTTCTACTGGTGGAAATTTGTAAGATAAAAAATTTTGGGGTGGAGTTATTTTTTACCTTCACCCCATTTAAGTACATCAATTCTTACTTTTGTTAAACCTTTCTCAACAAAGTCTAGCTCTCTTGCCGCTCCTAAAGAAAGATCTATAATTCTATCTTTCCAGTAAGGCATTCTATCGTTAATTCTTAATATTACACTTTTATTATTAGATAAGTTTGTTACTCTAATAATTGTATCCATGGAATATGTTTGATGTGCTGCAGAGATCCCGTTCATGTCATATATTTCGCCATTATATGTTATCCTACCATGATATTTATCGGCATAGTAAGAAGCTATTCCTTCAACCGATTCTAGTACGGGATAACTATTATAATTGCTTAAATCTTCCTTATCAAAATATTTTTTTTCTGTTGTTGAAATTTGTTTTTCAGAAGAAAATCGTGGAAGAGAAGCACAAGCAAGTAATAAAAATGGTAATAGTGCTACTAAATATTTTTTCAAAAAATTTCTCCGGTAAAAATCTTTACTACTTCTCATTAAACGGCAGAGGGAACAGTTTCCTGTTCCCTCTTATGCCATAACTTGAACAGTTAAGTACCAGCCGACTTACTGAACAAGATAGCAATTACCGCTAATAAAATATATTTTTTTCCTTTTCTATTTTGAATGATTTGCATCACGCAAACGGCAATAAATTACTTAAATCAATTATAACCAAATGAATTGATATATTCTTTGGTTATTTCCACATTTATCTGTTTAATTGTATAGTTACCAAATATACCTAGTCCGCCCTTTATATTAGTAACATCAGGCTGATTAACTCGTACAGAAAATTCATCCAAATAAGTCTTTTGAAGAGAATAATACGAAGCCAGTCCGCCATCCATTAACAGAAGACGGAAAATCACTCCATCAATTTTGTAATTACTCTTTTGAGAATCACCATCAGAAATTTCTGCCATTGCACGGTTAATTGCATCCATTTCAAATGAAACACTTGTAATTCCAGCTTGAATCTGTGGGTAAATTGGTAATAAACCATTAATTGTATTAGCGTAAAATGCTGGGACTTTTTTCTGTTTCTTAACTTTCACCCCTCCTTTATCCTGAGTATATAATATAACAAGTTCAGGTGCGTAATAAACACCTGTTGAAGTTTGTGTTAGCATCCATTCTCCCCAGGTAAAATTTAATTTGCTTGAAAGAGGATTAGAAGAAATGGGTACACTTATAGAGTTTATATAAACTGAATAAATAGAAATAAGTTGGCTGGAAGAACTGAGCACTTTGCCATTAGGAAGGGTTGCTTCAATTCTTAAATTAACAGGTATACTAGTACTCTGGAATTTATTAGTGTAATAAATATTCATTGGGGTTTTGTATCTTGAATCAGGTGTGCGTGCTATTGCAGTATCTTTAAATTCCAAAACGTTATTGCCATAGTACAATTTTATTTTAGCCCCTTTTATAAAAGGATCCACTGTATTTGTTGTTGGATCAAAACCGCTTACATCATAAGAACGGGAAATTGTTGCGATCTGGTAAGTTGTATCAGTTCTAATAATACAGCTAAGTATATATACCTCTTCAAAATCTGTTTTCGGGTTTACATTATCTTCACATGATAAAAATGTAATTGTAAGTAATAATATTACAAATGCCATGTATAAATTTTTCATAATTCTACCTTTACAGTTGCTGTTGGGAAAAACGGAAGCATATCTACACGTTCACCAGTATCTCTTCTGAAGTAAAAAAGATTTCTTCTGTTGTACACATTCAATACACTTAAATCAAAATAGAGTCTCAAATTATTGATCTGAATTTTTTTAGATAAGCCAAGATCTAAACGGTGATAGTCTGGTAATCTTCCAAGATTTCTTTCGGATAATAAAATGAATGGATTATAAGAATTAAGATAGGATTGACCCGGATCGAGTTCATCAATTGTAAGCCGTTCGTAATATCCGGCCATTTTAGTAAAAGGCATTCCGCTTGTGTAAGTCCAGACGGCGCTGGCTGACCATCCCGCACCAAAATCATATTCGACCGATAGGTTAACAGTGTGTCTTGCATCGTAGCGAGGCGCATAACGAACTCCATTAACATCCTTGAAAGAATATGCTAAAGAGTATGATGCCGATAAATTAATTGGCCATCTCATGTAGCGTGATAGAAATTCAAGTCCATAAGCTTCTCCTTTACCGGTAATCAAATCATTATCGGATGGGAAGAATTTGCGTTCGTTAAGAACTGCAATGTTCTGGAGTAGTTTGTAATATCCCTCGATGTTAAATGATAGATCCGGAGTGGGGGTGAATTCAAATCCGCTTATATAATGAATTGAACTGGATGGTTGAAGGTACAAAGGTGTAATTAACCAAGGTTCAAAAATTGTAACTACTTCATTCTCATCCGAAATTGTAACCAGGTCTTGCATGTAAATTCCCCAGGAAGTTTTAAATGCAAGTTCAGGAATAAATCTAAGAGTCATTGCAAGTCTTGGTTCAAAGAAGTAGGAAGCGCCGCCGCCGGCAAGTCGGGTAAGATTTATTCTGTTTCCAAAATCAATTCCAAGTAAAGAGAGCTGCAAAAATTTGTAACGTAGATACGCGCTTATGTTTGTTCCTTTGGAACCGATATCTTTAAACTGTCCTCTAAAATTTTCAAGAAGAAGTTTGGAGTGAACTTCCGAGATTTTAAACCCTCCGCTCAATTCGTCCTTACTATCATAGACATAACTAAAATCCATTCTCATCACAACATCATTCATTTCATTTGTTACACCTTTAGCACCGCTTTCGTTTGGAATTCTTTCGCCATAAAAATTACTCATCCCCACTTCAACCTGGTAGAACAAAGGCGAATCGGAAATTTGAAAATAATTAAGGTTGAGAGTCGTGTTCGACCACTTAAAATCCTCTCTCTTTATATTATTGTTAAGGACTTTATCGTTGCTATGAAAAACGCTAACAGTAAATTTGGCGTCTTGCATGAACTCATCATCCTGATAATTTACTTTTGCGAACAAATCATAAAAATCCGCGGGAATAGAATTATCGTTTCTAAACTTCTTAAGAATTTTATCGGAATAATTTTTTCTGAAGCTCGCAATAAAAGAGCCGCCCGGAAAAGGACCTTCCACCAACCCCTTTGCTGTTAACAAACTCAAACTTCCCTTAGCACTCAGGTTATTTCGATTACCGTCTCTTGTAACAACTTTAAGAACCGACGAAAGTCTTCCGCTATATTCAGCCGGAAATCCTCCTTTATAAAATTCAACAGAGCTAACCATGTCCGGGTCGATGGCACTAAAAATTCCGAGAGCATGAAACGGGTTATAAACCGGAATGTTATCAAGTAGAACAAGATTCTGATTGCTTGAACTTCCGCGCACATAAAATCTTGCCGATACATCACCGGCAGTTTGAACACCGGGTAATTTCTGCAAAGCTTTAAAAATATCGAGCTCTACACCTTTAGGAAGATTTTCTATATCCCTTATAGCAAGTTTTTGCAAGCTTAAGTCTGTTGCATTTTCCTTTGCAACCTTTTCACCAATCTTTTCGATTGTTTGAAGTTGAACCCCGGTTGATTTTAAAAGAACTCTAATATCTGTAACTACATAGGGTTCTATGTACATTACATATTCCTTTGTTTCATACCCAATGTAAGAAACCCTTATGGTAAGAGGTTTATCATGAGGAAGTGAGGCCATTAAAAAGAATCCTCTATGATCTGTAGAAGCACCTCTATTAATTTCTGGGATATAAACATTTGCATAAGGTAGAGCTTCACCGCTTGTTGAATCTGCAACAAATCCTCTTAACATACCCCGGTTTTGTCCAAACACAATAGTTGCGGTTAACAGCAATAAGATTATTGTAGATCGTTTCATAATTTCTTCTATTTATTATAGCTCTAAATTAAACAAGTATTAATTGTAATAAAACACCGTTTGCTTATATGTAAAATTTCAATGATAAAATCGTTAAAGCAACTATTTTTTCCAATGGAAAAATTTTGTTACCTTTTGCGGGCAATTTTCAAAATATTCGTTATCTGGAATCACTCCCCTGCCCAGACCAATTCTTAATTACTATTAGGATTTTAAATTGAGCAAAAAAGCCGCACTCAAAAACAGAGCCAGACTAATACTAAAAGACGGTAATATTTTTGAAGGGAATTTATTCGGTTATCATTCCTCCACGGCCGGCGAAGTTGTTTTTAATACCGGAATGGTTGGCTATCCCGAAACATTAACCGATCCTTCTTACAAAGGTCAGATTCTTGTAATGACATACCCGTTAATTGGTAATTACGGAATTCCAGAATTTAATAGCGATGACGATATTCCTAATAATTTCGAATCGAATAAAATTCAAATTCAAGGATTGATCGTATCAGAACAATCAGAGCATTTTAGTCACTGGAATGCTTTCCAAAGTTTATCAAACTGGCTAAAAAAATATCATGTGCCCGGATTATACGGAATCGATACACGTAGACTAACAAAAGTTTTACGCGAACAGGGTACTATGTTGGGCAAAATTGTTATTGGTGACGAAAAAATTAATTACTACGATCCCGATATTGAAAACCTGATATCAAAAGTGACGGTTAAGTATAAAGAAACCTTCGGTAACGGTAGTATTAGAATTTTGTTAATTGATTGCGGATGTAAAAAAAGTATTTTAACTAACCTATTAGAAAGGGACGTTACTGTTATTAGAGTTCCTTACGATTATGATATTGATGAAGAAGATTACGATGGAGTTGTAATTTCAAATGGACCCGGAAATCCAATCGTATATAAACAGCTTGTATCAACCACGCGGAAATTAATAAAGAGACAGGTTCCTATTCTTGGTATTTGCATGGGTCACCAGATACTTTCATTAGCGGCGGGGGCAAAAACATATAAATTAAAATACGGACATCGTAGTCAAAACCAGCCGGTTAAAGAAGTTGATTCTAATAAATGTTATGTAACTTCTCAGAACCATAGTTTTGCTGTTGATACAAAATCGTTACCGCGTGGCTGGCAGCCATGGTTCGAAAACTTAAATGATTATTCAAACGAAGGTGTGCGCCACGAAAAACTTCCATTTAGAAGCGTGCAATTTCACCCCGAAGCAGCACCCGGACCGGTTGATACTTCATACATATTCGATGAATTCTTAAAAGAATTGAAATAAGGGAATAAATGAAACAGAAAAAAGTTTTAATTATCGGAAGCTCGGCTCTTAAAATTGGTGAAGCCGGAGAATTTGATTATTCCGGTTCGCAAGCCATAAAAGCATTAAAGGAAGAAGGGATCTACACAATACTTATTAATCCTAACATTGCAACAATTCAGACTTCCGATTACCTGGCCGACAAAGTTTATTTACTTCCTATCAATACACATTATGTTGAACGGGTAATTCAAAAAGAAAAACCGGATGGAATTATTCTTGGTTTTGGAGGTCAAACTGCACTTAATTGTGGATTGGCTCTCTATCGGGAAGGAATTCTAAAAAAATATAAAGTACAGGTACTTGGCACTCAAATAGACGCAATAGAAAATACAGAAGACAGACAACTTTTTTGTAATAAACTTGCAGAGATTGATGTTAAGTTTCCTCAAAGCAAGGCGGTTAATACTCTTGATGATGCTCTTCAGTATGCAGAAGAAATCGGGTTTCCTGTAATTATTAGAATAGCTTATGCTCTTGGCGGACTTGGTTCCGGAATTTGCAGAAACAAAAAAGAAGTTAAAAAAGTAGCCTCAAAAGCACTCTCTTATTCATCACAAATTCTAGTTGAAGAATATCTTGAAGGCTGGAAAGAAATTGAATATGAAGTTGTTAGAGATAAATATGATAATTGCATTACCGTTTGTAATATGGAAAATCTCGATCCAATGGGTATTCACACCGGCGAAAGTATTGTCGTTGCCCCGAGCCAGACTTTAACTAATAAAGAATATCATAAACTCCGCGAAATTGCAATCAGAACTATCCGTCATCTTGGAATTGTTGGTGAATGTAATATTCAATATGCACTCGATGCAAACTCTGAAGATTACAGAGTAATCGAAGTTAATGCCCGGCTTTCAAGAAGCTCTGCGCTTGCATCTAAAGCAACGGGATATCCACTTGCATTTGTTGCTGCCAAGCTTGCTTTAGGTTATGGTTTACATGAACTACCAAATTCTATTACAAAAACCACCAAAGCATTTTTTGAACCGGCGCTCGATTACATTGTAATAAAAGTACCGCGCTGGGATTTAAAAAAATTCCGATTGGTAAAACGTAAACTCGGTTCTTCTATGAAATCCGTTGGCGAAGTAATGGCAATTGGTAGAAAGTTTGAAGAAGCAATTCAAAAAGCAATGCGAATGTTAGATATTGGAGTTGAAGGATTAACCGCGAGCCGTACAAAAGTTGAGTTTGAAGAATTAGAAGAGACATTAAAAAATCCTACCGAGGAAAGAATTTTTGCAGTCATTCAAGCTCTCAAGCAAGGATATTCTGTTGAATGGGTTCATTCACTTACTCATATCAATAAATGGTTCTTATATAAAATTCAGAATATTGTTAATATCGAAAAGAAGATTGGAAATCATAAAACGCTTAATAGGGAATTATTAATTGAAGCAAAGCAACATGGTTTTTCGGATCGGCAAATTGCAAACCTTTTAGGAAAAGATGCTCACGATATATATGTGTTAAGAAATAAATACGGCATCAATCCATTTATTCAGCATATTGATACACTTGCAGCGGAATATCCCGCAAAAACAAATTATCTTTATCTAACATACAACAGTTCTGCTCACGATTTTGATTTCAAACTGAATAATAGTGTAGTAATAATCGGTTCCGGTCCATATCGTATTGGCAGCTCGGTTGAGTTTGACTGGTGCTGTGTAAACACAAGCAAAACTCTAAGAGAACAGGGTTATAAAACCGTAATTATAAACTGTAATCCCGAAACAGTAAGTACTGATTACGACGAATCCGATGCACTCTTTTTTGAAGAGTTGACAACCGAAACGATATGGGAAATTTATGATGCGATTAAACCGAAAGGCGTAATCGTTTCCATGGGCGGTCAAACACCGAATAATCTTGCATTAAAGCTGCACAAAATTGGTATTAAAATTCTTGGTACATCACCGGAATCGATCGATAGAGCAGAAGATAGAAGTAAATTTTCTGCAATGTTGGACGAACTTGAAATTGAACAACCCGAATGGAGTAAACTCTCTACATTACAGGATGCTCTCGAATTTGCAAACAAAGTCGGTTACCCGGTATTAGTCAGGCCCTCATATGTTTTAAGCGGTGCCGCTATGGCAATTGCCACCGACGACATGGAGCTTACTAAATTTTTACAGAAGGCGGTTGATGTTTCTCCGGAATCGCCCGTAGTAATTTCTAAATTCCTTGTTAATGCAAAAGAACTTGAGTTTGATGCCGTTGCACAAAATGGAAAAATAATTTGTTCTGCAATTTCTGAACATGTTGAAAATGCCGGCGTTCATTCCGGTGATGCAACTCTTGTTTTACCCGCACAGCGCACTTACCTTGAAACAATCCGGCAGATAAAACAATTTTCTTCGGATATATCAAAATCACTAAATATTAATGGTCCATTTAATATTCAGTTCTTGGCAAAGGATAATAAAGTTAAAGTTATTGAATGTAATCTACGAGCTTCGAGGAGTTTCCCTTTTATCTCAAAAACATTAAAAAATAATTTTATAGAAGCTGCAACAAAAGTTATAATTGGTAAGAAAGTAGATGTAATTCCGGATAACATTTATGCATTAGATTATGTAGGAGTTAAAGCGCCGGAATTTTCCTTTACTCGTTTGGAAGGCGCTGATCCTACAACGGGCGTTGAAATGGCTTCCACCGGCGAGGTTGCGTGTTTAGGTGACGACTTTGATGAAGCATTTTTAAAAGCGCTAAATGCGGTCGGTTATAAATTCCCTATCAAATCAATCTTAATTTCTTCCGGTTCTATCGAATCTAAATCGGAATTATTGGAACCGGCACGACAGCTAATTAAAATTGGAATTCATTTTTATGCCACACCGGGAACAGCAAAATTTATGAAGGCAAATAATATTCCGGTTGAAACAACAGAATGGCCAACAAGCGGAAAATCGCCTAATTCAATGGACTTACTTAAATCCGGAAAAATCGATCTCGTTATTAATATTCCCAAAAATTTTCAGGAAGAGGAATTGACTAACGACTATTTAATCCGTAGAACTGCTGTTGACTATAAAATACCCTTGATAACCAACAGACAATTAGCTATGCGATTGGCAGAAGCTTTGTCGAATAAAAATCCACAATGTCTGCAAATAAAAAGCTGGGATGAATATTAATCCTTAAAAATATTTACACTTTTTAAACTTATAACTATATTTACATCAAATAAAAGAAAGCTTATCATGACCACACATGAAAAGCCATTATTACTAATTGTAGAAGACGATTTTGAAAATCAGAAATTTCTGCAATTTTTTCTCCGCAAGTATTTCCGTATAGAAGTATGCGATTCAGCAGAAACGTTCTATCAGAAAATGAA
>Ga0067045_1029224_pt1 | contig 22754 bp, 11 predicted proteins | sample TerdegcTABiofilm_FD_59184 | JGI IMG/M metagenome (GOLD analysis project Ga0067045, IMG submission 59184) | Combined Assembly of (Gp0054472, Gp0054536) Wastewater bioreactor microbial communities from Singapore -Terephthalate degrading...
CCGGTACACCGGGCACGACACCCGCAACTTTGAAATCCTGCGCCGCGCCAATGCCCTGCGTAATCTGATTAATGGCAACCGGCCCTCCGCTGGCTTTGAAGGTGACGGCTACATCCGAACTGTCGCCTACATTCAATAGACCAAAGTCAATGGTATCCAGCGATGCGTTCAAGATACCGGATGGAATAATGCCGTATCCGTTTACGCTAACGGATAACGGACTGATCCCTGAATTATTAATAATATTCATCACATCGCTGAAAGCGCCGGATTCGGCCGGCTGGAAGCGAATCTCCAGCGGCAGCGTTTCACCCGCGTTCAGGATATACGGATAGGTTAGCGCGCTTATCAGAGTAAAGGCATTATTCTCCTCAAAGACAATGGAATCAATTTGCACCGGCCCGTTGTTCGCCGACAAATAAACCGTGTCGCGTTTTTCAGTATTCACGACAACCTGGCCAAACATGCACTCGGTTTTGGACAGCGTCAGATTGCCGATACCCGATCCGGAGCCGGTTAAACTAACAAACAAAGGCGCCGGGGCGTTTGTATAATCAATGCGCAGGGAATCGGTATAACTTATAAAACCCTGGGGTTTGAATGTGATATAAACCAGCATTGTATCGCCCGGATTCAATGTGGTCACCGGTTGGGGTGTAATCAGATCCACTCTGAAAAGATCCGGTTGTAATGAAACAACGCCTAAAATTTCCGTTGGAAATGCATTGGTTCCGATTTTCAAAACTCTCTGTACGCTGTCTCCGGGCTGGCAATTGCCAAAATGAAGCGCTACCGGCGATGTGCCCGGCGTACCTACCGCCGGTATATAAAGCGGCGAGAACATGGACGTCATTAATGCCGAGTCGGACAGGGCCGTGAAATGCGTACCCGGAACCATCGCCACGGCTTTCGACCAATTTCCGGCGTCATCCGAATAAGTGGTATCAATGAAGGTCAGCGTTGGAACATCGCCTTGCGGATACGCGCGGTATATCTGAATCATCGAATTCATCATACCCTTACCGGTCAGAATATTTCCCGACTGCAAGCCGGTAATCTCCGGTATTCTTGCTCCGCTGTTGGCCGGTTCGGTAATCAGCAGATTGAATTTCCTGTTGCCGGTGAATTCATTGTAGTGGATACTGTGGATTAAATTTCCAACCCCGGTACCGCCGATATTGATGCCGCCGCTGTCGCTGTTTGTAATCCGATTGAAGCGCATCGTAATATAATGAGAATTTTTTGCGTGAATACCGTATCCGCGATTGCCCAGATTCATATTTCCGCTGTTATCCGTTCCGATGTGGTTCCTGTCAATCACGGTATAGGTGGCATGATCCAGCATCAATCCGGCAAATTCACCCGCGGGATTATCCAGGCAATTTCCGGCAATGATATTGCGCCCCTGCACGGTGCCGTTTCCAATGGCATTACCCGTGCTGTACCCAATCCGGATACCATCAAGATGGTTGCCGATGACCATGTCGCCGGAGAGGTTGGTGCCGATATAGTTCCGCATAATCTGATTACTATCGGCAAATTCTTCGAGAACAATTCCGCCTTGGCTGTTTCCTGAGATAACATTCGGCGAGCCAAAATCCGTATGGCCAATAAAATTTTTGTTCGGGCCTGATTGCAGGCGAATACCGTCGCCCTGATTGCCCAGAGCGTTGTGTCCGGTTATATCAAGACCAATGATATTACCGTAGATATGATTATGATGCACGCCGCTTCCGTGAAAACGTATGCCGGTTGATAAATTACCTGAAATCAGATTATTCCCTGTGGCGTTGCCGTCGCCGATAAAATTATTGACGATCTGCCCCCCGTTTTCCGTCATGAAATACACGCCAATCTGATTTCCTCTTTGTAAAAGACCCGCTGAATCGGTTCCGATTTTATTCCCCAGGATCGTATTATCGGATAAAACAGCCGTGTCGATACCGCAATAGAATTGAATTCCACCCGAATTGGCTGATACAATATTTCGGTAGATTTCATTGTATCTTGAATTGTTTTCAACCCGAATACCGGCCACAGCGTTGCCGGCGGCGGTCTGACCATCGGCATGAAGGCCGATGATATTAAAGCGAATTAAATTATAAGAACTGTTATAAAGATGAATACCATAATTACTGTTACCGGAGATAATATTGCGCCCCTGACTCGTTGGATCGCCGATAATCGTTGAATCGGCATCGACAATCAGGATGCCATTGACATTGGGAAGCGTGGCTATTCCTTGAGCATTAACGCCGATGTTATTTCCGAGTATCCGGTTATTCCATGCTTCAGCAGACTCAATATAAATTCCTGAAGCAATATGGCCAGATATTAAATTATTCTTCACGACATTCTGTTGCGCGCCATTTTGAATGTACACTCCTGTAACATTTGGACGCGCTTCCATGCCCGTCGGGTCCGTGCCGATGTAATTGCTGTTGACTTCATTATAATCCGTTCCGGTACCGGTAATGCGGATACCGCTGTTGTTCATCGCCGATTGCGCGCGGTTTCCGCCGATGATGTTCCTGCCGCCGGGAGTCCCGTCGCCTATAAAATTATATCGGGCGCCATCGGAAATTAAAATTCCGAGAACACCGCTTGTATCACGGCCATTTTTATCCAGTCCGATATAATTGCCTAAAATATAATTGGAGTCTGTTCCGGCGCCGGTGATCAACACATCAGCATACCATTGGCCAGCGATTAAGTTTCGGCCATCTATCGTTCCGTCACCGATAGAGTTATAGGATGCGCCATCTGCGATTTGAATTCCGCATCGTCCGCCTCCGGCATGGTTTCCTGCAAAGTCCACTCCGATATAACACCCCAGTACCTGGTTTCCGTTGCCGGTTATATGAAGCGCCGAAATGCCGTTCTGGGCGCCGTTGCTTGCGATGCTCATATTTTTGAGCACATTGTTATGACCGGTGATGACAACCGTGTGCCCAATATCAATACTTGCGAGACCAAGATGAATATCCGGTATTCCGTCATGGTTCATATCACCGTCGATTACTGTACCGTCGGACGAGAGCACGTAAGTCATGTCTGAATATATAATCGTCTGAGGTGGCAGTTTAAATGTAATTGAATCCGGTCCCGGGTTGTTATTGGCGTATGTAACGGCGTAATCCAGTGAACCTGGTCCTGAATACGGGTTCAACCGGTTAACGATGAGCGGGAATATCACCATAACCGGATTGGAAAACGCCGATGTATTCATATTATGCGTCTGCAGGGCGGTAATATTGTAATTGATGACAGAATCCGGAAGCACAAAACTCCAATAACCGTCGCTTCCTTCCTGCGTGGTATCTACAAAGAACTGTCCCTGATCGCCGTAATCGTAAAAGATTTGAATTTGCGCATTATTAAAAGCCCCGGAACCATAGACCATATGTCCGACTATCGAATCAATTACCGGAGGCGGAATCTGGTTCTGTGCCACGCTGTCGATATATATACCGGCGGTGTTATTGTAAATCGAATTTCTGAAGAGGGTATTTTGATAGGTTGTGGCGCTATTAAAAGATACTCCATAGCCGCCGTTATTGGCAATGACATTATCGACAACTTCATTGTAAGCGACACTCCAACCGCTTTCAGATTTTAGGTAGATACCGTTGACGGTGTTACCCAAAGGACTGACTCCGTCGGAATTGAGGCCGATAACATTGCCGATGATCTTGTTGTACACGCTGGTTACGCCACCGGTGATATCATTGGTGATGACCGCCACGCCGTGACCATTGTTTCCGGAAATCACATTGCGCATCCAGGGGCTGTTTCCGCCAATTTGATTATAACTGGATTTACGAATCACCACGCCGCTTTCGTTGGGAATTGCGTTGGTACCTGTGGGATCCGTTCCGATGAGATTTCCGTATACATAATTCGAGTCGGCATAATGGAAGAGAAGCCCACAATAGTCACTATTCGCAATGACATTACCTCCGCCGGGAAGTCCGTCGCCAATAAAGTTATTGGCTCCGCCCCACACCGTTACGCCAATTATGTTATGTCCTGATAACGCACTGCCGTAGATGTTCAGACCAAACCAGTTACCGGTCACATAATTTGAATCGGTAGCATCGCCCATGATGAAGAGCGATGCGCTAATAGTTTCATTAACCATCCCGCCAGGAGGCTCCTGGGAATAAATATAATTACGCTCTTCATCCGTATGGCCGCCGATAATATTACCCCGGGCTCCGCCGGAAATCATAATACTGCTCTGATTCGGCAGGGAATCGGTACCGGCCGCATTCAAGCCGATAAAATTACCGGTAATAACATTGTAGTTGGTTCCCGGCTCCATAATCCGGATGCCGATGCCATCCCGGTTTCCGGCAATCACGTTGCGCCCGGCGGCCGTTCCATCGCCGATCTGATTGAACATGGCGCCGTTGGTTAATTTCACTCCGCAGTAATTCGGGTTTGCGGCCATGCCCGTGATGTCCGTACCGATATAACAGCCGAGGATTTTATTATAATGCCCGCCGTCAATAGTAATCGCGGCGCCGTTGTTGAAATTCTGATCCTTCAGCACCATTCCCTTTATGGTATTATGCGAGGAATAAATCAAGAAAATACTGCCTTCGACATTAAAGCCGGATACAACGATATCCGGAGAACCATCGGCATCTATATCACCGTCAATGGTCGTATAGTCATCTGATGACATAGCGGGTAAAACATCCGTGAGTTGGATAACGTCTCCTTTTTGCAGCGAGAACCGGATGACGTCCGGCCCGGGATGGGTATTGGCGTACTCCATAGCATAGCGTAATGTACCCGGTGTATTATTATCGATAATTCGGGATACCAAAAGCGGATCCGATAATCCGGAACTAAACGGCTCCGAAAATGCCGATGTGTTTCCGTTACTGTCCTGCAGGGCCGTGAAATTCATATTCAGCACCGGCATTACGAATTTCGACCAGTTGCCCGATGCGTCGGCATAAGTTGTATCGATGAATATCTGGCCTTCATCTTCATAATCGGCATAAATCTGTACCAGCGCGCCGGAAGCGGCATTGCCGGATAAAATATGAGTTAATGTGTCATAATTCAGAATATGCGGCGGCCATACGCTTTCCTGCGCGCTCGCTCCTATCAGGATCCCCAGATCCAGACTGTTATAAATGGTATTTCCGTAAAGCCGATTCTGATAAACATTCGGCCAATCGCCAATAACCAGTCCCGCATTATACGAATTCGCTATGACATTATATTCAAATGTGTTGTTGGTAACAAAACCAGGCTCTCCTCCATCAAAATAATCAATAAACGCGTTACTTTGATTTCCAATGGGCGTAAAACCGTCGGCCCCGACGCCGATGTAATTTCCGATAACTCGATTATCCTGAGCGTCTGCGATACCTTCCGTATTCAATCGTCCTTTCATCCATTTTTTGATTTGACCCAAGGAACGATGGCTGTTTTTGAATAAACCCGAATATTTTGATTTTCTTGTTTCGAGTTTTCCTTTGATTTTGGTTAAAAGAGAAGATTCTCCATGCTTGGGATTAGGTCCGCCTCCAAAAAAATCTCCACCGAGAATGCCGATGCCCATATCATTGCCGGCGATGACATTCCGGCCGCCTTCGGTAGCATTACCGATTATATTACCGGAACCATTAATAAACATGCCAAACTCATTGGATCTTGCTACTAAACCGGTTGTATCGGTCCCGATGTAATTTCCAAAGAAATAATTACTATCCGCCGATATGCTCTGAATGCCCATAAAATGATTGGCGATGACATTCCGGCCTTCCACCGTGCCGTCTCCGATGAAATTTTTCTGTACTCCCATAAAAAGCCCAACGGCGCACCCTGACGTAAAATCTAAAAAATCTCCGCCTTCCGCATTCAATCCGAACCGGTTTCCGATTACATAATTGGAATCGGTGCCCGGCATGCCCATCATGACGGAAGCAGGAAATATAAACCCGGTCGTGTCAGCGAAATTACAGAATAAATTTCGTCCGCCGGGATCGTGCGAGCCGATCTGATTGTATTTAGCTCCATTATCAAGAACGACGCCGACTTGATTCGGCAGGGGTTCCATTCCGGCGGCATTCAGGCCGATATAGTTACCCAAAATTTGATTATATCGGCTGGATTCACCGGTGATCCAGACTCCGGTTAAATTCCCTGAAATGATATTCCGCCCGGCCGACGTACCGTCACCGATTTGATTATACGAGCCGTTGGATATTTGAATTCCGGTTTCATTCATGTTATTAAAATTACCGTAGGGATCTGTACCGAAATAATTGCCGATAATTTTATTATAATGTCCCTGATTAATCACCAGCGCGCCTTCTTCCTCAGAATAGTAATTATTAAACACCAGCCCCTGAATGACGTTGTGCGACGATTCAATAAACATGATCGCGCTATAGTTGCCGCTGCCGGACAAAATAATATCCGGCTTTCCGTCTTCATCCATGTCGCCGTTAATGACGGTAAAACTGTCCGTGATATAATCCAGTGTGCTTTCAGTATACAAGGTTGTGAATTTTGGAAGCGCGAATAATATCGTATCCGGACCGATATGACTATTGGCCGAATCGATTGCCCAGCGCAGGGAACCTTCCATATAATCATTCGGATTCGTCACGAAAATTGCATTACTGTTTAGTGTGGTCTGGCTGCCTTCGAGAGGATTTACGGTCAGGTAATTGATGCTTTCACCGGAGCCGTTAAAGGCAAATATTTTGTAATAATACTCTTGATTAGGTAATAACATATTTTCGATGAAAAAATTATCGGCGCCCACGTAAGCGATTTCATTTAGGCCGAACCGATCGCCCGCTTTATAGGTTGTTCCATCAACGGGAATATAATCCGGCGCCTCGTACAATCGCCTTACGGCGATATAGCCGTCAGCCATCGGCGAGGCGTGATCGAACTGCGCGCGGAATCCCCTGGTCGTGACATCGGTAAAATTAAGATTCGTCGGCTGCGCTTCAGGCTCAGCGGCTAATTTCTTTTCATATTTCAGTATGGTTCCGTTTGCGCCGACCGCCCATCCGCGTCCGGGAGCAGGAAACGTGACATCATTAAGACTCTTGTTGGTGCCGGATGATTCGAGCGCCCATAAATCCCCGCCGTTGGTGGATTTCAGGATTGTACCTTGTTCACCTACGGCATACAAGGAGTTGCTGTTCATTGGCCCTATCGCCCACAGCATGGGCAGTTGCTCGGTAAAACCGGATTTAGGCGCTTGGATCAGCTTTCCGGTTACGCGGTCGATATACCTGCCTTTGAAACGTCTATTTTCTACTGTCGCCGAACCGGCTTGTTTTTTAAGGCCGCCATGTTTCAGTTCCCAGGTGACGCCGCCGTCGGTTGTTTTCAGAATAGATGATTCATTGCCGACAGCAAAACCGGTCATGGCATCAATGAATTTAATATCGCCGGCATAGGTTACTACGCTTGGAACGTTGTAGTCATCCCAGTTGTTTCCCCCATCGGTTGTTTTCTTTATGATAATCATGCCGAAACTGTTTTCGGTCGCCAACCATCCCGTGTTTGCATCAATAAAGAAAATGGAATAGCTGCCGACCATTGACCCGGCATCCTGACTGAACCAAGTATCACCCCCGTTAATGGTTTTATAAACATAGTTTGGGCCGCACGCCCATCCGGTTGAATTGTTAATAAAAAACACGGAATTCAGGTATAACGTGCTGCCAGCGTTTCTGGTTAGCCAACTCACGCCGCCGTCGGTGGTATAATGGACGGTACCGTTTAGACCAACGGACCAGCAATGTTCGTCATCGGTCGAAAAAAGATCGATCATTTCTTCGCCAGCAAAACTGGCCGCCTGATACCATGTTTGCCCGCCGTCCGTCGTACGGAAAATGATGTCCTGGCTTACACCGTAATCCGTTGCCAGCGCCCAACCGGTCATTTCATTCGGAAATGACATGGAATAAAAATCGCCGTCGATCAGTGTCCGGCTGACTTTCGTCCACAGCGCGCCGCCGTCAATAGTTTTGATAATATTTCCGCCGTTACCGACCGCCCACACTTCGCCTGTGCTGCCGGCGCTGATTCCATTCAGTATTGATGTCAATCCCGATGTTTGCGGCGCCCAGTTTTCTCCGCCGTCCATGGTATAATAGATGACGCCGCTTTCGCCGGTAATCCAGCCGTACTGCGCGTCGGCGAAATCAATCGAATAAAAAGACGCCGCGGTACCAACCGATATCGGATACCATGAAGCGCCGCCATCGGTTGTTCGGGCTATGCCTCCGTTGGGACCGCAAACAATCCCGATAAGCGGTGACGTGAAATGAACAGCATAAGCTCCGCTTATCGGCAGGGACTGACTTGACCATACCGTGCCGCCGTTGGTAGTCTTATAGATCCAACCCATATCCTCTGTGTTTAATTTGCTCACAAATGTTGTCACCGCCCATCCGGTATCCGCGTCAATAAAAAATATATCATTACACCCGCTCACTATAGCTCCCGGATCAATCCATGTATAGCCCCCGTCGGTGGATTTATAGGGATGGCCGTTAATGCCGATAGTCCAGCCGATAGTCGGGCTCACAAAATACACGGCATTCAGATTATTCGCAGGAGCATCAAGAACTTCCCACGATTCACCGCCATTGGTCGTTTTAAAGACACGGTAAGATTCTCCCCTGCCGACAATCCATCCGTTCAGCGCGTCGTAAAAAAAGACCGAATTGAAATCCATCATGTAAAAAGAAAAATCCAGTACAGTCCAGGTCACGCCGCCGTCGGTGGTTTTCAGGATTGACGCATTTTCACCGACCGCAACGGCGGTGTTTTCGCTGAGCGCGCAGACCGAATTCAGGCTATTACCCTGCGGCCATGGCGCATACACCGACCAGTCAGAATTTTGTGCCTGAACCGACAACGGTAAAAGAATTATACTGATGAATAGTAATGCTTTTTTCATATATCTCTCCTGATTAATGTTCTTAAAAAATTTTTATGGATTTAATCGCAATAGAAATAACTTAATTAGTTACTATTATGTATGTAGGTTATCTTTTTTTAAAAGATGAGCTATCTCTTTTAAAAAGTAAGCTATATCTTTTAAAAGTGCAAGTAAATCGGAAAGAAATTTTCAGAAATAAAATAACCGGCTGCTGGATATACCATACGATTTAAATACAGACGATTAGCAGAACCGTCATTTTATTTGATCAGCAGCATTTTACCGGATCGGACGCCATGGCCCGTGATGAGCCGGCGCATGTAGATTCCGCCCGATACGGCATTGCCGCGGCCATCTTTACCGTCCCACATCACTTCGTGTGTTCCGGCAGTCTGCCGCGAGTTCAGGAGCGTGCGCACTTCGTTTGCGCAGTTCTGAAAATCGTGGCGGAATCCGGGCAGGGCAGCATATTCGGGAACCATGCCCGCCCGACCCGCAAATCGGTTTGCGGATGGATTTTTTACAAGTTTCATGATCGGGTCCCCATTCAGGGAATAACTCACGAATTATTTTTTATCGACGTCAATGGTTAATAATTCTTCCCAGCGCGAAGTGTAGCACGGCGTCAGGCGTTCCTGTCGCAGTTTCCACTTCCGGTCGTATCCCTGCGCAAGCAGGCGCACGCGGTCTTTACCCATAGTATCGTTGATGGCGTCCATTACTTTCATAAGGGCGCGCTGTTTACCGCGGTCGGCCTCGTCGAAGAAGTTGCGCTGCACCTGATCCTCCGGCACCAGCCCGGACACGATGACGCCGGTTTTTTTGTACTGATATCCTTTTTTAAAAATCGCCTTCAGCCCCTGTTTGGCGTAATGCACGATTTCGGGCGTGTAATTCGTGGCGACGGGCAGGGTGATGACTTTGCTGTTGAAATACTGCGGCAGGTCTTCCTTGAACGGGTGCGTTTCCAGAAACACCGTCAGCATGTTGGCGCAACTTTGCTGCTGGCGCAGTTTGCGGGCGCACGTCGCGGCGTAATTAGCCAGCGCCTCGGCGATCGTCTCGAAATCCGAAAGCATCTGGCCGAACGAGCGCGCCGTGCCTATCGCTTTCTTCGGCGCGGGTTCCGTGTCGAGTTCGATACAGGATTCGCCGCGCAGTTCTTTGACTAACCGCAAACCGACGAGGGTCATGTGTTTTTGAATCCACGCATCTTTGGCCCGCGTAAGATCAAGAGCCGTGAGAATACCGTAGGATTTCAGGAATTTGCTGTATTGCCCGCCGATTCCCCAGATGTCCTTAACGGGAAGTTTTTCCAGCGCTTGCCGGATCGATTCGGGATCCGCGAGCAGATGCACGCCGCCGGATTTCTTGGCGATTTTATTGGCGACCTTAGCCAGCGTTTTGCTCGGGGCGATGCCCACGGATACCGGAATGCCGGTCCATTGTTTAATTTTCCGCCGGATCCGGAATCCCAGTTCGGTGAGGTCCTCACGGTAACCGGAAAGATCGATAAACGCCTCATCGATAGAATAGATTTCAATTTCCTTCACGAGGGTGGCCAGCGTGTTCATCACCCGCTCCGAAAGGTCGCCGTAGAGCACATAATTGGACGAGAATACCGCCACGTGATGCTTCTGCAGGAACGGCTCGATCTGGAAGGCGGGCATGGCCATCTCGATGCCGAGCGCCTTGGCCTCGTTCGACCGCGCGATGATGCAGCCGTCGTTGTTGGACAGCACCACCACCGGCCGGCCCTCGAGTTTCGGGTTAAACACCCGCTCGCAGGACGCGTAAAAATTGTTGCAGTCAACAATCGCGATCATTTCGGTTTATGGATAATATACGCGACAATGCCCCAGATCTGGAAATCTTTCTCCTCGGTAACTTTGATGGGCTTGTAGGCGGCATTTTCAGGAACCAGATATAATTCGCCTTTGATTTTTTTTATGCGTTTAACGGTAAATTCTCCGTCGATGACGCAGACGGCAATGTCGCTGTTCTTCGGCTCCAGCGCGCGGTCCACCACGAGCAGGTCGCCATCGTGGATGCCGGCGTCGTTCATGGAATGGCCGGCAACCTTCACAAAAAACGTAGCGGCCGGGTGTTTAATCAGGTGCTGGTTCAGATCCAGCTTGAGTTCCACGTAATCTTCCGCCGGCGAAGGAAATCCGGCCGAGATTTTGGAGTCATACAGCGGCAGTTTCAGATTCAGCGTCGGATCGAAGCTGTAAAATTCCAGTTTCTCTTTTTTATAGATTTTTTTCAACGTTATATTAGCCATCACGCCCTTCCTTACCGGCTCTGCCCTTTCAGCAGAATCTGGTTGTTTTCGACACGCACCTGATTGAGTTCGACGGACTCCAGCGACAGGCGCACCGCATCCCGGAGTTTTTTCGGGTTTATATCCAGCATTTCCGCTAACGTATTCAGGTCATGTTCCGTCTCGCCGATTTTTACACGCGAATCTCCGCTGATGGTAAGCGCGTTATTCTCCAGCACCGGCCTGCCTTCCACGCCGATATACACTTCCTGATCCTTCAGAAACGGAAAAATCGTCATGGCTTTGTCGAGCGTTTTTTGCTCTTTGTCTCCCAACTGGTCTTTAGACAAATCGGAAAGATTGACCACCGCGCCGGATTCCATCGTTCCATTCTTAATCTCCGTATGGGTCGCTTTAATCACTTTACTCAGGTCGCTTTCGGCCGATTTTTCCAGCAGCGCGGCCAGCAGCAAATCGTTGACCTCGTCTTCACTCAGACTCAACTCAACGGGCTGTGCGGTTTTCTGCTTGCCGGTTTTTTTTAACGGCGCGGACAGTTTGTTTGAAATAATCGCCCTTGAGCGCTCCGCGGTTTTTCGCGTATCGATGATCTGATAATTTCCGGCGGCCTGCGGCTTGTACCACGAAGGCAGAGTGGTAACCTTGTTCCAGTAATAATAAATCACCACCAACACGGCGATAAGGATGACTAATAAAAATATCAGTATTTTTTTTAACATATACGCTCCTGCCTTGACTGTATAAGTATCATAACAAGAATTATTTTGCTTTTCAATATCTATTTGAATATCTTATGCCTTTGTAATTATGACCCACCTAATAAAGGATTTCCCAATGAAAAGTTGGTTTTGCAGCCTTTTGGTATTGAGCGGATGGTTTGTGATGCAGTCTCAGATTGATAGCGCTCAGGCGCAGACAAAAATCAGTTCCCGATTGGCAAAGGCCGCTGAAACAGAGGCCTCCCTGCTGGTATGGATAACCTTTAAAGATAAAGGCGATATGGCTTCCAAATACCTTGACGCCCGCCGGACGGTCAGTACCCGCGCCCTGCAGCGACGCGCGAAGATGCGGCCGTTCGACCGACTCATTGAACCAAAAGACTATCCCCTGGAAGCCGCGTATGTCCGGCAGGTGGAAGGGCTGGGTATAAAAATCCGGCAGCCGTCGCGCTGGTTCAACGCAGTGAGCGCGTGGGTCAGCAGGGAACAACTGTCCGAACTGGAACAATTAAATTGCGTGGCTAATCTTGACCTTGTCCTACGCCTGAAAAAAGATCCGCATTCCCTGGAATTTCAATCGAAGGATTTCATTGAAGACAAGGCCGGACGCGATTCCAGGCGGGCAAACGTGCTCACGCTTGATTACGGAACTTCCTATACACAGGTCAATCAGATCAATGTGCCGGCGGTGCATAACCTGGGCATTTACGGACAGGGCGTGATGATCGGCGTGTTCGACGCGGGATTCAACAACCTTGGGCACGAGGCGTTTGACAGCATGGTCATCCTGGCAACCCATGATTTCGTGAACGGCGACAGCAGCGTGGCCGACGATCCCGGGCAGATGGGCGAGGGCAGTCACGGCACCAATACGCTATCGGTAATCGGCGGCTTTAAGAATGGCCAGCTGATCGGTCCGTCTTTCCGATCCACGTTTATATTGGCAAAAACCGAAAACACCGACAGCGAAACGCCGGTTGAAGAAGATAACTGGATCGCGGCCATGGAATGGGCCGAGGCCTACGGCGTGGATGTGGTGAGTTGCTCGCTCGGCTATATCGAATTCGACGGGCAATCGTATTATACATGGCAGTGGATGAACGGCGATTCCTGCCGCATCACCAAAGCCGCCGACATGGCCACATGGAACGGCGTAGTAGTGGTCAACTCCGCCGGCAATGAAAATGATAATTCCAGCCATAACACACTGGGAGCGCCGGCGGACGGCGATACGGTCATCGCGGTCGGGGCGGTAAATTCAAGCGGTACCCGCGTATCGTTTAGCTCGGTCGGCCCTACCGTGGACGGCCGCATCAAACCGGATGTGATGGCCATGGGATCGGGCGTGAAAGCGGCCTATGGAAGTCCCGGCGCCACCGGATATGAATATGTTGACGGTACGTCCTTCTCCTGCCCGCTGACGGCCGGCGTATGCGGATTGATACTTTCGACCAATCCGAATCTCACGCCGTATCAGGTACGCGAAGCGCTTCGCAATACGGCAAACAATGCCTCCAGTCCGAATAAGTATTACGGATGGGGCATTGTCAACGCGCTGAATGCGATCAATTATGTGCATATTCAGCATACTCCCGTCAGCGACACAGAAAATCCGGCTGGACCGTTTCCGGTCGAGGCGGTTGTGACCCATGCGGCTGCAATTGATACAGTATACCTGATATATGGATTAAACGGTGATTTCACGAACACCTTAATAATGAGTTCCCTCGGTTCGTCCTATACCGCAAATATTCCGAGTACGGGTGTACCAACCCGTTATAATTACTATATAAAAGTAAAAAACAAACTTGGCTCATTAACCTATGAGCCACAAGGAGCGCCCGGGCTATATCATTCATTTTATGCGGGCGCCGATACCGTGAAGCCCGTCATCACGCATACGCCGCTGGGTAATCAGGCGCTTTCAGCCTGGCCGGTTCCGGTTTCCGCGTCGGTTACAGATAATATTGGTGTGGACTCGGTGATTGTGGAATTTGCGCATAACGGCATGAGTCAGACACCTTTCCGGTTGGCGCGTAACGGTCTTACGTCTGAATATGGCGCGCTCTTCAGCAATATTCCCGTCGCCGTTGGAGATTACATCGATTATCGCATCATTGCGAACGACATGGCAACTACGTCCAATACTGTAATCGTCCCGTCCTCGGGTTATTACCGTTTTTATATCGTCAATTTAACCGTTTTTTCTTCGGATTTTAATACGACATCCGGCGGTCTGACCGGTAATAACGACTGGGAGTGGGGCGTGCCGTCAGGTTCGTCGCCGCTGCCGCATTCGTCTCCGAAACTCTGGGCGACTAAGCTTGACACCAATTATACCGACGGGCCGCTGTTATCCACGCTGACCCTTCCGCAACTGACGGCTATATCCGGCAACGCGTCGTTCACCTTCTGGCAAGCATACGAAATGGAGAACGGTTACGACGGAGGCAATGTCAAGATGGCCGTCAATAACGGCGAGTACCAAATAATCACACCGGCCGGCGGATATCCGGTCAACGCGCTGAGCACCAGCTGGAATAACCCCATCGGCGGCCAGCCCGCATTCAGCGGCACGGCGCTGACCTGGCAGCAGATAACTTTTCCGCTAAACGGCATCGTTCAATCAGGTGATCAGGTTCGGATCAAGTTTGATTTTGGCGCAGACGACAGCGTGGTCAAAATCGGATGGTATATCGATGATTTCTCCGCTGTGGATCTGGGCACCGTTGTGACGGACATTAACAGTGAAGAACCGGCAACCCCGGACGCATTTGTGCTTTATCCGAATTATCCCAATCCGTTCAATCCGTTCACCACGATACGCTATCAGCTTCCGGCGGCGGGAAAAGTCACGCTGAAAATCTACAACCTGCTGGGACAGGAAGTCGCGACGCTGGTGAACCGTTCCCATGCGGCGGGCGTTTATTCAGCCGTGTGGAACGGACAAAACAGCACCGGCCACGCCGTGGCTTCCGGTGTGTATATGTACCGGCTGGAATTGATTTCCGGAGAAAAACGGTATGCCAGTACAAAGAAACTTCTGCTGATTAAATAAGACATTTACCAATCAGCAGTCCGGCTGACGGATTAAACGGAAGGGACAAACAGGCGTTTGTTAAGTCCCTTCGCTCATTCGTCTTTCATACCTGCGCCGTAATGCCGGTTAATCCACGGACGCTGGTTTACTCAACCTTCGAACTGACAGGTTTTAGAGTAACCGGCGGTGGCATCTTTACTATAAAATCATCAACCCCTAACGCGGGCATTCTGTAAATGCCCTGTTTGATGGTTTGGTATGTCTCCAGGATACGGCTCCAAGCCGGAGACGCCGGCCCGATAACTTACGGTAATTCCGGAAAACCGGCCACGGAGCCGGCATTCAGCGTAAACGCATTGGCCCAAACCATTAGTTAATGAGAAGTTAATGGAATTCGGTTAATGCTTTTTCTCTTTTTTTTTAATTTTATTTTTTGTATTCTTTTATTCATTTTTGGTTTTAAACAGAAAACTTAGTATTGGATACGTTATGAAAAAATTAGCGGTAGTCGCTTTTGGCGGAAATGCTTTTATCCGTGCCGGACAGAAAGGCACCATCGACGAACAGGAAGAAAATGTTTACAACACCTGCCGGAACCTTGTGGAACTTATCAAGCAGGATTACAACATTGTCATCGGCCATGGCAACGGCCCGCAGGTCGGAAATATTATGCTGTGCAACCAGGCCGGCTACAAGATGTATGGCATACCCGATATGCCGATCGACATTTCGGTGGCATATTCTCAGGGCTTCATCGGCTATATGATTGAGCAGCAACTCCGCAACGTGCTGGAGGCGCATGATATCCAGAAAGATATCATTACGATTGTCACGCAGGTGCTGGTTGATAAGAACGATCCGGCTTTTCAGAATCCGACCAAACCCGTCGGGCCCTATTACCGGAAAGACGAGATGGAAAAGATTGTAGCCGAGACCGGCGCCAAGTTTGCCGAGGATCCGAAGGGTAACGGCTGGCGAAAAGTCGTCGCGTCGCCCAAGCCGATCCGCATCAACAACCAGAAATCCATCGAAAAGCTGGCCCGCGACGGGCAGATTGTCATCGCGGTCGGCGGCGGAGGCATACCGGTTTTCTACGTCAAGGAGAAAAAACTGCAGGGCATTGATGCGGTAATCGACAAGGACCTGGCCTCCTCCCTGCTCGCCACGGAAATCCATGCCGACGAATTTTACATTTTGACCGACGTACCCAAGGCCTGTATCAACTTCCGCAAGCCCGGCGAGAAACAACTCGACACGATTACGGTGGCCGAGGCTAAAAAATACATTGACGAGGGCCATTTTGCCGCGGGCAGCATGGGACCGAAAGTCAGAGCGGCCGTGGCTTTCGTGGAAAACGGCGGCCAGTACGCCATCATCACCGAAGCCGGACAACTGAGCAATCCGGACGCCGGCACACGGATCGTGCTGAAATAACCCGAACCTGTTCAACCTATAAACATCATACCGGAGGAATTATGCCTTTTAATCTTCGCAACCGTCATTTTCTTAAAGAACTTGATTTCACGCCGGAAGAACTGAAATTTCTTCTCAATCTGTCCATCGATCTGAAAAAAGCCAAATACGGCGGTTATGAACAGCCGCGTCTGAGAGGAAAAAACATCGCGCTGATTTTCGAGAAGGCCTCAACCCGCACCCGTTGCGCATTTGAGGTGGCCGCCTTCGATCAGGGCGCGCAGGTCACCTACCTCGGACCGTCCGGCTCGCAAATCGGAAACAAGGAATCCATGAAGGACACCGCGCGCGTTTTAGGCCGCATGTACGACGCCATCGAATACCGCGGCTTCGGCCAGAAAATCGTGGAAGAACTGGCCGCTTACGCCGGCGTTCCGGTATGGAACGGCCTCACCGATGAATTCCATCCGACCCAGATCCTGGCCGATCTGATGACGATGATGGAACACTCCGACAAGCCGTTGCATCAAGTCAAGTTCTGCTACCTCGGCGACGCCCGCAACAACATGGGCAACTCCCTGCTGATCGGCGCGGCGAAGATGGGCATGGATTTCCGCGCGGCGGCCCCGCCCAAACTGCACCAAAGCGAGGAACTCCAGAAAACCGCCCGCGACATCGCCAAAGAAACCGGCGCGAAAATCCTCATCACCGACAAAGTGGCCGAAGCCGTTAAAGACTGTGACTTCCTCTATACCGACGTGTGGGTCTCCATGGGCGAGCCGGATTCCGTTTGGGGCGAACGCATCGAACTGCTGAAACCCTACCAGGTCAACAAGAAAACCATGGAACTGACCGGTAACCCGAAATGTAAATTCCTGCACTGCCTGCCGTCATTCCATAACCGCGAAACCAAGATCGGCGAGGACATCTACAAGAAATTCGGGCTCGACGGCATGGAAGTCACTGAAGACGTATTTGAATCGCCGGCATCGGTGGTATGGGATCAGGCCGAAAACCGCGTCCATACCATTAAAGCCGTCATGGTCGCCACACTGGGCGATTAAGTTTAATCCGGTGCTTTTTATAGAGGGCAGTTCCACCTGCCCTTTTTTTATTAAAACTTGAAATTATCCGTTTTATCACGTAAACTCTAAAATCATTTATGTCTACGAAAGCGCTTTGATGAAATCCATGTACCGTCTCTGCTTCCTTCTGGTTACGCTTACGGCCGTTTCCCCCGCGCAAGACCTTACCAGGCAACAACTCATTGACCGTTATCTCGACCGCAAAGGCGAAGTATATTTTCAATTCCATACCGATTCCCATGAACGGATTAACGAACTCTCGCGTATGATTGCCATTGACCGCGTCGTTCCCGCTAACGGAGGATTTATCGTTAATGCCTATGCGAACCGCGAAGAGATGGAACAATTTTCAGGTTTACATATCGAATGCACCGTCTTGCCGCATCCCGGAGACGCGGAGCACATCCGTATGAGTGCGGCCACGGATACCGTCATTAATTGGAACGTCTATCCGACGTACGATGCCTACGTAACGCTGATGTACGATTTTGCCGCGCGGTATCCCGGGATCTGCCAAATCGTCGACGCGGGTTTGACGGTACAAAGCCGTCATATCCTTTTCGCGCGTATAACGAATTTTTCCGACAGCCTGAACGTCAAGCCGAAAGTGATGCTGTCTTCCACGATGCACGGCGACGAGACGGCGGGATACGTAACTCTGCTGCATTTAATCGATACGCTTCTGCGCAGTTATGCAAATGATTCGCCGGTCGGCCATTTAGTCAGCGATTTTGAAATTTGGATTAATCCGCTGGCCAACCCCGACGGAACTTACTGGTCGGGCAATCACACGGTAACCGGCGCAAGAAGATATAATGCCAATAATAAAGACCTCAACCGTAATTTCCCGGATCCCGCGGCCGGCCCCAATCCGGGCGGCACCTGGCAGCCGGAAACACTGGTGATGATGCAAATCGCGACCCAGAACGCCTTCACCCTGTCGGCAAATTTCCACGGCGGGGAGGAAGTATTCAACTTCCCATGGGATACCTGGGCGCGCCTGCATCCGGATAATGACTGGTTTATCCGTCTGGCCCGTCTATACGTGGATACCGTGCATGCGTATTCCCATTCGGATTACATGACCGCGGTATTGGGATATCCCAATCTTCCCGGCATAGTTAACGGCTATGCCTGGTACCGCGTCACGGGCGGAAGGCAGGACTACATGACGTATTTCAGACATTCAAAAGAAGTCACGATAGAATTGTCCGGCACAAAACTCGTTCCGGCGGATTCTCTGCATAAAATGTGGAATTATAATGTCCGGTCTCTTTTACAATTTATTGATCAGGCGCGTTTTGGTTTACAGGGCATGGCAACGGATTCTGTAACCGGATTGCCGCTAAAAGCCAGCATCACGGTGATTGGGCGGGATCTGATGGACAGCACCTATGTCCTTGCGGATTCGGTATCCGGCAAATATTTCCGCCCCATTCAGGAAGGCGTTTATTCTGTTTTATTCCGCTGCGCCGGTTATTACCCTTTAACCGTAACAAATGTAAGGGTCGGCGCCGACTCCACAACAGTTCTAAACGTCAGGCTGACGCCGGTCGGTACGGATATTAAAAATATCAATCCGGACCGGAATCAACTAATCTTATACCGTAACTATCCCAATCCCTTTAACCCGACGACAACGATCACTTATTGCCTGCCGGCGGCGGGTCGCGTGAGTCTGGAAATCTACAACGCGCTCGGACAGAAAGTCCGAACGCTGGTTCAGGGAACACAAACCGCCGGTATGAAATCCGTCGTGTGGAATGGCGCCAGTGATGCCGGAGAAGCCGTTTCCTCGGGCATTTACGTGTACCGGTTAAAAACGGAATACGGCGTGCGTTCCGCGAAGATGGTGATGCTGAAATAAGACCCGTTATCATTGGCGGCTCATTCTGATATCAACCATTAGCAATTCTACCAAAAGGACGTATAAAAAAAAAAGAACCGCCATAACGGCGGTTCTTTTTTTCATTTCCGATGTAACGGATGAATTAATACTTAATCCGCAGTTCTTTCTCGTTGCCTTCGGCGTCGCGGAACTTGATCTTAATCTCTTCCTGCAGTACGCCGGCATCGGGAATGTCCTCTTCTTTGGTCTGGGTAACCGTTACGGAACCGTCTTTGCCGGAGGTCCCGGTCATGCCGGCTGTCACCGTGGTCGTCTGGCCGGAGGAGTTATTTGTCAATTCGATCATACCGTCCAGCCCGATGATTTTAGTGCCTTCGGTGCCCTCGAGTACCCAGAATTCCGTCCCTTTCACCGAAGCCACCGAGGTCGGCGTGGCCACCTGGAACGAGCCTTTCTGCTTGGACACTTTCACGAGCATCTCCCCGACGTCCATCACCACTTGCTTGGAAATAGACTTGCCTTCGTAGGTGCCCTGAATCTTAAGAATCGAGTTGGGCTTTACACGGACGATGCTTCTATCGTCGATGAACATGACGGCGGCGAATCCGTCTTTCTTGGTTTGTATCTGGTCGCCCGACAGCAGCTTGGAGCCCTTGTCGATTTTCGCCCAACCCTTGGCCTGCTTGGCCTGCACGTCGCCGACGACTTTCATAACCACGGCTACTGTCTTGTCGGCGCCGGCTTCCGCCCACATAACCGTACTGCCGATGATGACAGCCACCGCCAGCGCGCAGCCGATCAGTTTCATAATGGTTGATTTCATAGTTTTATCTCCGATTTTTATATTTTCATAATTAGGGTTTGATTTCCACTTTGAACTTCTCGGGCAGGTTGTTGACCTTGGCGCGCAGATCCTCAACCGTCGCGGCACTACCGTTAATCTCGATGGAGACGGCATTAAAACCTTTGAACGGATCCTGCAGGTTGATGTTGACGCGCGAGGCGACGATATTCAGGATTTCCTGCGTATTCAGCCCGGAGGACATCTGCTTTCCGGAACCGGTAACCACAAAATTGTGGATCACGCTGTTGACGAGATTGCGCGAACCGGTAATCGGGTCTTCCTGAATCATGGTAACCTGATAGCAGTACTGGCCGTCGAGCAGGCCGGGATTCCAGGTCAGGTTGTTTTCAATCGACGTCACCGGACCGCCGGCTGTGGACTGGTACGAGCGCGTGTTAACCAACTCGATAATGGTGCGCTGGGATGACGTGCGCAGAGCGTCTTCTTCCGTCTGTCCGGCCTTGAGGCGCGCAATGGTCAGCTGAAATTTATTACCGCCCACGGCGGCCCACTGGAAGAACGGCAGACCGGAAGTTTCCTCGCCTTTAGCCGGCATAATCAAATCCACCGTGGCGCCGGCAGTTACTTCCACGGTAATCGAGCCGCAAAGCTGGTAATTGAGGCTGCCGCCCTTAGCGGTATAAATCTCAAAACGGAAATTGCCGCTGGGCATACCGCCCATCAGATCCTGCGCGTACTTATCGTCAATCCGCGGTTTACGCGGCGCTGTCGGATACAGATTCATCGGGATGTTCCCGTTAATAAACTGAGGTACGGATACAAAATACGGAATACCGTTATTAGGTATCGTCAAGGTTACTTCCATATCACGGCTGAACAGGTTGCGGTTTCCGAGGAACAGGCTGATTTTAACGTTGACCTCACCGCTGCCGGTATCGCTTGAACTCCTCGTAAATGTAATACCGAATCTGGAAAAACCCTCCAGACCGCCGGTGTTGCCGCCGGAACCTATTCCCAGCAGGCCCATCGGGAAAAACTGGAACTGCAATGGCGTCGTGGGCTCCACCTGTACCTGAACACCGTTTATCTCACAGCCTGTCTGCGCGTTTAAGGATTGACCTTCCGCCATCCAGACGGTAAACAAAACGGCTAACAAAACCGCTATCAACCGTATCGGTTCATGCATTTTCATAAAACTCTCCTTTAGGTTTTTATGTTTATTTTTCGTCATTTTTTTCATATATATCAAACATAAAGGTATTTGGTATATATATTAAGTAAGTTTTTTATAATCCGCTGTGACCTGCGTCACACTTAATGAAAAATGATAAAATTAAGCTGTCTGTTCTTTCGTTTCAGATTTATATTTCCGTTACCATTATACGCACTTTGTATAATATATGCAAGTTATGATAAAACAAATTTTTATGCGGGTATTTTACTGATTCTTTCGGGAATGGCTTTAAGGTTCTACGCCGCGGGTTTTATAGGGGTGTTGTCCAGAAGCCTTTCCGGGCCTTCGGCAGATCAGTTAGTGACTTCAGGGCCATACCGCCAAGTTCGTAATCCCCTTTATTTAAGCAATATTTTAATATATTCAGGTTTTACAGTTTTGTCAAATGTTTTCTTTCCGTACTTTGCTGTATTTACGGTATTGTACTTCACAGGGGTGTATGCGGTCATGATAGTAAGTGAGGAAGATTTCCTCAAGAATAAGTACGGAGATGTCTATCAGCGCTACCTTACCGAAACCCCGGCATGGATTCCGCGGTTTCAAAAATCGTCATCGGTTTTCAACGGCGATATTCAATTTGACGTCCGGCGAGCCCTGCGTTCGGAGCGATCGACATGGAGCACATTCATTGCGGCGCTGACGGGAATTCTGGCGCGCCTGTTTGCCTGACTTTGCGCCAATAATCCCTTTCGTTATGCGTCCGGTAAAATCCGTCGATGCGATCACGCCGATCGCATCGATCGCAATCCCTTGCGGTAGATTTGATATTCAGAGATAATCCGTCGGATTTTTTACGATACCGAATACATGGCTACAAAGCAGGGGCGCGCGGTAATCAGCCGGTGAACCAGTTCTTTTAGGATTTGTTCCCGCCATTGTTTCAGGACGGCGTAATCGGCGGTCATGCCGTTGGAAACGGCCTGGCCGGCACTAAGACGTCAAATCGGTTGTGCGGTCAGCTCGTGATTATCCGCCACGTGTTTGATTGTCAAGGGCAGCCATGCGTTCCGGCTTGTAGGGGAGGACATTTCACAGTCCCATAACTGCAAAACACACAACAGTCTCCTTGTTTGGGTTTTAATGTTTTCCCGCAGCGCTCGCACTCATAAAAATACCGGCAAGCGTCGGTCGGCATCGTTTCTTCCTTTTGATGTCCGCACTCAGGGCATGTGATGATTGATTGCAGTATTAAATTCAAATTATTTCTTTCTTGCTGGTTATTGAACAGGCCGTCCTGGCAATGGTTTTTCTATATCGAACGAGTCTGTAAATAATTTTGTGTAAATGAGCGGTTTGTCATTTTAAAAAAGGCGTAATCCTTTCTTCGAAGATAATGGAAAATTGTGAAATAATAAAGCCCCAATTTTGAAGTGGCATTGTCCATTTTTTT
>Ga0067045_1029225_pt1 | contig 22750 bp, 16 predicted proteins | sample TerdegcTABiofilm_FD_59184 | JGI IMG/M metagenome (GOLD analysis project Ga0067045, IMG submission 59184) | Combined Assembly of (Gp0054472, Gp0054536) Wastewater bioreactor microbial communities from Singapore -Terephthalate degrading...
CTTTACAACTGATGATACAAATCCGCAGGTTCAGTTACCTGCAGATTACACATTTGTTGCCGGAGATAACGGGACAAAGACATTTACAAATGGAGTCAAACTTATTACTGCTGGTTCCCGCTATGTAAAAGCTGAACAGGTTGGTAATCCCTCAATCAACGGGCAGCAGAGCGGAATCAATGTTACAGCAACGACGCTGCATCATCTGAGTGTATATGGTCTTCCCTCACAGTATCCTGCCTGCGGGAGCCGTTCGGTAACGGTCGAGGCGAAGGACATATATGACAACCGTGTAACTACCTATACAGGTACGGTCTCATTCAGTTCCAACGATACACAGGCCACAATGCCGGCCAATTACACCTTTGTAGCGGGTGATCAGGGTATCAAATCCGTTCCGGGTGTGGTTCTGAGGACTCTCGGGAGTAATTACTACGTAAAGGCAGAGCAGGTCGGTAATCCTTCGATTAATGGTCAGCAGTCTCCGCTCGAAGTTGTTCCGGGTGATGCAAAGATACTGGTCGTTGACCAGATTACATCTCCGGTTACTGCCGGAACACCTTCTAATGTAAGAGTAACAGCCTACGACCAGTGTGGTGCAGGCAACGGGAATGTAGCCATAAATTACAAGGGAACGATTCAGTTTACAACCTCGGATCCGTCTACACATCCGGATAAGAAACTGCCGGCCAATTATACGTTTGTATCAAGCGATCTCGGGACACGCACATTCCCTAACGGCGTTACCCTTGTTACAGCAGGGACACAGTCGGTTACAGCGACCGATACTATTACGTCTACTATCACAGGGACACAGAGTAATATTCAGGTACTTCCCGTTACAACAGACCAGTATCTGGCATATCAGACACAACCGTCATCTCCGCAGACAGCCGGAGTCAACTGGCCTCAGGCTTTTAGTGTAAAACGTGTTGACAGATACAGTAACAATATAACGGGAGATAACTCTACTCAGGTAAATGTAGAGGCTGCTCCGGGTGCAAGTTCAACCCTTAACGGGACGAAATCTGCCACAATGTCAAATTCGGTTGCTACATTTGCTGCAAATACAATCAATTATACCAAGGCAGAGACTATAAAGGTCAGAGCGTCGGCTACAGGTTTTACATCTGTTGATAGTAGTAATGTGGTAGTTAATCCCGGTTCACCGGCAAAGCTTGCTTTTGGAACACAACCTCCCTCAACAGTGACGGCTGGAGTGGTCTGGAGTAATTTTAATGTAGTCGTAAGAGACGCATACGATAATAATATTACAACCGATAGCGGCAGACCCATTACTATTGCAGCAGCAACGGCTAATACCTGTGCATCAAACCTTGCTACAAATCTAAACGGTACTCTCACTCAGAATACATCATCCGGGGTCTCTACATTTAATAATATAAATTATACAGTGGCGACCTCTCTCTCTGTAAAGGCAACAAGTACAGGTTTATCTGATGCCTGCTCAAGTACTGTTACTGTAAATCCGGCATCGCTTGACCATTTCCTTATAACAGCAAATGGTGGCGGAAATATCGGGACACAGACTGTAGGGACCGCATTTGGAATTGATATCACTGCTCAGGATGCTTTTAACAACACCGTAACTTCGTTTGCAGGTAATGTCTCACTTGCCTCAAACGGCTGTGGCGGAGGAGCTTTGCTAAATGGTGATCCTCAAAATACTACTAGTTTTAGTGCCGGCAAATTGACCAATTATCAGGTAACTTATACAAAAGCCTGTGCAGATACATATCTGTCAGCAACGGGTAGTGGGAAGTCAGGGAACAGTAATCACTTTCAGGTATGCTCTGATGGTATGCTCGCTGTTCCGGTTGCAAAGGACAAAAATGGGAATGTTACGAATACAAGATTTATTCCCGGGGATATCATACAGCTTGATGCATCACAGAGTCTTGGCCCTGGATGTGGTGCTGTAGTCAGATATGAGTGGACGGTGGCATCAACCTCTACTACGGGAGCTAGATTTATTAATCCCGCAGATGGTAGCTACCTTTCTGAGCCGGTGACAATCCCGAATCCTGTTGTAATTGCGTGCGACCTTAATACAAATAATAACAACCCCGGAGATGATCTTGTAACTACCTGTTCAACTACGACAAACAAAATTATTACATTCCAGTTACGAGTCTGCAATAATGCCTCCTGTAATGACAAGACTGATACAAAGACACTTGACGTAACTATTAACGGACTTCAACAATTGTCTGCAGGGAATTTTTTGGATGTAGCTGTCGCAAAAGGAGGGAATAGAGTAAGAGAGGCATATGCTACTCAGAGCGGAAGTACTTCAGGATACAGATGGAATATAGTAAATCAGGTTCTTGATTCAATAAATTTGAGCGTCGGAGGGGATATAGTTGATAAAGGTCTGAGAAGAATTATTATGGATAATGATAATAACGTCTGGTTTGCTGAGTGGCCTGATGGGAATTTTGACGGAGATGGTGAGGTGATAAAGTGGAATCCGAATACCGGTGCTGTTACAGTGGAAAAGAATTTATGTATTGATCCAGATGGACAAACTGGATCTGATATAAGGCTACTTGGAAATGGTTGGTCCTGTACAAATGATGTCGGCGGAATTTATGCTATGGCATTTGATCCAAACAATTTCAATAATCTGTTTATTTCTACTGATGATGGAGTGACTTATATTTATCTAAATGGAAATGACAATAACTGGCAGTGTGACAGCAGAGGCGGAGCTGACGGAACTAGAGGTGAACAGACTTATGCAATTGGATTTGATAATCAGGGTAAGAGATATGTGTATAATGCTTATGATGAGAGATTAAAAATATATTCAGATCCATATAGCTGTGCATCAATATGGAGTGGTGATTTCTATGGTGGGAGCGTGACAGACAATATCTTCTCTATTACTCCGGGAAGTACCAATGAAATATGGATTGCATCATGGGAGAGCGATAAGAAAGTAAGGAGGATAACCAATACATCATCGATAAATGGCACAACTGCCCCTGTTTATGATGAGCTGACTGCTGCTGGTCATCTAGGAAAACAGACCTCTGTATTTTCGAATCAGACTGTGGATATTGAGAGAGATGGAACAGCTTCTTCTCACGAACTATGGTTTGCTCAGATTGGTGCAATTTGCAGATACATAAGAACCGCATACTCAGGTATCAATCCATATTTTATGTGTTTTGGGTCCAAGACGGTGTCTTATAATGCTGTTGGATTTTATACCAATGGGATAGGAGACAGGACATACTATTTTGCGACGGGGAACGGGCTATATAGATTAAAGGATTACTGATTTTAGTTTGTACTTGTCTAATAATATTTTGGCAGCGATTTTAAAATTATAATTTGGATATTTTGCTGTGTTAATTATTTATGCTTAAATCGATATTTTATAAGGAAGAAAATGAGAAAATCAGATGCACTCTCTGTCCGCATAGTTGTCTGATAAGAGAAGGTGATGTCGGGGTCTGCGGCGTAAGGGGGAATGTAAAGGGAGAGCTTATTGCATTGAATTACGGTAAGCTTGTTGCGGTTCACAATGACCCTATTGAGAAGAAGCCGCTCTTTCATTTTTTGCCGGGTAGCAGCTCTCTCAGTATAGCCACTATGGGGTGCAATCTCTTCTGTCTTAACTGCCAGAACTATTCGATCTCTCAATTGAGAGCCGAATCGGCTAATGACAAAATCTATGGCGAATATTATTCTCCTGAAGATATTGCCGATATAGCCTTAAAAAACGGGTCACAGAGTATTTCTTACACTTATACAGAGCCGACGATATTTTCTGATTATGCACTGGATATTATGAGACTTTCAAGAAACAGGGGCATAAATCTTTCCCACATCTTTGTCACAAACGGATATATGAGCGACGCGCTGATTGACAGTTTGACAGGACTTCTGGATGCAGCAAATATCGACCTCAAGTCTTATTCAGATGAGTTTTATAAAAAGAACTGCGGGGCAGGGCTTGGGCCTGTGCTAAATACAATCAAGAGATTTTATAAACTCGGAATTCACGTTGAGATTACAACTCTTTTGATACCTACGCTAAATGATTCTGATAAGGAGTTGAGACAGATAGCAGAGTTTATCGCGTCAGTAAATCCTGATATTCCGTGGCACATTTCAAGGTACCATCCTGATTATAAACTGGATATCAGTCCGACACCGGCAGGGAGTATTGAGAGGGCAAGAGAAATAGGAATTAAGGCAGGATTGAAATTCGTCTATTCGGGAAATATCTGGGGAGATGAGGGTGAAAATACATTTTGCCCGAATTGCAAAAAACTATTAGTCAAGAGGATTGGATTTTCTGTTTTGGAGAATAATGTAAAAGCATCTTCTTGCAAATTTTGTAAAACAAAGATTTACGGGAGATTTACAGAGTGAAAAAACATTCGGTCTTTTTGCTTGTGTCGTTTGCGGTTGTATCAGGTTGCTCTGACAGAGAGAATCTGTATTATGATACATTTTATCCGTCTGATGTTGGAAGAGACAGCGGGCAGTATGAAGACAGGATTGTGTATAGTGATGTTGAGCCATTTTATGAAAAGGGTTATATAATTCCTCCTAATTCACTTGATTGTATTCCTGCTGATACAGGAGTTCCTCAGAAGAATTGTAATCATCACGGCTCGACAGTTGCGCAGCTGAAAGATGGTAATATTGCGGTTGTATGGTATCACGGAGAATATGAAAAATCTCCTGACTCAAGGATTGTCTGGTCAAAGTACATAAAATCTGAGAAGAGATGGACTGATGTCTCTGTCTTGTATGACGACCCTGTCCGCTCCGAAGGAAATCCTGCAGTATGGGTGGATGAAAAAGGGGATATTTATATCTTTTTCGTCACGATATTCGGTTCAACGTGGGATGAGACAAAGATAAGGATGGTAAAATCCACTGATAACGGAGCTACCTTTTCCGAACCTGTGTTTCTGAATGAGGAATATTGCTATAATACCCGTCACAGACCCGTAAGACTGAAAAACGGTGACCTTTTACTACCTTTATACAACGAATGTCTGGCACTGCCGGTCTTTATGAGGATAAGAAGTGATTTTCAGGAGATTATAAAAGAGTTCGAACTCACGGCTGATGAAATTATGGATAGGGTAGGTCAGATTCAGCCATCACTTATTGCCTTTGATGACGGAAGAATTGCTGCAATTACAAGAGACGGTACACATAACTTCAGGATTCACAGGATGGAGAGCAAAAGCTACGGTAAAAAGTGGGATAAAATGGAGATTTTAGGTCTCCCCAATTCTGGGACATCTGTCGATTGGGTGAGGCTTGGGAGCGGAGAGATTGTAGTTGTATTTAATAATTCCCCAAAGGAGAGATTTCCTCTATCTGTTGCTTTGAGCAAAGACGAGGGGCATTCATTTATTGCACTTGCCGACATCAACAATGAATGTGAAAAGGGCAGCGGTTGTTCTTATGCATATCCGTCTATCGCTCAGGACAAGGAGGACGGGTCAATCTGGGTCTCATATACTCACAACAGGGAGACAATCGGATATGTTCACTTCAATAAAAAATGGCTTCTGCAGTTCAGAAACAGGGCGGTTCTGAGCTGTAAACCTTCTTATGAGTGTGTTGATAATTATTGCCTGAAAAAATGTAACGATAAGTCCGAGTGTGCAGAAGGTGAGGAGTGTGATTCCTATTGTGTCAGGGGATGCATGAATGATACTGATTGCAGGGAGAAGGAATTTTGTAGCCCGAAAAAACACTGTCTTCCGTTATATAATCCCGAAAGGATAGATGAGGGGTGTACCTATTAGGAGACTGCCCGTCATTCCGTTATCTGTTTCTAAATACGACTTTGCCTTTTGAGATAACTGTGTTTATAAGTGCGGGGTCGGGGTTGTAGAAGATTTCACGGTAGTCATCTGTGTTCAGGATTATGAGATCTGCATCTTTTCCTGTCTCTATTGTTCCCTTTTTTCTTTCGAGTCCGAGGGCATATGCAGCATTTATGGTAATTGCCATCAGGGCCTCTTCCACTGTCATCCTCATCTGTGTAATACCGAGCGTCGCACAGAAGAAGAGATTGAAGGTATATGAACTGCCCGGATTGAAATCAGTCGAGATGGCAACTCGCAACCCATTATCCAACATCTCTCTGGCTAAAGCATATTCCCTGTGCCCGGTAAAAAGGGTTGCATAGGGGAGGAGAACGGCCGTTGTGCCGGCCTTCCTGAGTGCCAGAATAGATTTCCTGTCGGTCTTGTCGAGGTGGTCTGCCGATATGCATCTGTATTTTGCTGCAAGAAGTGATGCCCCTGAATTAGTCAGCTGGTCGGCATGTATTTTGAGCCTGAATCCTAATTTTTTTGCTGCTTTGAGAATTCTTTCGGTCTGGGCCAGATTGAACGCCCCTTCTTCACAGAAGATATCGCAGAATTCGGAAAGATTGTTCTTTCTGACCAGCGGCAGCATAGTATCGGTAATAATATCTACATATTTGTCCCGGTTTTCCCTGTATTCCGGAGGAAAGGTATGGGCACCCAGAAATGTAGGGATTATATCGATATCGGATTCATCCTTTATTCTGCCGATAATTTTCAGTAATCTCAGTTCATCCTTTACGCTCAATCCGTATCCGCTTTTTATCTCGAGGGTAGTAATCCCGTTTGCAGTAAATTTTCTGACCCGTTCAAGACCGGTTTTAATCAGTTCGGAATCCCTGCTCTCTCTTGTGCACTTTACGGTGTGATTTATCCCCCCGCCGGCCTTAAGAATATCCATATAGGTCAGTCCGCGGCTTCTCCGTTCAAAATCATCGATACGGTCACCGCCGAATACCGTATGTGTATGGCATTCCACAAGCCCCGGAATTACTGCCTTCCCTTTTGCATCAATAACCTCTTCATTTTTTATACGATTTAACTTGAAATCGGTATTCAGTTTTACTATTTTACCTCTGTTGATTCCTATGCAGATGTCCTTGTAGGTACAGATTTTCGAAGAGATGTTTACGGTTTTATGAGTAATCAGTTTTTTAATGTTTGTTATAATCATATTAACTCATTAAAAGTTCTTGACATCAAAAAGTCAAATATGCTATTTATCACACCATTGTTATTGAGTGCAATGATTTTTTTGTATGATAATAACAATTTTATCACCACGGAGGTAAGAAGATGGTAACAATTTTTAGAGAGTTGTATCAGCTCGGTTTGGGCGAATTTTATGTGCTTCTGGCACTTGGTGCTTTCGGCATCGCAGTCATTGTGGACAGAATTTACTCGTTGTATTTTAAGTACAGTGTAGATGCAAAGAAGTTCTTTGCAGAGGTTCAGAAGAGAGTTATGGCAGACAGAGTCGATGATGCTATCAGACTCTGCAGTGATGCACCTCTTCCGCAGGTGATAAAGAACGGTCTTATGAAGCACGATATGGGTGTCGAGGCGGTCGAAATTGCCATCAACGAAAAGGCAACAGAAGTTATTCCGCTTATCGAAAGAAGGACACACTATCTGTCAATGGTCGCCAATGCCTCAACAATGACAGGTCTTCTGGGAACGGTTATGGGAATGATTCTCTGCTTCAGAGCTGTGGCAGGTGTCGAACCCTCAAAGAAGGCAACCATTCTTGCTCAGGGAATTTCAGTGGCAATGAACTCCACCGCACTCTCCCTCATCATCGCTGTTCCGATGATTATAGTCTATTCGTTCATTCAGGCAAAGAGCCAGAAGCTGGTTGAGGATATCAGGACAGTTTCCCAGCAGACAGTGAATCTCTTCAGAATCAAAGAGCAGAAACAGGAAGAGATGTAATCCTTAAACTATTTGGAGGTTTATAATGGCTGGAGCTGTTAGTAGTGGCGGCAAGAAAGAAACTATATATGTTAATGTGGTCAATCTTATTGACATATTAATCATTCTTATAGTCTTTCTTCTGACCAATTTTGCTACCTCCACATTTGAAGATATCACTACAATGCCTGCAAAGATGCCGGTCTTCGGCGGTCAGCCGCCTGATGAGCCGATTGAGCAGCCCGACAAGAAGACTCTTCAGAATCTGGAAGTCAGAATGAAGAAAGAGGGAGATACTCCGGGATTTCAGATTGTTGTTACAGTCTCAGGAGAGGCTCCCACGGGCATAGATGTTCCTCTCAAGGAGAATAAGGAGTTTGACTTCGAGAAGCTCTCGGAGGAACTCTACAAGATCAAGCAGGTCTACGAGGCAAGGCAGGATATCCTTCTGGAGGTTCAGAAGATTATTGAATACGAACTTGTGGTTAAAGCTATGGATGCTGTGAGAGAGAAAGTAGTGACAGGTGCAGGTGACCAGAAGATGAAATATCCTCTCTTCCAGAGTGTAGCATTAACTGACCTTCCGTATTAAAAAAGTGGAGGCAGAATATGATATTTCCAAGGAAACATCAGACGATGAAAGAAGGGAAAAAGCCTGAGGACCTTATTGTCAATGTCGTTAACCTCATTGACATTATGATAATCCTTGTGGTCTTTCTCATTATGTCGAATGCGGTCTCCACATTCTCCTCTTTCAATTCACCGGACCTTATTATGCCCAAATCAAGGGCGGAAGACCCGATGTCCTATGAGACAGAGGTGGCAGTTACGGAAAAGGCTGTCTATATGGACGGTGAACTTGTAGAACCGACATTCAAGGATTATGAGGATAAGGATGTTCCACTTCTTCCCGGGCTTGACCAGGCACTGAGAAGAAAGCTTGAGAAACTTGCATCTGCGCCCGGTGCGCCCCCTGCCTACGACCCGACTACAGGATTGCCGACGCCGGGGCATCTCGTTACTGTAAAGGCGCATAAGGGTATCCCGTTCAAACAGATGCAGAAGATTATGTACACCTGCAACCAGGCAGGTTTTGATAAGATTGAATTTGCCGTGGTGAAGGAAGGTACTTAATACTTAAGTCAATGTATGGAATTGATATAATACCCCACCGCAAGGTGGGGTATTTTTTTATTTACTTATATGGCAGACCGGTTATAATTGCTTACCGGTAATTCTGGTAAATATTTTTCCTTGCTAACGGAATGATTGTGTGAAAATTATACCAAGAAAATTCTTTCTTTTTACTGAAATTATTACTCTCCTTCTGCTCTTACAATGCATCGTTTCCTGTGAAAAACCCGAACCTGTTGAACTTGTAAGGGCAGATTGTCCTGTCGGGTCTGTAAAATCAGGCAGTTATTGCATCGTCAGTGTGGGTACATTATGTAACGGTGCTGATGACTGCATAGGCGGATTCTGTATGGAAAATTATGAGGAGAAATACTGTACACAGCTCTGTAATTATGATTATGACTGCCCTGCCGGCTACTTCTGTTCGAAGGTAGGGAGTGACAAGATATGTGTCAAGAGTATATATTCCCGGAAGATATGCAGCAAAGATTCGGAATGTGAGCCGTGCGGGATGTGCATAAACGGTCTGTGTGAACTTTCGACATATTGTATTGTGACGCTATGTGAGGATGATTCTGATTGCGGGAGTTGCCGGGTCTGCTCGGATGGCAGATGTATTCCTGTAGAGAAGTGTGGAAGAGGGTGTAACTCCAATATGGACTGTGACAGCAATCAGATATGCGACAGGGACTATCAGGGAAGGCTTGCCTGCATCCCGAAAATTCCTGCCGAGACCGGTATGTATTGTGAGGGTAAAGAGCCCGAAAGGGAGTGTAACAGCGGAATATGCCTTTTTACTGACGGTTACGCATATTCTTATTGTTCAAGACTCTGTTCGGACAGTTCGGAATGTCCGTATGACTATTATTGCGGAATATTTCCGACTTATCCTGATAAGAAAGTATGTATCAAAAAGGGGATTTACAGACCATATCAGTGCAATAGCAGTAAGGACTGCAGTTATGACCTGAAATGCAGGTATTCATTTACGGCAGACAGAGACGGCATAACGACCTTCTGCGGGATACTGAATAACGGTGCCATTTCGAATTATTATTGCGAGAGGTACTATGAGTGCAGATGGGGTATGTGCGGAAGACCCGGATATTGCCGGGATTCGTGCAGAAATCTGTGTACTATGCCCTGCCGGGAAGATTCTGATTGTCCCGAGAGCTTTGTGTGCGAAGAGATGCTCTCAAGCGAGGATAACCTGCCCTATAGGGGATGTGTCAGTTATAAGGAACTAAAGAAAGAGACGGGAGAATACTGTACATATTCCGATGATGAATGCAAAAGTTCAATCTGTATGAAGAATTCGGATATTCCTTACTGTTCGAATCTCTGCAGTAATGCCTCCGATTGCCCCGCTGATTTTGTCTGTAAGGCGCTCGACGGTAAGAATGTATGCCAGAAAGAGGTAAGTCAGAGTGAGTGTTACAGCGACGGTGATTGTCCTGAAGGTTATTTCTGCTCATTTGCGGAGGATAATAGTGAAAAATCAGTAAAATGCCGCAGGCCTTCTAAAACTTACTCCGTTGCAGGGGAAGAGTGTATTAATCCCTGTGCATCCGGAATATGTCTTTATGAAAGTATGACCTGTTCGGCTCTGTGCAGAACAAAAAATGATTGTCCGGATGATTATGTGTGTGTCTTTGCAGGTCTGAATGTAGATATCTGGAATAAAACAATAGTCAAGATCTGTATTTTAGACCCGGGTTCATTGTATCAGTGTCTGAGAAGTGAGGGTTGTCCAGAAGGCGAGGTCTGCCGGATATTCTTTGACAGCAGGAGCGGGGAGATAGAACCGGTTTGTATGAAAATCCATAAAACGCTAAAAGAATACGGTGAGATATGTTATTCCAATGAGGAGTGTGACAGCGGCGTATGTCTGCCTGATTCAGATACAGATATATCTGCCGGTTTTATTGGTAACTGTACGAGGTTCTGTGCTGTGGATGAGGATTGCAGAAGCGGTGAAATATGCAGGATAGTACCGGTATATTTCTCACAGGATTATGCAAAGGCGGCACGGGTCTGTGCCCCGAAGCCAGAGAAATCCTCTGTCGGGCAGAGTTGCAGAAAAGACCCATATGTCTGCGATTCCGGATTCTGTGCAGTACTCAGCAGCTTGGATTCCTTCTGTACCGAGCGGTGCAGACACCACTTTGACTGTTCGAAATCATTGACTGTATGCCGTCTTATAGATAAAATAGGTACTATATGTTTGCCTGTTAACTATTTTCAGGAGGAGTAATTTGAGAATCCTTGCCATTACAAGAGGTACACCTCCGGTTGAGGATGTGGTCACGGTCGGTTCTGCCATCAGGGCTTATAACTATCTATACTATCTGAGAAAGTCCGGTGCTGAGTGTTTCTTCCTCTCCGGTGCGGATGAGATGAGAGGTGTGGATAGTGAAGTTGAAGGCATACATATGGTGAGTTTTTCTACTGACCGCGAAATACCGTTTATTATTGAGTCACTGCAGCCGGATTTTATTATTGTCTGTGTTTCGGAACTTATGCAGTATATCCCCGAGAATCTCAAGGCATTTGTTATCCTCGACCTGTTTGCTCACAGATTTACTGAGTCACTCTTTGAAAATGTGGATATTACAGTAGATATCTTTCTCAGGCTCGAGTCTCTGAGAAAGGCAGATTATTTCATTGTAAACAGCGTCAGGCAGAGGGATTTTATCTGTTCGGTGCTTATTCTGGCCGGGCTCACTGAAATTCTGAACAGGGTTATCATTATACCTCATATAATAATTCACCGGCCACTCGAGAGGAAGATTCCCGAAGAACCGGTCTTTGTGGCGGGCGGTTTCAGCTGGCCATGGGCTGATGACAGGATTTATATTGATACTCTTTCGGAACTGCTCGAAAAAAAGGAGAGGGGAGAGATCAGGATCTACGGAGGAAAATTCGCACTCGAGAGTCGTACAAATGATGCAGGCTACCGCTACAAAGGAAGCAAAAGGCTCAGATATTTGAGTCTTCTGCCGTACAGTAAACTCCTGTCGGGGTACAGTGAGGCATCGGCCGGCATTCTGTGCTTCGAGAAGAATATAGAACGGTTCTTCTCCTATAATTTCAGGGCATCCGATTATCTCTTCTCCGGTCTGCCGATTATAGTGAATGACTACCTGCAGATAAGTGAACTCGTGAAAAAATACGATGCCGGATGGGTTGTCAGAGGAGTGTCTGATTTCGAGGAAGTCATCGAAAAGATAATTTCTGACAACGAGATTATTATGCATAAGTCGGATAATGTCACTGCTCTGGTTATGCAGGAGTTCGACAGTGCAAAATGTATGGAACCCCTGATAAATATCATAGCCAAGCCGGTGAAGAACAGCAGCCGTGAGGGGCTCTTAAACGGTCTTGTCAGGATTGTCGACAGATATGTGAGGGAGGGTGTGGAGCACTCCGAACTTTTAAGGGAGGTAAAGAGTCTGGAAGCAGAGAAAATAAGGCTTTCGGAAAGGATTGTATCAAAGGACTCCGAAATACTGCGGCTCAATAATGAAAAGACCGAGATCCTGCGTGAAAACGGATGGCTGAAAGACGAACTCAAACGTTTCGGTGATGAGATATCGAGATTAAAAGATGAGGTAATCAGGCTGAAAAACGAGAAAGACAGATTAGAGAGAGAACTCTCGGAACTCAATTCCAGATATACCGAAATTCTGAGAAAGAACGGTTTTCTGGAGGACGAAAAGATCAGACTCTCAAACGAAGTCAATCAGAAATCAAACGAAATTATTAACCTGAAAAACGAAATTACAGAACTCAAGAAATCTCTCTCTCTCATTGAGATAGAAATCAGGAAGAGAGATGATATTATCTCCGGACTCAAAAAGAAAGAGGAAGAACTCGAGGGGATAAAGAGTCTTCCGATGTACAGGTTTTACAAAAAGTTATTCTGAGGTGATTTACGATGCTTCTGACAATCGATATCGGTAATACAAATGTGGTTTACGGTATTTTCGAGAAGGAAGAACTGATAACTTCATTCAGACAGCGGACCTCCCTGAATATTACTACGGATGAGGTTGCAACTTATCTGCACTCAATGTTTGCGCTGAGAAAGGTCGGATTTGCCGATATCAGCGGTATTATTATTGCCTGTGTGGTTCCTCCACTTCAGGACATCTATGTCTCTGTCTGCAAGCGCTATTTTCAGAAAGAGCCCCTTGTGGTCGGCCCGGGAATCAAAACCGGGATTCAGATTCTGTATGAAAATCCGAAGGAAGTCGGTGCAGACCGTATAGTTAATGCTGTCGGTGCTCTCGAAAAATATAAGAAGTCATGCATAATCATTGACTTCGGAACCGCGACTACCTTTGATGCCGTAAAAAGCACGAAGGAGTATCTGGGTGGTGCAATTGCTCCCGGAATCGGAATTTCTATGGAGGCGCTCTTTACCAGAACGAGCAAACTGCCGCGGGTGGATTTTAAGAAACCGCCATCGGTTATCGGTAAGAATACCGTAAATTCCATTCAGTCGGGAATAGTATTCGGGTATATAGGAATTGTGGAGCATATCGTCAGACTGATAAAGAAAGAGATGAATGAAGAGAATATTATTGTTATAGCAACGGGCGGGTTGTCCGAGATTATTTCCAGAGAGAGTTCGTCGGTGGACATAGTTGACCCCGACCTGACTCTCGACGGATTGAGAATCATTTTTGAAAGGAACAGGCTCTGATGGAGAGAATAGATACCGGTAAACTTTCAGACAATGTCAAAAAACTTCTCAATCCCAATACCCCGGAGGGTCTAAAAATACTTGCAATCAAGGGGACTGTGCCGCTCAGACCTTCGGATTATGTCGTTTTTCTATATCTTATGATATCAGACGGGAATGAGGAGATTAAGGCTCTGGCAAATAAGACATTCTCTGCACTTCCGCCGAATATCCTCTCGGCAGTCCTGACACAACCGCTTCCGGCCGAGGTGATTAACAGACTATCGATCGAATATCGCTCCGACAAGAATGTAATCGAGAAGATTCTTATGAACAATGCTACTGCAGATGAGACATTCGAGATGATTGCCACATTTGCAGACGAGAAACTTATAGATATTATTGCACGCAATCAGGTAAGGATTCTGAGATATCCGAAAATAATCAGGGCAATCTGCGACAATCCCAATGCTACTGCCTCACAGAAGAGTATGGTTCTTGAATTTGCACAGAAATCCGGAATAAAGACTGAGTCGCTCGGTATATGTGCAGGGCAGAAACCACCGGAAGAAGAGATTAAGCCGGAGGTGACAGCTCCCGTGCCCGAAGAAGATAAGCCCGCAGATGCCGTAAATCCTGTGACCGAACCTGAGAAGAAGGAGGCGGCAACTCCTGCCGGTACTTCCTCCAACAAAGAAGAACTGATAAAAAAATTCGGTATTGACAGGGAATATTATGACGAGAGTATCCCGCTCCCGGAGGAGAAGGAGAAGAAACTTATAGAGGAACTTGAGCATATGGATGAGGGGCGTCAGATGGCGCTCGTAGAGGTGGGAAGACACAGAGTTAAACAGATTATGGCAAGGTCGGCTATTGCATCGGTTGCCCTCGCGGCGGTAAAACACCCTGATATCACCCCTGATGATATCTTCAAGATTGCTCAGGACAGGGCGGCCAATACGGAAGCAATCAAATATATTGCTACACACAGGGATTATATAAGGGTCTATAACATAAAACTGAAACTTGCCTTAAATCCGAAGACGCCGGTCCCGATGGCAATGGCATTCGTAAGGAGCCTCAGGCTTTCGGACCTAAAGAATATTGCAAAGAATGCCAGCGTATCGAAGATTCTTCAGAATACAGCAAAAGGCATAATGAAGATGCACTCGTAACCGGATTCTCTCTGACTAGCAGATAATGATCCGGATTAATTGAACTTATCCGGATTATTTTATTTCTATTAAGACTAAATTCTATGTCAGCATGGTCTTTGTGTGTGACCAGATTTTATTTTGCTGAGATAAATATGTCCGGTTTTATCCCGCAGTACAATTGAAGTTGCTAAAAAGAAGACAAATCAGTATAATTGAAGGAGTTAAAGCATAAGGAGGAACAATATGAGAATAGGACTGATTGGACCGAATTTCGAGGAGAATCTCTCACTCAGGTATATTTCATCTTCGCTCAGGTCAGCCGGTTTCGAAACGGGTCTGATTGCATTTAATACGAAAAAAGATATCGATACGGCATTTGAGCAGGCAAGAGATTATGACATAATAGGCCTTTCAATGACATTTCAGGCAAGGGCAAAGGAGTACTTAAAGCTTGCCGAAATGTTAAAGAAGGATAATCCTTACAGGCCTGTCATCGCCGGCGGACATTTTGCCTCCTGTGCAGCTGAGAATCTTCTCAGAGATTACGAACAACTGGATGTAATAGTAATTCACGAAGGTGAATTGACTATGGTGGAACTGGTAAAGGAGTTCTTGTCAAGAAAAAGGGATTTTAAAAGAATCAAGGGTATAGCATACAGAGATAATAAAGATATTATATTTACAGAGAAGAGAGAGATAATCGATGACCTTGATGCACTCCCATGGCCCGACAGAAGTGGTGCGGCGAGACTGGTCGCAGGTATTCCTACTGCGTATATGCTCGGAAGCAGAGGTTGTTTCGGTGAATGTACATATTGCTGTATAACAACTCTTCACAAACTTGCACCCGGGAAAAGATTCAGGCAGAGGTCTGTAAGTGAAGTGGTAAAGGAGATGAAATATCTGTACAATGTCAGAGGCATCAGGCAGTTTGTTTTTCACGACGACAACTTCCTTGTGCCCTCAGAGACAAAGAATCTTGAGAGAATCAGTGAATTGAGTGAAGAATTGGCAGGAAATAATATAAATGACATAGGGCTTGTAATCAAATGCAGACCGAATGATATTACAGAGGAGGTTTTAATAAGACTCAAAAGGCTCGGGCTTCTCAGAATATTTATGGGGATTGAGACCTCAACAGAGACGGGTCTTGCTTCTTTCAGGAGGCCTCAGAGTGTAGAAGATTCAGAACGTGCATTGAGATTATGCGAGAAACTGGATATTTCTTCCCAGTTCAATATACTCCTCTTTCATCCCGATGCAGATATATCTACGGTAGAAAGAGATATGGAATTTATGGAAAGATTTATATCTCATCCATTCAACTTTTGCAGGACAGAAATATATGCAGGCACCCCTCTCGAGAAGAGAATGATAGATGAGAACCGGGCATACGGCAGTTATATGGGCAGAAATTATTATATGAAGGATGAACTGATGCAGAGACTCTGGGAGTATTCATACAGATTGTTCAGAAACAGATGTCTCTCTACAGGCAATCTTATGTCGACGGCAATCGGTATAGACCATGTCAGGGCTACTCTGAGTCATTTCCATTGTGGCAAAGAGGTGAAAGAGCTCTCCGATGAGGTAATGAACTGGCTATTATCAACAAACAGGAATACTGTCTCATTTTTAAGACGGCTTGTTGAGCTTGTAACGGGTGAACAGGATAAAAAGAGACTTGAAGACAGATTTTCAGCCCTTGCAGCTGAGGAGGAGAAAGAGAGATTGATGCTTCTGTCAGAGGGAATCTCTCTCAGGACAGATATGGAGAATCTGTCGCTGCGACTTGTGGGTCTTAAGAGAAAAGACGGGAGACTATTTAGATTATCAAAATCTATTTCGAGACATGCTGCTGCCGTAATGATTGCTCTCGGAATTGCAGGGGTTGCCTGTTCGGAATCCGGTTCAAGTGAGATGGCCCCTGATGTAATTTCTGATATACAGGATGCACCTTCATTTGATTTTGTAACTGAAGATGTGGGGAGACCCCCGGATGATGCAGATTCTCTGGATTCGGAAAGTCCTTCGTTCGATGCAGTCTGTGAGGATGTCGGGGCTCCGCCATTGGACGACGACGATGATACTAGTTCCTGAGTATTTGCAATGTAGCATATTCAATCAGGCAGAGTATTGTACATATAGGATATAATCCACAGCCCATTATGTTAAAATAAATATTTTTAGAAGCCGGTATACATTTTGCACTATTGATATTCCGGGAAAACTCAACACGATTTTTTATGTCAGATTTACATTGTATTTTCTCTGTTATTTAATATAATACCTTACCCTTTGAAGGAGATTTATGAAATCTTTCTTCCAGCTGATACTTATGTTTGCCGTTGCCGTCTGGGCAAGGGTAAGAGAGAGATATTTCTCGAGAGAGCGAATACTTAAAATAAGAGATAAAAAATTAAGACGTCTTATTAAATATGCGTTCAGAAAGAGCCCTCTTTACAGAAAACTCTATCAGAATATCGATATCAGTAAGGCAAAATTGACAGACCTCCCTACGGTAAACAAGGAATATCTGCTCAAGCATCTGCCTGATTCCCTTACGATAAGGGGTATATCGAGGGATGAGATAGTATTGTTTGCCCACGACCCCGATTCGGTAGGGAAATATTTCAAGAACAGATATGTACTCTCGACTACATCCGGTACTACGGGCATAATAGGTTATTTTCTTATGAGTCAGTGGCAGTGGATAGTTCAGAAGGGGGTGGAGTTTGCAAGATTACTGAAGCACAGGCTCTCTTTTCCGTATGTTTATAAATATACAGTCAGGACGAAACTGCGATGGGCTATGATCGTTGCAAGTGAGGGACATTATATTACCTATCTTCTGGCAAGACTTACTCCGAAGCAGGCTTTCTATCTCTCCGATATAAGGATATTTTCAATAACGAAACCTATGAACAAAATGGTAGAGGAGCTCAATGAATTCCAGCCGCATTATGTACACAGTTATCCCACATTTCTGGAGGCACTTGCATACGAAAAGCTCGCCGGCAGACTTAAAATTGATGTGGACTTTATGTCTTCGGGGAGTGAACCTTTCAGCGACCATGCCCGTGAGGTTATAAAGAAGGCATTTAAGGATGTGGAGATAGTAGAGACGTACGGAACTACCGAGGCAATATGCCTTGCCAACCAGTGCAGGTATCAGAAGATGCATATAAATGAAGATTATGTCCTTATCGAGGCAGTAGATGATGAGAACAGACCGGTTCCGGACGGGGTCGCTTCAAAAAAGGTGCTAATCACAAATTTTATCAATAAGTTGCAGCCGCTCATCAGGTATGAACTGAGGGACTCCGTTGTAATTGACCGTAATTACAAATGCGAATGCGGTTCTCCCTTTGCAGTGATAGAGGTTCAGGGCAGGAGCGATGATACATTCTATCTGATGACAAAGGAAGGGCATTTCAGGGCATTCCCGCCTATCCCCTTCGAGGCGCTCTTTCTGAGAATAAAGGGTCTGAGGCAGTACCAGCTCATACACGAGGAACAGAATCATCTTCTTGTCAGATATATCGCTCAGGACTCGAAGGAGAATGAAAGAATCGAGAAGGAGATAAGGGAGAGGTTTGCCGAATTCTTTAAGGATACGGATGTTGCGGATAACATAACAGTTACCATTGAGGAGTCCGGAGAAATTACGCGGCCTCCCACGCATCAGAAGGTGCGGCAGATCTTCTCGAGAGTAAAACCGCCGCCCAATATCATTTGAGGGTTTTAGGAAGATGAAAAGGAAGGGATTCTTTCTCGTTCTTGAAGGCATCGACGGTTCAGGTACTACTACCATAGGCAGAATGCTTGAATCCGAACTTAAATCGAAGGGTATCAATGCCCATTACACATTTGAGCCTACATTCGGACCTGTGGGCTCCCTGATAAAAAATATTCTTTCAAGAAGAGTTGTTATGAATTCCGGTGACAGAAAGGAACTGTTTGACCAGAAATCCGTTGCACTGCTCTTTGCCGCAGACAGACTCGACCATATAAAAAACGAGATTGAACCGCTGCTTGGAAAAGGCTTCGTGGTGATAAGTGACAGGTATAAGTATTCGTCCTATGCCTATCAGTCGCTTTTTGCAAAAGAGAGCTGGGTATATGAGATAAACAGGTTTGCAATCGACCCTGACCTGCTTCTCTTTCTGGATGTGGATATAAAGACCGGGCTCAAAAGGGTCGGGATAAGAGGGAATGTAAAGGAGATATACGAAAAGGCAGACCTCCTTAGAAAGGTTAGAAAAAATTACCTGAGAGATATCAGAAAATATAGATATGCCAGAATCATCGATGCCGGCAAAATGCTCGATGAGGTGTATTTGGAGGCAAGGAGTTTATTATTTGAGAGGCTTATAGAGTATGGATTCAAGGTTCAGGTCAATTAAGGGGATGAATGATATCCTTCCGTCCGATTCGTTTCTCTGGATAAATCTGGAGAAATTACTAAGAGAGCATTTTTTTATGGCCGGTTTCAGGGAAATCAGGACACCTGTTCTGGAATATCTCGAACTCTTTGTCAGGGGAATCGGCGAAGGTACGGATATCGTCGATAAGGAGATGTATAGTTTCAGAGATAAAGACGGTGAGATGATAACACTCAGACCCGAGGGGACGGCATCCGTTGTACGTGCCGTTACCGAGCATAATCTTCTGAAACAGGAAGGTATTCACAGATTGTTTTATCTCGGGCCTATGTTCAGATACGAAAGACCGCAGAAGGGAAGACTCAGGCAGTTTCATCAGTTCGGGGCCGAGATATTCGGTATTGCAGACGGCAGTATAGACGGGGAACTCATTTATCTGGGGACATCGCTTCTTTTGAAAACAGGGGTAAAAGAGAGTGACTTTGTCGTAAAGATAAATTCACTTGGCTGCCAGAGCTGCCGGAAGAATTACAGGGAATCACTCGTCGGTTTTCTGAATCAGTCAAAAGAGTCGCTCTGTGATGACTGTAAAAGAAGGACAGTTACCAATCCCCTGAGAGTTCTGGACTGCAAGAATGAGGTATGTAAATCTATTACAGAGAAATCTCCGAAGACGCTCGATTTTCTCTGCACAGAATGTAGTGCACATTTTGGTGAAGTACAGTCATCCCTGAAATGTTTCGGTGTAAAATCCGAGGTTGACCACAGACTTGTGAGAGGTCTCGATTATTACAGCCGCACTACATTCGAGATTCAGATAATCAATAATCTTCTGGGTTCGCAGAATACCGTTATAGCCGGCGGCAGGTATGATTCGCTCTTCAGGGATTTTACGGGCGGTGATTATCCGGCTATAGGCTTTGCGGGCGGAATCGAGAGATTGCTTGAGGTTGCCGGCAAAGATATCCTCGCGGCAAAAGACGAATTCCGGATCAGTTTTATTTCATCGGTAGGTTTATTTGAAGAGACCGACCTCAGAAATATCGGAAAACTGAGAGAAGCCGGTATCGAGACTGAAGTAGACCTCTCAAAAAGGTCTTTTAAGGCAAAATTCAAGAGGGCTGACAGGATAAAATCCTCATTTGCTGTCATCAAGGGGGATGATGAGAAGAACGGGGGTTATTATACCCTGAAAGATCTCAGACTCTCAATGAATTCGGAGGAAAAACAGTTCAGGATAAATGCGGATGAACTTGTAAATGAAATCCTGAAAAGAAGGAAGGTATAGATATTATGAAAAAAGTTATTTTGATCGCTATCTGTATGGTTTTTCTGGTTTCTGCCGGCAATAAACTTGAAGAGGGGATGAGTGTCCCGAAGTTCTTTGCCAGAATCTATAATGAGGTAAAGAGCGGATATTCCATCATCAAGGCAGACGACCTCTTCAACGGAAAGAACAAGGCAGTCGTTGTCTCTTTCTTTGCGAGTTACTGCAAACCCTGTAAGAAGGAGATATTCATTCTGAACGAGTTCTATCAGAAAAACAGGGATAAGGGAGTGACTATCATTGAAATCTCTATAGATACCGAACCTGAGGGGATTGAACTGTTCAAGAAGATCGTTGATGAAAGCAACATAACTATGCCCTGCGTTGTAGACCCTATGGGGGTTATGTCGAGGAGATTCGGAGTGGATAAGCTTCCGACCCTTTTTGTCTTCGACAAGTACGGTTATGTAAAGAAGAAATTCGAGGGATATACCGAGGAGAATGTAAACAGTTTCGAAAAAATCGTGCTGGAACTCATAGAAGAGAAACCGAAGACAGAGGAGAGCAAATCTGATTCTGCATCGGATAGGAAAACCGAAAACGGGAAGGACAACACAACTGTCAAGAAACAGGGTAAATGAGAAATTCTCTGATAGTAATATTTTCTCTCGTACTTGCGGCAAATCCGGTCTTTGCAGATGGAGAGATTCAGAGTAAAATAAATGAAATACTTTCCCATCCGCTTATCAAACCCGTAGAACTTACGGTATATGCCTATAACATTTCGACTTCTGCCGAGGTATATAACAAAGACAAGGAGAAGAAACTAAATCCGGCCTCTGTTACAAAACTTCTCACATCGGCAGCTGCTCTCTACTATCTTGGCTCGTATTATAAGTTCCAGACGGAGATATATCTGAAGGAGTTCCCTGACGATGACGGTCTTGTGGAAGGTGACCTTTTCATAAAAGGATACGGAGACCCCCGGCTCGTAAATGAGAATATCTTCAATTTTGTACTCGAACTCAAACGGGAAGGCATAAGCAAAATTAACGGTAATGTGTATATCGACACAACTTTCTTTGATAAGGAATACTTCAGACCCGGCTGGCAGAAGGATGTGGGGATACGGGCATATTACGCCCCTGTTTCCGCAATGGCAGAGGACTTCAATAGTTTTACGGTATATGTCAAACCTGCACAGAAAGAGGGAGAGAAACCGGTTGTCTTTATCGAACCTCCGCTTCCGAAGTACTTCAGGATTGTCAATAATGCAGTGACATCGGGGAAGGGGAATACGATTGATGTGGATATAAAGCAGAAGAAGGGATTTTTAGAGGTAATAATAAAAGGTGAAATCGGTATCAGTCAGAAAGGCAAGAAATTCAACAGGAGGGTCGAGGACCCCGATAGTTACTCGATTGAGATACTCAAATGGTTCTTTGGTATCCACGGCATAAAGGTCAAAGGTAAATTCGGCGTCAAGGAAATCCCTCAGGAGGAGTACAAGCTTTTTTATACATACTATTCCGAACCCCTTATGACTGTTCTGAGGGACCTCAACAAACACTCGAACAATTTCAGTGCAGACCAGCTCCTAAAGCATCTGGGCGGGCAGATATACGGACCGCCTGCTACCTATGAAAAGGGACTGATGGTTATCGACGACTTTATGAAGATTGCCGGCATAGGCAAGTCAGAGTATTATATTACTAACGGTTCAGGACTTTCACACGAAAACAGAATCAGCGCTGAGGCTATTGTAAAGCTGCTTAATTATATGTACAAGAATTTTCAGCTTATGCCGGACTATCTCTCTTCTCTCTCCATTGCATCCGGTGACGGCACAATCAGAAAGAGATTTTTCAATACACCCTGTGAACTCAAGACGAGGGTAAAGACGGGGAGTATTGACGGAGTAGCGTCTATCGCTGGTTACACAATAAATTCTAAGTCTGAGGTAATAGCATTTGCACTGATAGCCAATGGCTTTGAACCGAAAAAATACAGGGAGATTACCGAGATTCTAGATTCTGTGGTTGTAGAACTCTCAAGATAATGACTCTCAAGATAATGAATATATAGACAAAATTCTCTTTTTATAGTAGATAAAGGCGGCTTTTGAGGCTCTGTGTATGTCTTTTCTACAGGGGCTTAATGTATAGGCCGGAGGTCTTTATGGAGATTATGCTCGATAAGAATTATAATCCTCTTGAGATTGAAAAAAAATGGTATGATTTCTGGATGCAGAAGAATCTATTTTCTCCCGATAAAAACGACGGAAAAAACGGCAGATTTTCGATAGTAATTCCGCCGCCGAATGTGACGGGTTCCCT
>Ga0067045_1029226_pt1 | contig 22749 bp, 23 predicted proteins | sample TerdegcTABiofilm_FD_59184 | JGI IMG/M metagenome (GOLD analysis project Ga0067045, IMG submission 59184) | Combined Assembly of (Gp0054472, Gp0054536) Wastewater bioreactor microbial communities from Singapore -Terephthalate degrading...
CGGTCTCGCAGACCAAAAAATATGACGAACAGTAGCCTCCCTAAGCTGGTTCTTATCCAGCTCAGTTTACTAAATCTACCAGGCTAACGGTTGCTTTTTATCATTCCTCCTTTTCGATGGGATCATTCTATCAGGATTTTGCTATTGCAGGAAGTGAATTATTTAGAATATAGTATTGCAGGAAGTGCAATACTATGGATACCTATACCCTTTCCCTATTTAAAACCCTGGCGGAAAACCTCAGTTTTGTAAAGACCTCGGAACTGTGCAATCTTAGTCCTTCTGCCTTAAGCAGGCAGATTAAGGGCTTGGAGGAGGAACTGGGCTGCAGGCTGATCTTCCGGAACACCCGGTTTGTGGAGCTCTCGGAAAATGGCCGGATCTTTCTGGAATATGCAAGAGAGGTTCTATCCAAAACAGAGGCTGTTAAGAACCGTCTTTGCGCCGGCAGTGGAGATCTGCAGGGAGAGATCTCCCTTTTTGGTTCCGTAACCGCCTGTTATGCCCTGCTGCCTGCGGTTCTTAATAACTTTAGGAAGTCCTACCCAAAAGTGAATATCAATCTGAAAACCGGAGATCCCTCCTATGCCCTGGAATCCCTTTTGAACAGGCACTCGGATCTTTCCGTGGCAGCCTTGCCGGAGAATCTGCCAAAATCCCTAGTGTTTATGGAGATGATAGAAACACCCCTGGTGTTTATCTCCCCTGCCTTTCCCTGTGCCTTTTCAGAACCCCTAAAGGAAAGGGAGATTCCCTGGGAGAGGATCCCCTTTATCCTCTCGGAACACGGCCTGGCACGAAAACGGGTGGATTCCTGGTTCAGGGCAAAGGGCATAATCCCAAGGATCTATGCCCAGGTTTCCGGAAACGAGGCAATCCTCACTATGGTGGCCTTGGGTTTCGGAGTAGGGGTGGTGCCAGCTCTGGTTCTGGAAAGAAGCCCGGTTAAGAGTGATCTTACGGTTATACCCGTTTCTCCCTCCCTGGAACCATACAGGGTTGGGCTCTGTACAGGGAAGATGAACCTCCTATCCCCGGTAGTGCGGGCTTTTTGGGATACGGCAGAAAACCTTCTTTTACAGGAGGAATAAAAGAAGAGGCGGGAGAAGGGCAGAACCGATTCCGGTGACCCAATCGGAAAGGCCGGCCTGTAGGGAGGCAAAGCTTCTCTTTTCTGTGAAACAGCGGGATTCCATGGCCAGGGCAAGGGTATTCCCCCTGTTCAGGGTGTTCACCAGGAGAGGAAAGACCGTGGCCAGTATCCTTTTGAAGGGATTCCTGACCCTGTGGAAACACCTTGCCGCCTGAGCTTCCGATATCCTTCCATACTCCTCCAAAAGCACAGGAAAAAGATTCAGAATCAGACCTAAAAGAACGGCGAGTTTTTCCGCAGGAAGAAGGGGAATAAGCCGGAAATACCATCTAAGACCAGCCTGAATCCTGGGAATAGGAGTGGTGCTGAGAAAGAGGTTCCCCCCCAGGATGATTACAAAGAGCCTTAAACAGAAAAGTACTCCCAGTTCCATCCCCTGCCGGGAAGTTCCGGGAAAAAAGGAGGATTCCCCGGGAGTGGAAAAGGAAAAGCCGAGAAATATTAAAAGAAAGAGTAAAAGAATCCCCTTAAACTCCCTGAACAGGTATTTAAGGGGAAGCTTTCCTATTACCGCAAGAAACAGAGAAAGGAGAAGCAGCAGGATCAGAGCTGTCCAGGAGGCCTTAAAGATAGAGATACTTAAGGATACAAGGATAAGGATCTTGAACCTGGGATCCAGGGAGTGAACAGGGCTTTCTTTGGGAAAAAAACGGAAGATCAGACCTGGAGCCAAGACATCTCTCCTATCCTGTCCGGGGTATAGGGTTTAGCCCTAACCCCAAAAATCTCCAGGTCCGGCAGCACCTCCGCAGGGGTTCCCTGCCGCACAATCCTTCCCTGGTCCAGGATTAAAAGCCGGTTTGCATGGGCAAGGCTCTTTTCCACCTCGTGGGTAATTATTACCACGGTGTGTCCCTTCTTATGCAACCCTGTTATCTGGGTAAGAACCATCACCACACCGGGATAATCCAGCCCCTCAAAGGGCTCATCGAAGATGATAATCTCCGGTTCCATGGCAAGGATTCCCGCCAGGGCAAGCTTCTTTTTCTCTCCCCCGGACAAGGTGGCTGGTCTGTGATCCTTCAGGTGCTCTAGGCCCACCGATTTAAGGGAATTTTCCACCCTTTCCTGGATCTCTTTTTCCGGAAGCCTTAGGTTTTCCGGACCAAAGGCCGTATCCTGCCAGACGGTCTGGCCTACTATCTGACTGTCCGGGTCCTGGAAAACCATCCCCACCCTTTGCCGAACCCTAAGAAGGTTTCTCCCTACCGGCTGATCCCTGTATAAAACCTCTCCCCGGGTTGGGGAGAGAAGGCCGTTGAAATGTCTTACAAGGACGGATTTTCCGGAACCATTTTTCCCGGTAATGATAAGAAAATCTCCCTCCTCCAGGGCCAGAGAGATTCCCTTAAGGGCCAGGGTGCCATCGGGAAAACGGTGTTCCAGGTTTTTTACTTCAAGTATCGGCATGGGGAGTTTTTCCTGGTTTATCGTAGAGAAGCAGGTCCGGGGCATACCTTTCCACAGCCCGATAGAGGGCCAAGGCGGCGGCTATTTTTAATAAGTCTCCGGGCAGGAAGGGGAGAACCCCCGCTGCCAGAGCGGAGTTTAAGCTTAGGGAGAGACTCTGCTTTAGCCAAAATATCCCCGGGATATAGATCAACAAGGTTCCGGCCCCCAGGCCGAAGAGAAGAAGAAGGTTCTGCCTTTGGGCGGATCTGCCCCTTGCCTTTTCGGAGAAAAACCCACTTATGGCAGCAGCGGGAAGAAATCCAGCCAGATATCCCCCGGTGGGACCGAGAAGATAGGCAAGCCCGGAACCCTGGGCAAAGACGGGAAGCCCAAGAGCACCAAGGATCAGGTAGGCTGCCACGGCGGTAATCCCCCTGCGCCATCCCAGAAAGAGCCCTGCAAGAAGGACAAAAAAGGAGGAAAGGGAAACAGGTACTGCCCCAAGAGGGATTTTTATGTAGGCGCCTACCAGGATCAAACCTGAAAAAAGGGCGGTGTATACAAAGCCTTTGATGCCGCCGGCGGTCATTTCGCTTCCGCAGCTACCTTTATCTCGATCGCATCGGTAATATCAACCTTCTTGAAACTGCCCACCAAGGCAAGGATCAGGTTTCTTACAAGCTCCTCGGAAAAGGGGTTGAGGGGGATTGGTTTTCCTCCTACCTGTAAGGTTATTTTTCTTTCCATAATAGTTCCTCCAAATACAAATATAATGCCTTATCATTCCTGGAAAAGACAGGAATTCCCATATCTTTAGCCTCTTTGGTAAGCTCTGAAGAATCGGTAATCAATATGTCCTGCTTTCCCAAAGGATTTTTCAGTTCCCTGGGGGCATGAGCGCCTCCCGCTACTTCCAGATGGATTCCCCCGGGCAGAAGAATCCCTTCAATAATAACAACCTCTGCATCCTTAAAATAGGTGTCTAAAAGATCCTCAGTAAGATCCCAGGCTCCTCCAAAGAGATACGACCTGTTTCTGGCAAGGAGAAGTACCGGATCTGCTCCGCTTGAGAAAAATCTGCTGCTGTCGCTTCCCTCTTTATCCTGATCTACCTGCTGATGAGTGGTTTTTACTGCTCCGACCCTGTAGCCTTGGGAGGTAAAATGCTGGATCAGGCGGGTTATCAGGGTGGTTTTTCCGCTGTCCGACCAGCCGGTCAGGCAGATCAGTCCCTTTTTTTTATCACCCATATTCGACAAGATACGGAAAAAAGAGGTATAGTGGCAAGAGGGGGTTCAGGATGATACTGCTTTTAACCGGTCCAAGAGACTCGGGCAAAACCAGCTTTTTAAAGAGGCTTGTGGAAAACCTGAAATCAAGAGGAGAATCTGTAGGAGGAATTCTCTCTTTAGCGGAGATGCAGGGGGGAATTAAAAAGGCTTATTATGCCCAGGATATCGGTACCGGCGAGATCTGGCCTCTGGTTTCGGAGGAGAAGTTTGCAGAGGGTTTTGAATACGGTAGATACAGTTTCTCTCTGGAAGGATACGGAAGGGCAGGAGAGGTTCTGAAGGATTCCCTTAAATCGGATATTCTGATTTTAGATGAGATTGGGCCTGTAGAGCTTTTAGAAAAGGGGTTCTGTGCAATCCTGAAGGATATTCTCTCCTTGCACCCCGGGAATCTTATCCTGGTGGTAAGGGAATCTTTGGTAAAGGAGGTAATAGAATTTTTCCGGCTTCCTATAGAAGATGTCAGGATTACCAATATCTTGAAAAACCCAGAAAGGCATGTATCAGAATTGTTACAATCATGATCCAACCTGCGGTGCGGTGAATTTTAAAATTCCTCTTACTCCTTTTGTAAGCTGTATAAGCCTGAATCAAGGTCAGAACAAATAAGATTAGGGCAAGGTAAAAAACCGGGGATTTGTAGAGGAAGAAATTTTTTAAACCTTCCATGGCTGCCTCCAAAAAAATCTTTTTGCGTTTCTCTTTTATTTTAATATTAATTTATTATGCTTCTCCAGATAAAATAAAGATAAAAAAATGTTCCAGGATTCTCTTTAAGTTCTTGATAACTCATTTTGTATGATTTAATATTTACCTGCAGATTTTTGAAACTGCTATTATGAAAAGGAGGGTTGTGTGAACCAGTACATTGCAGAAGTAATGGCCAATTTGAAAAAGAAGTATTATTGGGAGAGTGAATTCCTTCAGGCAGCGGAGGAGGTTCTTGAATCCCTTTCTCCGGTAATTGAAAAGGAACCGAAATACCGGAATGCAAAAATTCTTGAAAGAATCGTTGAACCGGAGAGAACCATAATCTTTAGGGTTCCCTGGCAGGATGATAAAGGAAACTATCAGGTAAACACCGGCTACAGGGTAGAATTCAACAGCGCCTTGGGGCCTTATAAGGGTGGATTAAGGTTTCACCCCTCGGTAAATCTTGGAATCCTTAAGTTCCTTGGTTTCGAACAGATCTTCAAGAACAGCCTTACCGGACTGCCCATGGGCGGCGGAAAGGGGGGGAGTGATTTCGATCCCAAGGGGAAGTCCGACAACGAGGTGATGAAATTCTGCCAAAGCTTTATGACAGAACTCTACAGACATATTGGAGCTAATACGGACGTTCCTGCGGGTGATATAGGAGTAGGAGGCCGCGAGATCGGTTATATGTTTGGACAGTACAAAAGGATTAAGAATCTCTTTGAAGGAGTTCTTACCGGTAAGGGTATCAACTGGGGCGGAAGCCTGATAAGACCGGAAGCCACAGGTTACGGGGCAACCTATTTTACCGAAGAGATGCTTAAAACCAAGGGAGATTCCTTAAAGGGCAAGAAGGTTCTGATTTCCGGAGCCGGAAACGTAGCCCAGTTTGCCTGTCAGAAAGTAACGGAGCTGGGTGGAAAGGTTATCTCCCTCTCCGACTCCAATGGAACAATCATTGATGAATCGGGCATAGATTCCGAAAAACTTGCCTATCTTATGGATCTGAAGAATATTCAGAGGGGCAGAATAAAGGAATATGCAGATAAATTTAAGGCCAAGTATTACGATGGAAAGGGACCCTGGGGACTTGCGGAAGCACAGGTTGCCCTGCCCTGCGCTACCCAGAATGAGGTGTCCGGGGAGGATGCCAAGGCTCTCGTAAAGAACGGACTCCTTGCCGTTGCCGAAGGGGCAAATATGCCCTCCACTCCAGAGGCTGTAGAGGTTTTCCTGGCAAACAAGATACTCTTTGCCCCGGGTAAGGCAGCCAATGCTGGTGGGGTTGCTACCTCCGGTCTTGAGATGTCTCAGAACAGTCAAAGGCTTTCCTGGACAAGGGAAGAGGTGGACAGCAAGCTACAGAAGATCATGGTCAATATCCATAATGCCTGCGCCAATGCTGCCTTAGAGTATGGAACTCCCGGCAACTATGTGAATGGTGCGAATATAGCTGGTTTTAAAAAGGTTGCAGATGCAATGCTGGATCAGGGGCTCGTTTGATCTTTTAGATTAGCCGCCGATACCAGTAGAGATTTTGATAATCAAAGGGGAGTCCGCCGGCCTTACCCGCTTGTCAGTCCGAAAGGGCGGAACCCTTCCTTTCTATTCCCAGGTTTTAATATCTATCCCCGGGTTTTAATAATCAGAACCGCCCCTGTAAGAATACCTACTCCTCCCAGGATTTGGAAAGGGGTCAGGCGGTCTGCAAATAGAATAACAGAGAACAGGATTGTAAAAAGCGGTTCGGTCATACTTAGGATGGAGGATCTTGTAGGGCCCAGGATCTCCACTCCCCGGAAGAAGGAGAGAATTCCCAAGAGTGTGCTTAAAAGAACTATCCCCCAAATGGGTATCCAGGTGCCTGGGGTAAAATGAAAACCCGATCCTCCCGAGGCAATAACCAGGATAAAGGTTCCAAAACAGGAGAAAAGGGTGACATAGGAGCTTACCACCAGGGGAGGGATCCGCTTTAGGATCCTGCTTCCCAGGAGGATGTAAAAGGAATAGACAGTGGTAGCGCCGAAGGCAAGCAGCACTCCCAGAATATTGATGTTGCCGTAGGAGGTGCCCAGAACCAGTGCTGCCCCGGCCAGGGAGATTGCCAGGGAAAAGAGAATCTGTTTTGTTACTCTCTCCTGATTTAAAAGAAAGGAGAGTAGGGTAACCACCGCAGGATATAAATACAAAAGGAGAGCCGCCAGGGAGGGGGAGATATATTGAACCGAAAGAAGATACATGCTTGACTGGAGGGTGTAACAGACACCTCCCAAAAGGAGGAGGGTCAGGATTTCCCGCCTGTTAAACCGGTATCTGATTTTTTTTATTCGTAAATATAGCTGAAAGATGGATGCTCCAAGAACAAACCGGATGAAAAGAAGGGTGAATACATCAATTCCGCCTCTGTAGGCATAAATTGCAAAGATTGGCATTACGCCGAAACCAAAGGCGGAAAGGACTATATACATCACCCCGGCATAGTAGCTTTTCATCGGTAGGCTAAAGGATCTTCCTTATTCTCTCCAGGGCTTCCTGAACCTTTTCGCGTTTATTAAAGGCGCTTATCCTAACGTAGCCTTCTCCCGATTTCCCGAAGCCGCTTCCTGGGGTGCAGACCACCTCCGCTTTTTGCAGAAGATAATCAAAGAAATCCCAGGAATCTTTTCCCGTGGCTATCCAGATATAGGGAGAATTGTCCCCTCCGGTTACTTCGAAACCGATCTCTAAAAAGGTTTTTCTTATAATTTCTGCGTTCCCAAGGTAATAATCGGAAAGAGCCTTTACCTCTCCTTTCCCTTCCGGGGTATAGATTGCTGCGGCAGCCTTTTGGACCGGGTAAGAGACACCGTTGAATTTGGTGGATTGCCGCCTGTTCCAGAGATCCCAAAGGGGGTAACCTTGGCCCTTGCTGTCGTAGGCCATAACCTTTTTGGGAACCACGGTGTAGGCGCAGCGGGTGCCGGTGAATCCTGCGGTCTTTGAAAAACTGCGGAACTCTACCGCCACCTCCTCTGCCCCGGGAATTTCGTAGATTGAGTGAGGGATCTCCTTGTCCCGGATGAAGGATTCGTAGGCAGCATCAAAGAGAAGCAGGGCTCTGTTTCTCTTTGCATAGTCCACCCATTCCTCAAGCTCCGCCTTGCTGGCGGTGGCGCCAGTAGGGTTGTTGGGAAAGCACAGGTACACAAGATCCGCCGTTTCCTTCGGCGGAGAGGGAACAAAACCGTTTTCCCTGATAGAGGGTAGAAGAAGTACCTTGTCTGTCCTACCGGCCATTATATTTGTATCCAGATAAACAGGGTAAACCGGATCACTCACTGCCAGGGTTATATCCTGGGAGAAGAGCTCCTGAAAATTCCCGGTGTCGCATTTTGAACCGTCGCTTACAAAGATCTCCTCCGCAGAGACCGGCGCTCCCCGGGAGGCGAAATCATTCTCTGCAATGGCTTGCCGGAGAAAAGGATAGCCCTGCTCGGGGCCGTATCCTTTAAAGGTTTCATCTTTTCCAAGTTCCTCCACTGCGGAATGGAAGGCGGCAATGCAGGCCTTTGGAAGGGGTTCCGTTACATCCCCAATGCCTAGTTTTATAATCCTGTTATCCGGATTCTCCCTTTGATAGGCAGATACCCGTTTGGCAATCTCCACAAAGAGGTAGGAACTTTTAAGCTTCAGATAGTTCTCGTTTATTTTTATCACAAGTTTCTCCTTTTACGGGGATTATATCTATCCTTTGTCTCTTGTTCTACCGATTTCCCAGCCAGTTTTACTGTAAAGTGAGATGATTAAGCATTTTTACCGCCGCTTCGGCACCGGCAAGGAGCTGATCGCTGTTTACCCCCTTGGTTACAATCTGGGGCTTGCCTTCCCAGGTAATTATGCACTGAACAAGGGCATCGGTCTTTCCGCCTGGCGGGATTGTTATCTGGTAGTCTACCAGGGAAGGAAGGTTATAACCCACCCTGGAGGCTATTTTTTCCAGGGAATTCATGAGGGCGTCGAAGCCTCCGTCCCCCTGGGCGCTCTCCTCGTATTCACTGGAGATTCCGCTTCCATTGCAGTAGGAAAGCTTTACCGTGGCTGTAGGTTTTATGCCAAGGCTTGAAACAACGTAGCACCCCAGAAGTTTGAAGTGCTCTTTTCCGGGGGACTCAAGAACATCCGCGATGATATAGGGGATATCCTCCTGGGTGATTATCCTTTTCTTATCCCCCAGTTCAATTACCCTTTTTAAAACCTTGTCCCTCTGTTCCGGGGTAAGCTCTATACCCAGCTCCTTAAGATTAAAGTCCAGGTTGGATTTACTGGAAAGTTTTCCCAAGGCATATTGCCTCTGGCGGTTGAATCGTTCGGGAAGGAGATTCCCGGCATAGAGATTTGCCTTTTTATCGCCGTCGGCATGGATCCCCGCGGTTTGGGTAAAGACATTATTACCGCTTATCGGTTTGTTTCCTGGAATCCTGTTGCCGGAGAAGATCTCTACGGTTTTTGCCAAACTGTAGAGCTTTTCCTCTTTAACAGAGGTTTCCATCCCCAGGAAATCCTTTATTCCTACAATAACCTCATCCAGGGAGGCATTCCCTGCTCTTTCCCCCAATCCGTTTATAGTACCGTGTACTGCATGAACCCCGCAACGGATAGCTGCGAGGGTATTTGCTGTGGCAAGACCATAATCATTGTGGGCATGAAAATCAAACCAATATTCAGGATACTTTTGGATAAGATCTTTAATAAAGGTTTCTACCTGATAGGGCCAGAGTATCCCAAGGGTATCGGGAAGCATGAATCTTTTAACCGGCCTATCCGAAAGCCCGGAGAGGAGAAACTCCACATAGTCGGGGCTATGGACCATTCCATTTGACCAATCCTCCAGGTACAGGTTACATGTAATACCCCTCTCTTCCGCGTAGGAGAGGGTTTTCCTGATATCCGAAAGATGCTCCTCCTGTTTTTTTCTCAACTGCACCTCGCAATGCCTTCGGGATCCCTTTGCAAGAAGGTTTATCACCCTTCCGCCGGCTCTGCTAATCCAGTCGATACTGATTGTGTGGTCCGTAAAACCAAGGATTTCTACCCTGTCCAGATACCCTTTATTGTCCGCCCAGGATAATACGGAAGTGCAGGATTCCAATTCGCCCTCGCTTACCTTAGCGCTGGCAATCTCAATCCTGTCTACAGAAAGCTCCTCTAAAAGAAGTTTCGCCAGGGTAAGTTTCTCTTGGGAACTGTAGGAGACATCCCGCATCTGTTCACCATCCCTTAGGGTGGTATCCATTATCTCTATATGCTTCATATAGCCCTTCCTGATCCAGTGTGTAATGTTGCTGTATCTGTTGGTTTTATGGCACGGGGTAGCAAGCCAATAAAGACAGACAACATCCTGAACCGGACAGCCTTTAGGGGCAGTCCGGTTCAGTAGAAATGTTGCGGGATTAAAACCGTCGAAGCAGAGTGGTGCAGCATCAAGGCTCCAAACCCTCTTCCGGGTCCGCAAAGCGGTAGAGGTAAATCCCGGAAGTTTTTTCCCTTGTGGGGAAATAAAAAAAGCCGCAGGCTTTAACACCTGCGGCTTGATTTACAATTGTTACCCTAAAGGGTATCCGCAGGCTGAGGAGAAATAATAATGATGATAATTGCACCTAAGGGAGAACAACAGTACCTTCGGTCCAAAGCCTGTAACACGGAATACTCCTTTAATAAGGTCTAGGATTTGTTTACTATAGAAAAAGGGTTTTCTTATGTCAATATATATACAAGGTTTTTTAAATAAATTTTCATATGAGGCAATTTTAAAAATCTGGAATTTTGCAAGTGCCAAGACCTTTAGCTTTGGTAAGTGCTTATAAACCTCTTTTATCACAATCAGAGGGGGAATAGGGGTTAGAATTGATTATATATCTGGAAAAAGGTAAAATTACAAGGAAATTGAATATACCGGAAACACGGAGGAAGTGATGGCAGTGATAGGAATAATTGGAGGAAGCGGTTTGAATAATCCAGAGATCCTGGAAGAAAGCCGGGATATTTCTGTTGATACTCCCTATGGTGCTCCCTCTTCTCCCTTAAAAAAGGGTTTCATTAAAGGAACCCCTGTCATGCTCCTGGCTCGGCATGGCAGGGAGCACACAATCCCCCCCAGCGAAGTAAACTACAGAGCCAATATTTATGCCCTGAAAGAGGCAGGATGCACGCAAATTCTTGCCACCACAGCGGTCGGCTCCTTAAGGGAGGAGATAAAAAGGGGAGACTTTATTATCCCAGATCAGCTTATAGATTTCACAAAAAGGAGAATCTCTACCTTTTATACCTCCTTCCAGCCTCATACACCTACCCATGTTTCCCTGGCAGATCCCTTTTCAAAATCCCTGCGAGAGATCCTTATCCAGGCAGCGAGGGAGATCGGCCTCCCCCTGCACGAAACCGGCACACTTATAACCATTGAAGGACCCAGGTTCTCCACCCGGGCGGAGTCCCGGATGTTCCGGCAGTGGGGCGCGGATATCATAAATATGTCTCTGGCTCCGGAGGTTGCCCTGGCCGCCGAGGCGGGGATTCCTTATGCAGCTGTAGCCATGAGTACAGATTATGACTGCTGGAAGGAGGAGGAGGAACCTGTCTCATGGCAGCAGGTCCTGGCGGTTTTTTCAAAAAATGTGGAAAAAGTCACAACCCTGCTTTGTGCAGTGATACCGCGGATCAATTAGATGCCTCCAATTCTTATATTAGGGGCCACAAAGCCGGAAATATCCGGGGTTTTAAGCCGGGGCTCCTTTACCGAGGAGACCTGGTCACTGTACAGATTCTATACCGGTACCCTCGCAGGAAAACCGGCTGTGGTGGGGGTAGTAGGAGTGGGCAAGGTGATCTCCGCCGCAGGAACCCTCTATGCTCTTAACAGATATAAACCCTGCTGTATAATAATGGCAGGAATTGCAGGATCCTTGTCCGAGGAGCTTTCCCTGGGGGATATACTGATAGCTCGGGATACCCTGCAATGGGACCTGGATGCCCTTGGGGCGGGGTGGAAGCGGGGGGAGATCCCCTATAGCGGGGTGTCTCTTCTATCCGGAGATCCGGATTTAATCGAAAAGGCTCTAAGCTTTCCCTCTCCTCCGGGAAAAAAGATAAAAGCCGGGAGAGTGCTCACCGGAGATACCTTTCTTACCGGCAGAGACAAGCCGGAATTTGCCTTTCTTAGGGATGAACTACAGGGAGATGCGGTGGATATGGAAGGGGCGGCAGTAGCCTTTGTAGCCGATCTTTATAAGATACCCTTCCTGCTAGTACGGATAATCTCTGATAAGGCGGATGGTGTTTTGCCTGAAGGTTTTAAAGGATTCCTTTCTGGGGCAGCAGATTTGACCGGAAAGATAATTCTCCATATAGTTTCTCTTGTGGGCGGACATTAAGGTAAAAACTCGAAGGAGCATATTTTTAGAGGTGCCTATAAATTATAGCGGTTTATAAAAGGCCAACTACTGTCTATTGATTATTTTTTTATACTGCTTTATTATCCTAGCTTAATTAAGTAGATCTAAGGAGCTGGTATGTCAAAAGCACACAGGGGAAGTGGTGTTATAGAACTTCCCAATCGGGGAAGAGGGACTTGCCCGGTTTGTAAAAGAAGCGGAATAAAGGTTGTTTACGAACAGGAAATTAATGGCAAAAAGATGAAAATCTGCAAGCAGTGCAGAGCTGCCATAAGCCATGGCAAAAAAACCGAGGCCGTGGCATCCCTCTAATTTATTGAAAAATAATATTGCAGGAATATGTGAAGGGGGTTTCTGCCCCCTTTGTTTTTTGCAATCTCTTAAATATCTCTGAAAATAGTATTTTACTGGAAACGCAATAAAAAAGTCCTTTATTTTGTTAACTAGAGGTACTCTAGGACACAAATTAAAAAATTCTAAAAACAAGTAGAAATAATAAATTACCTTTTTTATAATAGAATTTTACAAGTCTGTAATTCGAGGCTAAAAAGGGGTGTCAAATGAAAAACATAAGGATCGGCACAAAATTAATCGGGGGATTCATCCTGGTTTCTCTGATTGTTCTGGTGGTTGGGTTTTTTGGATGGAACGGGGCAGTAGGCTTGTCCGATAATGTGGAAGAGATCGGAGAGGTAAGACTTCCCAGCATTGAAAGCCTTCTTAAAATTAAAACTGAAAGTAATGGGATTAGGATCGCTTTACGAACCTTGCTTAACCCAAGAATAACTAAGCAGGACAGGGAAAGGCAGTATCAGAACATAACTGCAGCCAGGGAAAGGTACAGGGCAGCCTGGGATATATACGAACCCCTTCCCCAGACGGAGGAGGAGGCAAGGGTCTGGAAGGATTTTGTCCCTGCCTGGAACGCCTGGGTTGAGGTAAATAATAAGATTTTAGAGATGGCCAGGGAAATTGACAAAACGGATATCATGAATCCGGATGATTTTTCTAAATTGATTGTAGGATTTGTCGGAGATCATCACAAGCTTATGAGTGATGTACAAAGAGGAATCCTTACCGGGCGTCAGATAGACTATGGCAACAACCCCGCGGTCTGTAACTTCGGCCGCTGGCTCTCCACCTACACTACCTTAAATGCTACGATAAATGCCTCTCTGGAGAGGATTACAGCTTTCCATGATGTATTCCACCACAGTGTGGACGAGATAAACCGGGCTATTGCCTTGGGGAACACATCCCAGGCAACCCAGGTTCTGGTAAACAGCATGCAGCCTGCAGCAGAGAGGACCTTTACCGGTTTTAACCAGATTCTAGTAGAGGCGGAGAGGGTAAAATCTCTTTATGATCAGATGAATATTCTCGCCTTTGGGGAGGCGGTGGAAAAACAGAATGCCGCTGTTGGGTACCTGGATCAGCTGGTGAAAATTAATGAGGATATTTCTCATGAGGGTGTGGTGGAAGCTGCCGCTGAAGGTGTCAGGGTGGAGACCGTAGCTTTAGTGGGAATGATTGTTGGAGTTATTCTTGCTATCATTCTCGGCCTTGTCCTTGCCCTGGGGATTACCAGGCCCTTGGCAAAGGGAGTTTTCTTTGCAGACGAGATTGCCAAGGGTAATCTTAACCTGGAACTGGATGTTAATCAGAAGGATGAGATCGGCCGCCTGGCGGATTCCCTTAGATTCATGCTTAAGGCTCTGCAATATAAGGCGGAAATGGTAGAAAAAATTGCCGACGGAGATCTTACTGTAGAGGTAAAGGCGGCATCGGAAAAGGATGGTCTGGGGCACTCCCTTATTGTAATGGTCAACTCCCTGCATGATCTTCTAAGTCAGGTGGATACAGCGGTGGAACAGGTTTCTGCGGGCGCCGATCAGGTTTCCCAGGCCAGCCAGAGTCTCTCTCAAGGGGCTACCGAGCAGGCGAGCAGTCTTGAGGAGATCTCCTCCTCTGTAAATGAGATAAACAGTCAGAGCCGTCAGAATGCCGATAATGCCACCGAGGCTAATGCCCTGGCAAAGAAGGCCACATCGGATGCCGAACAGGGCAACCTGCAGATGGCGGATCTTGTAAAGGCCATGGAGAGAATAAATGCCTCCTCGGACGAGATTAAAAAGGTAGTAAAGGTTATAGATGATATAGCCTTCCAGATAAACCTGCTGGCCTTAAATGCCAATGTCGAGGCAGCAAGGGCTGGAAAATATGGAAAAGGCTTTGCCGTGGTAGCAGAGGAGGTTAGAAACCTGGCTGTGCGCAGTGCCTCCGCTGTTAAGGAAACCACCAATATGGTGGAGGATTCCATTGCCAATATTAAAAAGGGTAATGATATTGTCGCTGTAACAGCAAAACAGCTGGCGGATATTACCTCGGGGGCAACAAAGGTCGCCAATTTCCTGGAAGAGATAGCCACGGCCAGCAAGGAACAGGCTCTTGCCATTGATCAGATAACCGGCGGTCTTGATCAGATTGATCAGGTAACCCAGGCTAATACAGCCAGCGCAGAAGAGAGCGCCTCTGCTTCCGAGGAATTAGCCTCCCAGGCCCAGCAGCTTAAGGCGATGATTTCAAGGTTTAAACTGAAAAAGGTGGAATTCGGCAGGCCTCTTTTAACCGAGGCAAGGAATGTAAGGCCGGAGGCTCATGGAAAACCGTCCCTCCCCGCTAACCGTTCCGGAGCTGCAAAGGGAAGATCCCCGGAGCAGAGGACCTTGCCCGGGAAAACTGCAGGACGGACTATAAAATCCCAGGATCAGAAAAAGAATGTAAAAGGAAGGGAATCTACAGGGATTACTCCGGTGGAACCGGTAGAGATAAAATTGGATGACGATGAATTCGACAGGTTTTAGGAGGGGTAAGGATGAGTGAAGGCAAGGATAAGATGGATACTGCGGAGGATCTTTTCCTTCTGGACGAAGAGGAGGAGGATACTCAAGCAAACAAGTATCTGCTTTTTAATTTGGGAAAGGAATCCTATGGCCTGGGAATAGCAAATGTCACAGATATAATCGAGATGCAGAGGATTACCGATGTGCCGGATATGCCTAAGTATGTCAAAGGGGTGATAAACCTCCGAGGCAAGGTTATACCGGTTCTTGATCTTAGACTCCGGTTTGGCATGGAGGAGAGGCCTTACGATGACAGAACCTGTATCGTCATTGTAAATCTGTACAATGCCTCTATCGGTTTTATTGTGGATACGGTTTCCGAGGTTCACGAGATACTCCCCAAAAATATCGACCCCCCTCCCTCTTTTAAAACCACCTCTGGCAAGGACCGATATATAAGCGGTCTGGGGAAAATAGGGGAGGAGGTAAAGATTCTCTTGGATATTAAAAAGATAGTGGATGAAGAGGAGATGACTAATCTGGGGGCTTAAGGCCCCCCTTTTTTAAAGTAACCGTAAGGTCCTTAAAACGTTGCAGAATTTTGCCCGACGGATCCAGAGAAACCGTGATCCCCGAAATTCTAACTGGGTAAAAATTGATATACCGGATAGCTCCCTCTAAAACCCCCAAGGAGAGGATCATCGATTCCTCTCCATACTGAGTCTCCTCCATGCCTGGGAAAATAAAATTACCCAGGGAATAGGCTATAAGCCCTCCATGGTAAACCTCCAAACCCTGGAGAACATGGGGATGGGATCCTAGAACTAAATCCGCACCCGCCTTTAGGAGGGATCGGTAAAGCTGAACCTGATCCTCTGTAGGCTCATTCCTCCATTCCTCCCCGCCATGAACCATTACAATGTTAAACCAGTCCCTCTCTGAAAAGGATGCTGCCACGGCTTTCAGTGTTTCTTCTCCCTGCCACAGGATACCCGGCTTTTCCGGTCCCGCAGCAGCGTCCCTTTTGCCGTCAAAACCGCTCCTTTCTACAGGATAGGCGCCTAAGGAGAGGATCCTTATCCTCTGACCCTCCCTCTCCCCTTCCCAGGGTTGGGATGCCTCTCTCAAATCTCTACCTGCTCCCGAGGTTCCGATACCGGAATCGGCAAGGTAATCCAGGGTATCCAGGAAGACGGTAACGCCATAATCAAAACAGTGGTTGTTGGTTATGGAAAGGTAATCAAAACCAGCACTCTTAAGGCCGGGTAAAACCTCCGGAAGAAACCGGAAGGTATAGGTCTTATCTATCCTTGCTCCTCTCCTTGATACAGGACCTTCCAGATTACCCAAAAGGAGATCCTGGCTCCGGAGGATAGGTAAGGTGTCCTGGAAGAGTTTATCTAAATCCCGGTCTTCTTTCCCCAGGAGGAATCTCTCGGCTCCCCGGGTGGGGAGGATGTCCCCCACCGCTCCGATCCATAGAATAGAGGAATCCCCTGCCTGATAATCTCCAGTTAGGCTTTCAATATCCTGGAACCACGCCTCAATATTCGACGGCCCCTTCCTGGATGCTTTGGGGGGATAAATAGTCAGGATAGCCTCCTTCTCAAGAAGATAACCAGGATCTCCCGGATAGAGGTTGTCCACTGCCAGAGCCTTTTTTGGTAATCGTATCTCCCGGACCGGGATTATCCCTTCTGCAGCAATTTTCTCCAGGGAAAGGGAGATGCGCAGATCGGAATAATCAGTTACCGGAGCAAGGTACTCCTTGGCAATTATCTTGCTCCTGCTTCCCGGAAGGGAGGGCAAAAGTTTGCCCGCCTTGTCGGTTTCCCAGAGGTTCTCCTTCTGCAAAATAAAGAAGGGCTGGTTATTTTCCGCTAAGGTATAAACCTCTTCCGGAACAGGACCGGAAAAGGATTTTTGTATATAAGGAAAATTGGCAGGATTCTGTTCTAAAAGATTTTGAAAGGCTTCTTCCGATCCCTCCTCAATAAAGATATTGATCTGATTATTCTCGGTTGTGCAGGAAAATAGAATCAATATTTTCAGGAAAAATAGAAGGAAGAGGAATTTATGCAGAGGAAGCGGCATTAAAAACTCCGGTCCAGGAGGTCTTTGATAGTTAAACCTTCCAGGGCCTTGTAGCCTCCCTGGTTGAATCTGTACAAAGCCTTTTTAATGGTGTTCTTTGCATGATTATCCGGTACCACGGGGCCATAGATGGCGGTGATGACCTCCTTTACCAGGATCTGTTCCAAAGGCCTTGAAGGAATCCAGCCCTGAGTCTCCTCCTTGATCTGGTATAGCAAACCTTCCTGAAGGAAGAGGTTGATGAAAAAGGCAGCATCCTTATCCACCACGGCAAACTCTTTGGAAAGATCTGTAATTGAGGCTGGTGGCAGTCCCTGAAGGAATTTCCATGCCAGGGTACAGTAAAGTTCAAGACCAAAGAGTATCTGCTCCGCAGGTTTTCTTTCTGTGATTTTCCCTCCGGTCCAGAATTTCTGTTTATGCTGATGAACATAGGTAATCTCCAGGGACATGAGTATTATCATCCAGGTAAGATACAACCAGAACAGGAATATGGGGATTACTGCAATGGAGCCATAGATCACCGAGAACCGAAAGACCACATTGGTAAGATAAAGAAACCAGAACCGGACAAATTCCCAAAGCAGGGCACCCGAGGCAGCCCCTAGAAGGGCGCTCCTTATCTGAACCTTCCCCTGAGGGATCAGGATGATCATCAGAAGTATGGCAATAAACATGAAAAGGGTAGGGGATAGCCTGCTGAAAAGCTGTTCTAAAAAGGGAGTTTTTACCTCCTCTGCAAGAGGAATAAGGTTTTTAAGGAAATTGGAAAGATTAAAACTAACGCTGATAAGAAGACTTCCTGCAACAATAACAGAAGTGTAGGTGGTGAATTTACTTATAAAATTCTTTCTGGAAGGAGAGCCCCAGAGGGCATTGAAATTACTGTTTATACTATCCAGAAGGGAGATAGAGGTAATGGCAAAAAGAAGGAGCCCCAATACTCCAAGGGTTTTGCTGTTCTCTATAAAGGTATTCAAGTAAGCAAGAAGATCCTCCTGTTTCGTAGGTACAAGCTGGTTTATTAGAAAGGTTTCGATGGTTGCCTTTATCTCCCGGAAGGAACCAAAGGCGGTAAATAGAGAAAAGAGAAAGGCTAGTAGGGGAACTATCGCTAAAAGGCTGGAATAGGCAAGCCCGGAGGCTCGGATAAAACAGTTGTCAGAAATGAATTCCTTTAGAATCTTCTTGAGGAAGATCCAGAGAATTACGAAACCTTTTACTGGCTGTTTATAGAGCGACGGATCCTTGAACTTAAAGTATATCCTTTTCACCTGACCTAGGTCCTTATTTTCCCTGCCGGAATATGACTTAGAAAACCCTTGTGGTCCAGGATCTCGAAAAAATGGTTCTCCCTGTTTTTAAGGGATATCTGGCACACCCTGCGGGAACCCAAGGAGAGAAGGGGATGGAAGGTCCTTGTTTCCTCGGGTCTTATGGAACCTTTAAGGGATTTGTAGGCGTCCCTCTCCGAGATAGCTCTGCAAAACTCAATATCCTCTAAAGAAAAGGAAAAGCAGTACTTTTCGTAGGTGCTCTTTTTTCTCTTAATAAGCCAGGAGATTGGATCCTGCTTTTCAAAATCCTCGAAGAACAGAGAACCAGCAGAAAGATAGATCAATCCGCTTAAATCCGCTTTTCCCTTATAGGTATTTCCAAGCAATATGGAAAAGGAACGGTAGATTATGGGTGCTCCGGTTTCTTGTTCTTTTTTTTGCCAGAATTCCGCTGCCTCTTGATCTCTCTCCATGTAGGCTCCTTATATAGTGTCCCGAATCTTGTAAAAACATTTGTATTTTAGTCCAGGGGAAGGTACATATCAAGGGTCCGGGAAGTTGTTGTAGAACAAGGGATGCTTTTCCATTATCCTTTACTTAATATGTCGGAGAAAAATCTTGTGGTCGGAAGAATAACCTCAATAGCCTTTGGAGGGAACGGTGTAAGCAGGATAAATGGAAAGGTATGTTTTGTGCCTTTTACTGCTCCTGGAGATCTGGTTGAAATTAGGGTGGTTAAGGAAAAAGGGAATTATTTAGAGGGTTCCTTGGAGAGAATACTGGAGGAATCTCCCTTTAGAAGGGAACCGGAGTGTGAGCTTTTTGGCGCCTGCGGGGGTTGTTCTCTTCAACATCTTCAATACAAAAAACAGACCGAGGAGAAGGAGCAGATTTTAAAAGAAACCCTGAAAAGGATCGGGAAAATATCCTGCCCGGTTACTCCGATTATCCCTTCGCCTAAGGAGTATGGTTACAGGATCAGAACCCAGCTTAAGCACTCTTCAACAGGAATCCTTGGGTATTACCGTCAAGGTTCCCGTATTCTTGTCCCTGTAAAGAGATGCCCGGTCCTTGCCGAACCCATCAATCAATACCTGGAAACGATTCTTTTCCAGCACCCATCCCTTCCTCAGAAGCAAAGGGATCTGGAACTCTCCCTGGAGGATTCCGGGGAAGTAACAGCCCGATGGCTTTATAAATCTAAAAACACCAACCCCTTCTCTCAGATAAACCGGGAGGTAAATGATTCTCTGCGTAAGGCGATAAAGGTTAAATTAAAGGAGTATTTTAGTAATCCCGGCACGGGGATCGATCTTTTTTGCGGAGACGGAAATCTATCCCTTCCCTTGGCAGAGGAGGGTTGGAGCTTTAGGGGGCTGGAAACATCGGCAGAGGCTATCGAAAGGGGAAGGAAAAAGATTTTTAACAGGAGTAAGATAGACTATCTCTTTCAACGGATAGATCTTTATTCAGATGTTGGAAGATTGCAGGAAGTTTTAAAAAAACAGGAGCTTCTGATTGCGGATCCTCCTAGAGGCGGGCTTCAAGGACTTATCTACCCCATTCTTCAGTCAAAGCCTCGGGTTATCTTCTATATCTCCTGCAACCCTCCCATTCTTGCGAAGGAGATCAATCTTCTAAGTTCTGGTTATACCCTGAGAGAGGTCATACCCTTGGATATGTTCCCCCAAACTCATCATCTAGAAACCCTGGCGATTCTCCTTGCCCCTTCGAAGGATTGACAGATCCCGGCCTGTGGGTTAGTATTTTTTCTTATCAACTAGACCGGTTGGTCTATTTTGGGAGGTTTAAAAGTGAAGATCTGGATGTGGCTTTTGTTATTTGCCGTGGTGGTCGGCCTGGGAGCACTAAGATCCCATTTGGTAGATAAAAAAAAGAAGAATGCTAAAACCAGCGAAGAAGAAAAGAAGCAGGAAACTGCTTAGAAGCTAGAGAAAAGCCCATTAACGGAACTCCGGTAATGGGCTTTTTTTATGTATGAAAAAGGAATATATCAAACAAGACAATTTTATTCAGGCCGCTCTTAGTGAATTCAGTATAAAAAGCTTCGACTCCTCCTCGTTAAATGTGATTATCAAAAAAGCGGGAAGCTGCAAAGGGACATTTTATCATTATTTCCCCAGCAAGGAGGCATTGTACTTTACCCTTGTAGAGAGGACTATCGCCCTAACAAGGAAGGAGATGGAAACCCTCCCTTTACTACAGGAAGGGGTGGATTTTTTTGATACCCTGGAAAAACAGGCCCTCTTCAGTATAAATTTCCTCAACCATCATCCCGATTATTACAGATTCTCTTTGCGAATCCTGGAAGAAACCAATCCCCATATCCTAAAAAAACTGCAAGAGAAGATTGGAGATATAATATGGATAAATACAGAGTACCATCTTGAAAGGGCTATAAGGAAAGGAGAGATCACAAACCGGATACCCCTTAATCTTTTAACCCGCCTACTTCCTCAAATCTTAGCCCTTTTCGAAAAAATAACTGATCTTTCCGATGCAGATAGGGATTTTGAAAGAATAAAAGAGGAGTTTGATGCCTATTTCAATTTTATAAAACGTGGGCTTATGCCTTGAAATTAAGAAGAGAGACGGTATTCGATAGAAAGAGTTATTTTAAAATCTCTGTCCAAATCGTGATTCCTTGGAAAGAGAGAACGGATCAGTCTTAGAGCAGAACGATCAAGAATTGAACTTCCCGAGGATTCTTTTATTCCTGTGGCCTTGAGGCTTCCATCCCTTCCTACCCAAACCTCCATTATTATCCGCCCTTCCACCCCCCGGTTTCTGGCGGCAGGGGGATAAATTAGATCCCTTACAATAGTCTCTTGAAGGTCTCTTAGAAAATTCTCCAGGGAGACTGGGTTATCCTCCCGAACACTCCCCTGTTGCTCTGTACCTTGGAAAAAACCAAGCCTGCTTTCTTCGGTTATAGGCTTACTTGTTATCAAAGGAAGATCCTCTGTCCCTTCTTTTTCCGCTCCTTCCTTTTCCATTGTTTGTACAGGATCAGGCAGGGTAGAAGGAGCCGGAATATCGGATAATGACTTTTCCATTAATCCTGCCCGGGAAGCCGGCCCTGGATTAGCTGGCTCAAAGTCCAGTTTTTCCAGGGCGGCCTCTCTATTTGGCTCCTTGCGACTGGGAGAAGAAACTGCACCCTTCTCCGGAGGAACCTGCCTTTCTGGCGGTGGCAATAAATCGTCCGGCGGATCTTCAACCTCTCCCTTGTCTAAGGCTCTGCTAATCTGTAAGGAAACCACCAAGGGAGAAGAAGGAACATAGGATTGGTCATCCCTGTCCCTCCTGAATAAAATAGGAAAAAGCAGAAAAATAAGAAGATGCAGAAGCAGAGAAATTGCAATCCCTAAAACCATCTCTCTTCTTAGTATCCTCATTCCTCCATCTCCATTACAGTTCCACTGCGGCAATCAGCTCCTAGGCTTTGAATCGGAATTTAATCTAAATCCCAGGGTTATCTGCCGACCCGGGGCGGGATAGTACCCTCCCCAATAAACTAGGGGGGTATAACTTTTATCCATTAGGTTCTCTGCCTTCAGGGTAATCTGCAGGGTTCCGGCCTTCAATTCTCCCGAATAGGAAAGGGAGAGGTTGAAAAGAAGGTACCCAGGGATCTCCTCCAGCTGATTCTGATAGTCCCCGCCGGAAAAACAGGAGCTTTTTACGGTAATAGAAGGAGCCAGGGAGATCCCAAAGGGAAAATCAAGGAGGATTTCCCCCTCCCCAGAATGGGCAGGCACAAGAGGAACCACCTTTCCCAAATTAGGCCCTCCTGTAAATATAGGTTCAATGTAAGCATAGGATGCCCGAAAACTTAGGAATGAAAGGGGTTTAAAATAACCCTCGGCCTCAATTCCAATACGCTGAGTGGAATCCAGGTTCTCGTTGGAGAAGGTAGAGGAATTATAAGCTATCTCATCCACCATAACCAAAAAATATCCTGTCAAAGAAAGGGAGAGTCTGCCGGGGAGGATGTAGGCTCCTCCGGCCTCCAGGGTGTAACCTCTTTCCGGCTTTAGGCTCAGATAGGGAGAAACAGAGAATCCGTAAACAGAGAACTGTTCATCTGTAAAGGGGTAACGGAACTGAGTTCCAAATCTGGTAAAAAGTTTAAACCCCTCCAAAGGCCGTAAGGTTATCCCCGCAGTGTAAACTAAGGCAGAGTGGACCACCTTGTCCGGATCCTCTTCTTCTGAGGTAAAAAGACTGAACCTTGCGGTGTCATACCTTAAGCCTCCGTTTACAAAAACTAGTTCCGAAAGGAAGGAGACCTCGGCATTGAAATATGCTCCGCCCGTAATCTGATTCAGGTTATAGGCACCGATAAGATTCTCCTCCCTCTTCTGTAGGTCCCCATAGGTATCTACCTTAAGAGTAGTAAATTCTCCATCCAATCCAGCGGTAAGACCCAGGCTCCAGAAATCCTGGAAGGATTCCAGGACGAATTTTGGCAGCACACTGTAACGGGATAGACTCCTGTCTATGTAATAAGGAGGACCGCCCCAATTGGCATAGGAAGGAAATTCTATGGCT
>Ga0067045_1029223_pt1 | contig 22747 bp, 19 predicted proteins | sample TerdegcTABiofilm_FD_59184 | JGI IMG/M metagenome (GOLD analysis project Ga0067045, IMG submission 59184) | Combined Assembly of (Gp0054472, Gp0054536) Wastewater bioreactor microbial communities from Singapore -Terephthalate degrading...
GCTTTCTGCCGCTGCCGGTGGGGGTGATTCTGGCTGCCCTGCTGCTGGGAGCCTGGCGCTGGCAGGCAGCCCAGCCCCTCTTTACGCCCCGCCACCTCGCTTTTTACAACGATACCGGCAAAGCCGAGCTGCTCGGCTGGATTTCGGCCAACCCAGATCGCCGCGAAAATGCCACTCTGCTGACCATGCAGGTCAATGCTATCCGCCCAACCGGTACGAATCACACCCGGCCGGTGCAGGGGGCTGCCCTGTTGCGCCTTCCGCCGGGCGGTGAGTGGCGCTACGGTCAGCGCGTGCGGGTGTGGGGCAGCCCGCAAACCCCGCCCGAAGACGAACCTTTTTCCTACCGTGCCTATCTGGCACGGCGCGGAATTTACACCTACCTGATGTATCCAGCCGTCACGCCGCAAAGCGGGCAGGCCGGCAGCCCGCTGCTGAAAGCGGTTTACAGCCTGCGCCGCTATGCTCAACAAACCCTCAACCGCCTCTACCCCCCACCCGAAGCGGCCTTGCTGAGCGGCATCCTGCTCGGGCTGGAGCGCGACCTGCCCGCCGGTCTGGCACGCGCCTTTCAGGACACCGGCACAGCACACATCATTGCCATCTCCGGCTTCAACATGAGCGTGCTGAGCGGCCTGTTTCTGGCGTTGTTCGGCCGGCTGCTGCCGCGCGGGTGGGCGGCCGTTTGCGCGGCCCTGGCAATCACCTTTTATACCCTGCTGGTCGGCGGCAACCCGGCCGTCGTGCGCGCCGCGCTGATGAGCAGTCTGGCGCTTTTCGGGCGGCTGATCGGCCGTTCTTCCGCCGGCCTGACTCCGCTGGCATTCAGTGCGGCGCTGATGACCGCCTTCAACCCCTGGCTGCCGTGGGATGCCTCCTTTCAACTTTCTTTCACCGCCACGCTGGGGTTGATTCTCTACGCCGAGCCGCTGCAGCGCAGTTTTGAAGGCTGGACAGCCACCCGCTTTTCCCCTCGTCTGGCACGACAGATTGCCCGGCCGGTTTCTGAGTATTTTCTGTTCACCCTTGCTGCGCAGGTAACCACCCTGCCGGTGGTACTGGCGCAATTCGGGCGACTGTCGCTTTCGGCACTGGCCGCCAACCCGCTCATCCTGCCGGTGCAGCCGCTGGTCATGCAGTTGAGCGGGCTGGCGCTGATCGCCGGCATGCTCTGGCTGCCGGCCGGTCAGCTGCTGGGCTGGCTGACTTACCCATTGACCGCCTACACCATCCGAATGGTCGAATGGCTGGCAGATCTGCCGGGCGGTGTGCTGGATTTCGGCGCGGCCGGCTGGGGCTTTGCGGCCGGCCTGTATATTCTGCTGTTCGGTCTGACCGCCCTGGCTCACTCTCGGCGGAGAAGTTCCGCTCGGGTGGCAGGCGCGCTGCGGCAGGTGATGAAACCCTCGCTCGTACTGGGCGGGCTGGCGCTGCTGACCGTGCTGGTGTGGCAGGCAGCCCTGCGCCGCCCGGATGGAAACCTGCATGTCATTCTCCCGCACCTGCCGGATGGGCAGGCGGTTCTCCTGCGCACCCCCGCCGGCAGGCAGATTTTGCTGGGCAGTGCCGCGCGCGCCAACACCCTGGCCGGGACGCTGGGGCGCGAAACCGGCTTGTTTCAGCGCCGATTGGATGCGGCGGTGCTACCCTTTCGGCGCGCCTCACTGCTGGAAGGGCTGCCGGCCGCGCTGGAACGCCTGCCCGCCAGCAGCCTTTACTGGGCGGTTGAACCGCCCGCCAGCCGCACGGCTGCCCGTCTCAACCAGACCCTGGCCCTGACGGACACCCCTCAACAACGGCTGGCTGCCGGCGACCGGCTGCAGCTGGATGAGGAACTGGTTCTGACTGTGTTGCAAAGCGATGGCGAAAAAGCCGCGCTGCTGATCGAGTACCGCGATGCGCGCCTGCTGATGCCGAACGGTTTTAGCCCGGCAGCTTTGCGCGCCGCCAGCCCGCCTGCCTATGGCGCAACCCTGCTGCTGAGCAGCGCCGACCTGAAGGAAACCCCGCTGGAGGCGTGGCGCTCGCTCACCCCCGCTTTGATTTTGCTGCAAAGCGGACAGGACGAAGCGGAAGGAGTGATTTCCACTGCGCTCCGCGGAAGGGTGGAGTGGATCAGCGACGGACGCGCCGTCTGGCTGCGGGGCGAGCGGCCTTAGGCGGAATGGGGTGAGGGTGTGCGGCGGAACATGCGCAGCGCGGAAGCGATCAGCACCAGGCCAAGGATGATCTTCAGCAAACTGGCAGGGACGATGCCCGCCAGCACCCCGCCGATCATCGAGCCGATGACCGACCCCACCCCCATTGGAAGGACGATATTCAGCCCTTCGGCGCGGCTGAACAACAGCCCCCGGCGCGCATAACGCGCCAGCCCGACCATGACCGTCGGCAGGCTGATGATCAGGCTGGCGCTGCCGGCGGTTTTGACCCCTACGCCGAAAATCAAGATCAGGGTGGGGATAATCAGCTCCCCGCCGGCTACACCCAGCGTACTGCTGACCACGCCGATCAAACAGCCGGCGGCAAAGCCAACCAGGGCCTGCGCCCAGCTGGCCGCGCCCACCAGCCCGGCCTCGGAGAGCGGGAAAAAACCTTCCCCAATTAGCAGCAGGCCGATGGCGGTCAACAGAAAACGCATCCAGCCTTCCAGCGCATGCGGTGAAAGAAGGGCAGTCAGACCTGCGCCGAGGAAAGCGGTCAGCATGGCTCCACCGATCATGGAGGCCAGAATCACGGCTAACGATTCCAGCGGAAGGGCCGGCAGGGTGCGCGAACGCACGATCAGCGCAACCAGCAGGGTAATCAGGCTGACGGCCAGATTAATCGGCACGGCCTGATGCGCACTGCGCCGCAGCCAACCGACCAGTACCGGCAGGCGGAATTCAGCCCCACCCAGGCCGATCAGCCCGCCCAGTACGGCGATGGGAACCGCAACGGCAAAAGCCAGCAATATCTCAGTCATCCTTCAGCGGAAAAATGAGAGGAGGGATAGGATAAGTGTAGGCTAAACTTCGCTTGAGGAAAAGCTCTTCAAACGACTTTTTGACCGCTGTCCTTGCGAGCAAGCGCGGCAATCTCCCGCATGGCCCCGCCTGCGCAGGAGGGGGCTGAAAATGCTCCATGCTTTCTCATCGCTCCCACGCGCTGAAATCCCAGCCGGCCAGCCGCTCGCGTAGCTGGTTGCGCTGGTGCAGGTTGAATTTGACCAGCAGGTTACGCACATGGGTTTTGATCGTTTCGGGTGCAACGCCCAGCCGGACGGCAATCTGGCGGTTGGTGTAACCGAGGCAGATCAGCGCGGCAACTTCCTGCTCGCGCGGGGTGAGCAGCTTCCAGCACCGCCAGGCCTCTTCATTCTGACGGCGGTGCTGCAGGCCGGCTTCGATCAGCGTTTGCAAAATCTCCTCCGGCGGGCGCTGCTCCTGATCCGCCAGCTGACGCAGGGACTGTTCCAGTCGGGCATCGAGGGCAAAGGTGCGCTGCTGCTGCCCTGCCTCCTCCCTGAAAAGGTTCAACAGGCGCTTCCAGAGGTTCATATTTTTATTTTATAGAATAATTGTTCTATTGTCAAGCAAAACGCTGTGGAAAATTACGCGTTCATCGCAAAGATGCACAGAGGCAAAAACCAATTTTCCATTTCTCCGCGCCATTGGGTTGAGATGCCTGCTCCCGGCCGCCGGGCAGCTCCTTTGCAAGGTTGTGAGTTTCACGCTGGAATGCCAGGATTTTTAAGGGACAGGGGGTCAAAGGATCGGCGGCATGGTATCATTGGAAATCCGATTTCTATCCCCATCCCTTTCGGAGAAAAGCGATGACTTTTTCCCTCTTTCAGGTTGATTCGTTTACGGCTGAGCCGTTCCGCGGCAACCCGGCCGGGGTATGCCTGCTGGATGCGCCGCGCGATGAGGAGTGGATGCTGGGCATCGCCCGCGAGATGAACCTTTCGGAAACTGCCTTTTTGCTGCCGGAAGGCGCAGGCTACCGTCTGCGCTGGTTCACACCGCAGGTGGAAGTGACGCTGTGCGGGCATGCCACCCTCGCCAGCGCCCATATCCTTTGGGAACAGGGCCTGCTCGCGCCCGACCAGACCGCGCAGTTCGAAACGCTTTCCGGGCGGCTTTCGGCCTTCCGCGCGCCGGACGGCTGGATTGCGCTTGATTTTCCACTGCGCGAAGTCACCCCGGCAGCCCTGCCGCCGGGTTTGTTGAGCGCCTTAGGCATAGAACAGGCACAGTTCAGCGGGTGCTACCGCGAGGATTACCTGATCGAATTGCCCGATGAAGAGGCTGTGCGCGCCCTGACCCCCGACTTTGCCCGGCTGAAAACCATCCCCACCCGCGGCGTGGTGGTAACTGCGCGGGCGCAGGACAAAGCCTATGACTTCGTTTCGCGCTTTTTTGCGCCGGCAGTCGGCGTAGATGAAGACCCCGTCACCGGCTCGGCACATTGCGCGCTGGCGCCCTACTGGGCTGAGCGGTTGGGCAAAGCCAGCCTGCTGGCCTATCAGGCCTCGCGGCGCGGCGGGCTGCTGCGGGTCAGCCCCCGCAATGGACGCGTGCTGCTGGAAGGACAGGCGGTAACCATTTTTGAGGCGCGCCTGCGCGTTTGACCCTGCCGGCCGCTTTTTCACTGCCCCACGCCACTCTTCAGTCCAGTTCGATGTAAAGCCGTTTGTTGATGCGTCCCTTGCTTTTGTAATCCACCACGCGGATGGGGCCGACCTCGCACGTGTTGGCTACATGCGTACCGCCGTCTGCCTGTAAATCCAGTCCCACAATTTCCACCGTGCGCACTTCCTGAATTTCCGACGGCAGCAGGTTGATTTTGGTACGAATCAAATCGGGAATCTGAAAAGCAATTTCGCGCGGCAGAATCTGCACCCGCACCGGATGAGCGGCTTCCACTTGGCGATTGACGGCCTGCTCGATGACCGCTACCAGATCGGCAGTCAGGGATTCAAACTCGAAGTCCATGCGCCCTTTGAGGGGTTCCATCTCGCCGCCGGTGACCAGCGCGCCGTAATCCCGAAAAACCACCCCGCAGAGGATGTGCAGGGCGGTATGGGTACGCATCAGCGCATAGCGCCGTTCCCAGTCCAGCGCGCCGCGCAGGGTTGCGCCGGGTTGGGGCAGGCCGGCTTCCCCTGCCAGCGTATGCCAGATGCCGGCGGGTGTTTTCTTCACCCGCGCCACCTGCCAGACGCCGCCATTTTCATCGCTCAACACGCCGCCGTCACACGGCTGACCGCCCCCGCCGGGGTAAAACGCGGTTCTATCCAATAAGACAGCACGGTTTTCCTCATCCACCTCTACCACACGGGCGGTAAAGTCTTTCAGGTAACTGTCGGTAGCATATAGCAATTCGGTCATGGTGTATCCTCATCTTCGCTTGGTTAAATCATCCACTGCCAGCCCAGCGCAAAGAGCAGCAGGTTGACAACCGTATGGGCCACAATCGCCGATTTCAACCCGCCCTGCGCCTGAACCAGCCAGGCAAAGCCAATTCCTGCCAGAAAAGCGGGCAGCCATAACAACGGACGCAGCTGCAGGGTGGCAAACAGCGCCGCCGAAGCCAGCACCGCCCCCCCGCTTCCCAGCCGCGGCTGCCAGCGGTTGATCAACTCACCGCGGAAGAAACGTTCTTCGGCCCACGGCGCAATCAGGATGCCAGTCAGAAAGGTTGCCCAGCGGATAAGGGGGGCAATTTCCAGCGGCTGAGTCATTTCGGCGGCCGCCATTGCGCTTTCCACCCAGGCCCGGCCGATGCTGAACAGGTAAGCGCACATGAGCGCGATGGCCGCTCCGCCCAACAGGCCGCTCAGCCAGTCGGGGGGCAGGGCCCTGCGGGTTTGGACAAATGGATGCGGCAGGCCTTGAACGCCGGGAATGGCAAGAAATGCCAGGATCAACGCCTGCCAGAGAAACAGCCACGGTTGACCGGGAAACAGCGGCGAACGCAGGCTCAGGGCGGGCAAAGTCTGTTCCAGATTGCTGAAACGGGAGGTCAGCAGGCGGTCCAGCCCAAAATAAACCGCCGCGGGCAGCAGGTAGGCCAGCAGCAGGACGAGCAGGATGGGATGGAGCACCGGCTGAGAAACCGCGCTGCGCAGGATGAACCCCAGCGCGCCGACTGCAAAACCCAGCACCAGCAGGGTCAGAATGGAAATCAGCACAACAATTGTTTCGGCGGGCGTCTGCGGCCGATTCTGCACCAGCCACAGCAGGCCAACCGTCAGCAGCAACAGCAGTAACCCGCCGCCGGCAAACGCCAGCGCAATCCGCCATGATGTGGGTGAATACCTGCTTTGCGGTTTGCGATTCACCCTTAAATTGTACTCTCTGCGGAAAATTTTTGCTGGATGTGGATGATTGAGAAGAGGGGATGGATAGCATTCCCTATCCACCCCTCTGGTTCAGCCGCAGCCGCCCAGGTCAGCTGGCGGACAGGGCGTGTTGGTGATGGTTGGCGTGCTGGTACGGGTGGGCGGCAAAGTATCGGTTGGTGTTGGGGTAACCGTACGGGTTGGGGTGATTGTTCGAGTCGGTGTAAAGGTGAATGTTTGCGTTGGTGTGAAAGTTCGTGTTATCGTCGGCGTTGGAGTAAGCACCGTTGGCGTGGGAGTAAAAGTCAGGGTAAAAGTGCGCGTAATTGTTGGGGTTTGAGTAATCGTTGCTGTAGATGTGATGGTAAATGTTCGCGTGATAGTTGGCGTATTCGAAGGTGTAAAGGTTAAAGTTCTCGTTGGGGTTGTTGTCCGTGTCCGGGTAGGCGTGCGAGTTGGAGTATTGGTACGGGTTGGGGTGTTGGTTCTTGTTGGGGTAATTGTACGCGTCCGGGTAGGCGTGCGAGTAGGAGTGCGGGTAAAAGTTCTGCTTGGGGTAGGTGTATTCGTAAAAGTGCGCGTGATGGTTGGCGTACGGGTAACTGTTGGGGTCAGCGTAATAGTGGGGGTTTGCGAGATGGTGGGAGTATTGGTAACCGTGCTGGTTTGAGTAGGCGTGCGGGTAGGCATGGGAGCATCGGGCTGTAAATAATCACGCTGGATGACAACCGGCGGGTCATTCAGGTTGACGGTGACACCCGGCCCGCTCCAGCCAACAGAAAGATGGTCAGATCCAAGTCGCTCTTTGTGCAGCGCCTCAATCGAAACCCATTGACCGGCTGAAAGCGGTATTTCATCAGAAACTTGGCTTGGATACTCATCCCACTGGCCGGGGAAAGTAAAACCCGGTACCGATGCGACCTCGCTCCCATTTATCTTCAATTCACTGTTATCATCGCTGGAAATATAGAAACGATAGACCCCACTTTGTGGAGCGCAAACCCTCCCGCGAAAACGAGCTCCATAATTGTTGCCATCCTCTCCGTATTCAAAAGCAGAGAGGATTTGATAGGAATCAGGATCGTATGGGAAACGCAGGTTTTCAGTCAAGCTTGCTACGGAGTCACCGGGAATGCCCTCCCACTTTTCCCGCAGAATTCCTGTACCATTGCAGGGATAATTGGTCGGGGTAACGGTTGCAGTAGGAGTAGATGTGTCCGTTGGCGTGGGGGTAAATGTCAACGTGATAGTTGGCGTATTGGTCGTTGTGGGTGTTTCGGTGGGCGTGTGGGTAGGCAGCGGGGTATTGGTTGGGGTTGCCACAAACGCTGCAACGCCTAAACCCAGGCGCGAACGGCGGAACTCTTCCACAATGCCTTCGCGGTGGGCTTTCAATCGCACGGTTGGCCACCAGCTGTTAAGGAATGGTGTGATCAAGGTGTGGCGGTAGGTGAGTGTAACCCGCACGCGGTCGCCCGGCCCGCCAGCGTCATCTACAAAATGAAGCGGATTATCTTCGCCCTGCATCATCACACAAAAAGCCGGCCAAAGATATAAATCCTCATTATCATGTCCGTCCATGTATCTCGGATTGCGGTCAAGCGACATCAGAGCCTCAACTTCACCGCCAGGAGTGATCATTCGCCCTTGACGATTGGAACAAACCGAAACATTCAAGAAGCCGGGTAAAGATGGATTGCCACGGTACTGTTCGTTAAATTCTCCATTATGATACCCATAATGATTATAGAGCAGATAATCGCCCGAAACGGATGGTGCATCATCGTAAGCAATGCCGGTGGCGCCGGCCAGGGCTGCATCGCGGATAGACGCCAGCCGTGCCCAATCCTGCAACGCATTGGTTTTCTTGACCCACGGCGGGTCTTGTCCGTATTCCAGAGAAGGTACTGGGTCGGGAGGTTCAACCACGCAATCATGATCGGGATCATCAGCGGTCAGGCCTAAAGCCGCCGCAGCCTCGTCGCAATACTCCGGGTTGAATGCGCCGGTAATAGCATAGCGCACGCCAAAGCGGGCACCGTTTTCCAACGCCAGCCAGGCCTGTAACAACCTGCCAAACTCGATGATCCCAAAAACCAGCATTAACAAAACAGGCAGGGCAAGCGCAAATTCCACAAAGCCTTGCGCTTTGGATAGCTTTTGATTATGTCTGAGGAGCAGGTGTAATTTCATCGCATCCCCGCTTTCCTACTGATTAAGACGTGTGTAAATCCGGCTGGCAATATCCTCAAAAATCGCTCTCAGGTTTTGAGGATTTCCGGCATAGTAATAGTTGCCGCAATTGGTACGGCGCGGCTTTCCCTGGCAGGGGTCATCCACATAGCGGCTTCCGTCATCACCCAAATTGGCTACATAGCGCAAGAACGACTCCCCGACATCAACCAGAGAATCTGGCAGCAGGTTCAATAGACCAACCGAATAGACCGCTACAGAATTTCCTTTAGGTTCATTTGGATTGTAATAAGGACAGGAACCGGCTTCAATTTGTGCTTGGTTATATCCTTCCTCACCACATTTTTGTAGGTCAGATACGCCAGTGTAAGCCAGCAAATCCGCCATGCGGAAGGCATAATCCTGCACTGAATATTTTTGCGCACGATTCTTGTCAGGAGCATTGTTGTTACGAATCCACTGCGAATTAGGCGGGCAGGTATTGGGAGACTGGTCAATACAATAACGCGGGGTAACTTCCCGGTCGAGACACAGGCGCTGCCACCAGCCTTTATTATCGTCCCGATTCGCCAGCACCCCGTCACAAAAACCGTTCGGGTAATCTTCAGCCAACGGCTCCAGACGGTTCGTTGCAGTCAAGGCATAGCCCGGCGCGTCACTCAGGTTCACAATCCCGTCAGTGAACAACACGGCAACCCACACCGAAGCCGGGTTAGCACTATCTCTAAACAGGCGGCTTGCTTCGCGTAAGCCGCAACCTATACAGGTAGATAGAAAAGTGAGAGAATTATGGTTTGGCTGTGCCAGATAGTTAATTGAAGCTTGATGATCAGCCAGAGTAAAGATATCATCCTGATCCCAATCATAAGCATCGCGCAGATTATCGTCATCACATGGTACACCACCCCAGCCAAACGGATCAGGGCCGCCTTCATCGACTCCCCACCAGCGATCGCTCAACACCACCGGGTTGGTCAACCACGGGCAGCGCACGCCATAAAGGGCTTCATCATCATCGTCATCCAACCCATCTCCATCACGGTCTTCGGGATTGACCGGATTGACCCGGTCTAACAAACCACCATTGTACCAGGTCGGCCATAAACGGGCCGAAGGCGCTTCATCATGGACATTGACCCCCTGCCAGAGAGACTGTCGAGCCTGATCAAGGTTGGTCGTAAACCCCTGGATTAATCTTGCTCTGTCGGCATAGGTAATGATAGCGATCTTATCATAACCATCATACATTCGGCTAATTAACGCATCTGCCGCCAACTTAGCATACCACATTGGCAGGCAGGCACCCTCCGGCGGGCTTGAAGCAATCGGCTGTCCGCTGGCATCCCGCGGAGGAATGGTCTGAGTCTGACTATTGCAACTGCTCGGGTCGTAATCATTGACACGATAACCATCGGTATTAACTGCCATAGATTCAGACACATCAAGGATTAAGACCAGATCTACAGCCGCGGCTTCGGCATAGGTATCTGTAGTTAATCGAACTGAGCCAAACCCCAGCAATCCCAAGAAGTAAAGGGGTGCCCTCTGAGTAGCACGCACCCACACCATTTTGGGGGTTGGAACTGTGTTCTGACATTTTTGTTGGGGTGGATCACCACTGCCATCATAGATGGAAAAAGATTCACCGCTGGCAGAATGACGACATTCCACTCCTCCGCTGACACAACGACAAACCACAAGGTCAAGCATATCGGTATCCACATTGTGAAGGCGTATCATCTCCATTGCCGAAATGGACATGTTTTGAATGTTTTCTCCGCGCTTGAAGGTGTTGGCAGCAGCAATTGCTGCTGCATCCACCGATCGCTTAAGCTGACCATAGGTCACATACAAGGAACCGGCATCAATTGCCAAGCCAACAAACACGAGCAACACCAACAATGCCACCCCGAAAATGACCAGAATTTGCCCTTTCCTTAAGGGTTTACGGGCCATCGGTCGGGATGGGGGTACGGAACTCAGACTCTTGAAGTGGGGGGAAGGAAAGGATGGTATACGCATGGATTTGAATCGGGTTGGGAATAAACTGGCTGATAATCGGTATGCCTAAAGCCTGCTGATGACAATAGTAAATTTCCACGGCAACAAATCCGCGGTTATATTGGCTGCTATCGGTTTCGACCGTTTGGCGGACACGGTCAATAGTGAAGTAAGGTTCCGTACGCACCTCCTCACCCTGACAGTTGCGCTTCCAGTTATCGTGATAAATGTTATCCCTATCATGGTCAGGATGATCATGGTTGGAAAGCGCCCAGCCGCTGGGGTTTGGATACATCAGATAGCGGGTATTCGAGCCTTCCTTGTAAATCATAAAATATGAAATGATCACATCATCGGTAGCAGGGTTAAGACTCAAAAACTCATTCAAACCAACATCAGGAGGTTCAAAAATTTTCTTAATCTCACTATAATAACTGTTTGTAAACCGCTCTTCCTTTGAAGCAAAACGTGCCGCTATGCGGGTCAGTTCCAAAGCATCCAGATAGCGCCCGATAAAAATGGCCACTTCCACCACCCCCAACAAAATAATGAACAAGACCGGCAACACCAGGGCCAGCTCAATAAAGGACTGTGCCCGTGCGGTGCGGAAATGCCGGGGGTGGAAATTTGGGGCTGGCTGTTCAGACAATCGCGACATGCACTTGCTCCCCCAATTCTAAAAGAAACCTTCCATCAGTACTCATATCATAACGAATATGGCATTGAAAGTCAACGGGCACAAAGCCAAACCAACCGTTTTTTGGTAACAAAACAAACGATTCTGTAACTGCAAGCAAACAAAACCGCCTCCGGCAGGCACTGCCTTAGCGGAGGCGGATGTTTTCAGGCAAAGGGCAGGCGCGCTAGCGGCTGGCGCTTTGCGGTGCGCTGACCGCCTGCACAGCCTTCAACTGCGCCTGACGAGCCAGATCGGTTGCGGCAGCCAGAATGCGCAGGGCTTCTTCCGGATTGTGAAAGCCCATGCTGTTTTCGGCAGCGATGAAGTCCCAGCGCAATTGGGCAGCGCGGTGCAGGGCGCGCGCTTCTTCAATTAACTGCGGGTCTGCCCCGCTTGTTTCGGCAGCGGTTTTGATGGCGGCAATCGCTTCCACCAGCGCATCTTCGCTGGCCGACATGGTCACCCACACCTGATTCTGAATCGCGGTTACCCGTCCAACCACGTAATCCACATTCGTGTGGCAGGTACCGCACGAGGCAGCCGGATTGAGCAGCGGGCTGTGGACGTTATGGGTGGAGAACTTGACCGCTCCATCACGGGTGTAGGGCATGTGGCAATCGGCGCAGGAAACACCGGCGTTGAAATGCGTGCTCCCCGCCGAATACAGCTCATATTCGGGGTGCTGCATCTTGATCATGCTGGCGCCGCTCTCGGCATGCGTCCAATCCGAAAAACCAATTTCGTTGTAAAACTCCTCGATTTTTTCGATGGAAGTGCCTTTGGACCAGGGGAAAACCAGCAGTTTGCCTTCACCGGCGAAGTAGTACTCCACATGGCAGTTGGCGCAGACGACCGTGCGCATTTCCTGGCGGGTGAAGGTGCGCCAGTCCTTGCCCTGTGCCTGCAGAGCGGCTTCCAGGGCGGGGTTGGTCACAATCAGGCGCATGGTACCGGCTTCGTGGCAGTTGGCACAGCCAATCGGCTGGTCAATTTGCTTGCCCAGTTCCATGAAAGGCGTACGGGCAAACTCGGCAGCGCCCATCTCTGCCCATAACATGGGAGCATTGGCGGTTTTGCAGGAATAACAGGTGCCGGGTGTCTTTTCGTTCACCCGTTCCGTTTCACGCACATCGGTCAAGGACCAGCGGTGACCGCGATCCTCCTTATAATCCTTGCTGAAGGCCATACCGGCAAACAGGGTGCGCAAGCGCGGGTCCACATCCAGTTTCTGCACCGGATCAGAACCGCCGTAGGGTGTGCGGGCGTTGTTGGTTTCAGTCCGTAAAAAAGTGGTGTACTGATTGGGGAAATTAATCCCCCATACCGAACTATCCGGCTCCATGGCAGCGATCTCAATCAGGTTGGGAACGCCGCGCGTCTGTAACGGCTGATTTTTCATGAAGATCAACAAGGCAACCAGCGTACCGGCCAGAATGACGATAATGATACTGAGGACAATCGGGATGGTTTTGGGATTTTTGAGCATGATCTACTTCTCCTGAAGCGATTGAGAATGAGGGTCATACATACCTTTGTCTTGATAGGGCAAAATGGAAATGCCGCGCTCGCCATGAGCCACACTGCGATGGCACTCAAAGCAGTAGCGCCCGGAATCCATCTGTCCGTCGGCAATTTGAGAAACGGCCTCTTGATGACAGTAAATGCAGTTGGCCTGGATAATATTCTTCGATTCGGTTTTGGCACGCAGCGGCTCGGGAATGCTGCCCAAAGTGAAATGAAAGACATGGTTCATGCCGGATTTGGCTTTGACAAAGTATTTGGGGATGAGGGCATGCGGCGTGTGACAGTCATTGCAGGTTGCCCACGCCTGATGTCCGGCGTGATACCAGCCTTCGTATGCCGCGTCCATCACATGGCAGTTATTGCAGGCGGTCGGGTCATTGCCGAGGTACACCGTAAACTCGGTGGCGTACATTCCCACCACCACAACCACCAGCAGGGCTGCCAGCCCGATCATGAGGGGAAGTCTGGTCATGTTTCCTCTCCAAAAAAATTATGACAACTTACTCTAATTTTATCTGATTATCCCAAACTTAATTTGATTTTAATCAAATTCAACCCCATCAATTTTGCCCACCTGCACCTCCCCCAAAATTGCCCCTGCGATTTCGGGGGAAGCAGGAGGGGGCAAAAAGGATTTGTCCCGAACTGACGTCAGTATGCGTTTTTGATCTTAATTTAGAGTAGAGAGGCTTTCGGTTTACGGCGCAGCCTGCGCTAACAGATCCGCATGGCTGAGCAGACGGATTTTTTCGGGCGGCCAGTAGATCAACACCGCCCTGCCAACCACATCCCTCATCGGTACGAACCCCCAAATGCGCGAATCAGATGAGCGGTTGCGGTTATCTCCCAGCACAAACAGCGAATCGGGCGGCACTTCCCACACCCCCGTGTAAGCCGGCGGCTCGGCGATATAAGGCTCATCCAGTGCAATGCCGTTGACATACACCCGCCCGCCTTCCACCCGCACCTCATCGCCGGGCAGCCCGATGACCCGTTTGATGTAATCTTCCGGCGGTTGGCGGTTATGATGAAAGACAATGATATCGCCGCGGTGCGGTTCACCCAGCCGGTATGCCAGTTTATAGACCACCAGCAGTTCACCTTCATTCAGGGTTGGCTGCATGGAAATATTTTCCACCCGCACACGGTCGGTTACCGCGCTGATGGCAAAATAAAGCAGCACGGCAAACAGGATGGTTTTGAAAACCTCGCTAAGAATGCCGAGCAGGGTGTTTGCGGGTTGAGCAGTTTGAGATGCGGCTTCCGTTGCCGTCAAGAATTCCCCGCTGGAACTGCGTTCGTCGCTCATAACACCGGCATCTTATCACAATTTGGGCGGAAGTGGGAGAACTTGCGAAACCCTTAAGTCGGCTGAAAAGATCAACGATGGACTGCCGGTAAATAGACCGGATGGAGGCGCTCAACCATCAGCAGCCGCACCCTCAGGCGCAGCGGCGGATAGGCCCGCTCCTCCGGGCGGACGATCACCTCACCATTGTACTCGCCCAACCCCAGCCCGCCGGTCAAAAGGCGCAGTTCCACCCGCTCACCCGCCCGACCGGCTTGCAGCCACGGCAGGTTTTCTTCCACACTCCAGCCATCCCCCGCCAGGTAGGAAGGCAGTACCAGCGCCAAAAGCAGCGGGGCAGGAGAGGAGGGTGCAGCCAGCACCGTGAGCGAAGAAGGCGAAAGGCAGCCATCCCGCTGCGAAACGGATGCCTCCCGCAGTGGGGTAAAGTTACTGCCATCCGCGCCAGAAAAGCGCACCCATACCCCCTGACCGCGGTAAGCACCGCCCGGCACCTGCCAGACGAACGGGCTGCCGTTGAAGCGCTGAGGGGCAGTGAAAATGGTTACGGTGTCTATGCTGATCTCAGCACTGCCCGTCCGCCGAATTTTGAATATCAAAAAGGGATTGCTTTGATCCGGCGTAAAGGTAAAAGAAAGCGGCACTTCGATATAGGTATTGGTGGATGGAAAATCGCTGCTCCTCAAGATGACTTCGCCGCTCTGAAACGTACCGGCGGTCACACTTAAGCGCGCCGCCTCACCACTGACCGGCTGGTTGATCTTGAGGCGAAAGTAGGCCATCATCGGCTGGTTTTGGTAAAAGGTGGTCGTCCACACCCACGCCATGTTGGCATCGCTGCCGTCGTTGCGGTTGTGAGGCAGCTGCACGGCTTTCCCATTCAGCGCGGCCGGGTCGGCAATTTGTGGCAGCAGATTGTTCTTGCCGGTCTTGAAGGCATCCCCCAGCCAGCCAAGGCTGAGTTGAAGGTGACTGCGCCCCTGCGCGTCCAGCCCGTAAAGCGTCACCGTTGGGCGGCTGGTTGAAAAGTGCTCCTCACCCAATGGCATACCGTCCGGCAGGCTGCCGAGATAAATACTGTCATCCACCGTCAGGCTGCGCCCGTAGGCATCGCGGGTGCGGGCATAGACCCGTTTCCAGCCCTCACCACCGGAGAGGGTGAAGGAGCTTTGCGACTGGTACGGTTGAACCGCTGTGTTGTTGAAACAGGCATCTTCGCTGATTTGCATGGAAACCGACGGCTGCAATGCGGTGAACAAATCCTCTGCGCGGCGGTCATACAAATACAAATTGACCATTTGGGCTGCGGTGCTCAAATTTTCGTTTTCGATGATCAGCGGGGCAAATGAATTGTCGCTGCCAAAATCCTGCGCCAGCCAGCCTTCGCCATTCTGGCTATAGCCAATTCCCACCTCGCGGTGATCGGGGTTCAACAACTGGTCAGCATGCCCGGTATTGCTTTTGAGCCAGCCTTCCACCGCCTGTTCAGGCGGCACATACACGCACCACACATTTTCGGAGCCGGCGCTGCCGGAATAGCCAAAAGCCCGGGCGCGCACATCCGGAAAGTTGCCCAGCGTGTCGCGGTGGGCATCAGCGCAATTCGGCGCCGCGGCTTTGTCGGCCGCGAACCAGCGCGCCGATTGGGTCAGCTGCCAGTTCCAGCGCAGGGGTGGGATACCGCGCGCTGCACGCGCCAGGTTGGTGAGATAGACCACCGCACCTTCCTGGCGGGCAAGCGCATCGGATTGACTGACAGGGGTATATCCGCTTTGGGCGGCTGCGGCAGCAACGATGCCACCCAGCCCAAGCACAATCAGAAATAAAACGATCCATCGCTGCATAGAAAACTTCATCGTTGAGAGATTTTATCATTATTATCCGTTAATTTGAGCGGCTTATCGGCCATTTTTCATCGAATTTTTGAGATTGACTGCCCGTTTGAGATCACACACCAGCCATTTTTTGCTATGCTATATACAGGCTGATCAAAAAAATTAGAGCGGGAGCAGGTCAATGCCAAACGAGTATTTTTCCATCCCAACCGCCGTCGAACTGGAAAAGAAACGCGGCTGGCAGGTGCACCGCCGCGATAAAAACCGTTACGCGGTCGTGCGCTTTCATTACCTGTTACGCGGCCCCTTTCAACTGGATGAACCGGTGCGCAAAGGTGAAGTGATTGCGGCGGCCAAACCGTTGCGGGGGGTACGCGAAAAACGCACCTTCAGCGCCGAATATGAAGTTTCCATCGTCAAAATGAACGATTTGATTCGCGAGGCGGTGCGTCAATCGGAGGAAATTCGTCAGTACGCTGCCAGCCTGACCGCAAAACTGGGCGTGGAGCCGCTGACCGCCCTCTCTGCGTTCGCAAAAGCGGAAGCAGCCGAACGACTCGTAAAAAGCATTCAGCAGCGCCTGGAAATTTCCATCAGTGAAACCTATCGGGAAAAGAAGGTCATCACCAGTGAGCATGTCATAGACCCCCAGGAATTTGAACCGGATACAACCCTGGTGTTTGTGCGCGCCTACAAAGCTTTTGAATACCGCCTTTATCTGCAATGTGTGGATTACCTGATGGTGGAGTACAGCGGTTCATCGCTCAGCCCGTGGCTGACCCGGCGCAAGGTTCCCGAAAATACGGGGGACGGACAGCCGGTTAATGTGATTCGCCTGCAAGCCCCGCTGTGCACCATTCGTTACTGGAAAGCCATCCCCGAATCATCCCTGCTGGTGGACGAGAAAACCTACGTCAACGAGGTGCCGGATCCAGACGAGGTGCAAATCGGGGCGTTGACCGACGGCCGGCGCTATCCCTACAAGGAAATGCCGCCGCGTCCCACATTGTACGATCTGGCCGAACGTGTCTTCCCGGCGCGGATACGAAAGTAATTAATGATTAAACTAATCTTCCGAATCAGATTGTAAATGTTCTTGTATTTTTTTCTTGAATCCATACATGGTTTGGCGCACCGAAAAGATAGAGGATATGAAGTTGCTAAAGAGCATTCGAAACCAACTACGAGATACATTGATTGTACTCTTTGGGGTTTCAGGTGTTTTCCTTTACATTGGATGGCGCATTTTAAGTGGGGAATTACCGTATCGTGATGTATGGGATCATAAACCCCCAGTTATTTTTTATATTAATGCCTTGGGGCTTTTCCTAACCGAGGGGTCTCGATGGGGTGTCTGGTTGCTCGAATTCCTTAGCTTATTTGTGGCAGCCTTTGTCGGATATAAAATATTTCAGAAAACATTTGGTACATTAACCGCAATTTTCAGTACACTATTGTGGTTGATAACACTGGTATATGTGATTCATGGGGGGAATTTTACTACTGAGTATGTTTTGCCTTTGCAATTCGTTACACTTTGGCTTGTTAAGAAAACTTTTGAAAAACCAGCTTTTCACAATTGGACCTGGTTCCTGATTGGATCAATCGGTGCTACTGCTTTTTTTACCAAACAAAATACCATTGGGATTTGGATCTCAGTTATTCTCTTTTTAATCATCTATCGAATAAGATTACATCAAATTAAGCAACTTCTTTTTAATTTTATATTTTTTGTGTGTGGGGGTTTGATCATATTCGTAAGCTGGATAGCATTTTTTGGGTTACAGGGAATTCTACCCCAGTTTTGGAATGCTGCTTTTGAATATAATCTGGTTTACTTTTCCTCAGGTATCGATTCTTCAGGTCCGATAAAACCACTAATTGAAGGGATTTGGCCGCTGACCAAGGCAGGGTTGTTACAATTTGCAGGAGTGGGCTACCTGATTGGGTTATTATTAATTTCTTACAAGAAACAAATTGTCAATGATTGGTTGCCTCTGCTGGGAATTGGATTGATTGATTTGCCTATCGAACTGGTTTTATTGAGCATTTCAGGCAGAACATATCCCCATTACTACATGACTATTCTCCCCATTCTGGTTTTGTTTGCAGGTATTACAATATGGACTATTCTCTCATCGAAATTCCTCTACGATATTCCCGAAATTGCAAAAACTTTCTTAATTATAGATAGCATTGTTGTGTTTTTGTGGATATCCTTTGCGCCATATATGTATGAACTAGCCTTTTTCAGATCCGCTAATCAACAACATGAGATAGTGACTGCCATTCAAATGAATACCAGCCCCGAGGACACCGTATTACTATGGGGAGCAGAAACGGCTATCAATTTTCACGCAGGCCGTAGAAGTCCATCTCGTTTCGTATACCAATACCCACTGTACAATAAAGGATATGTCAATGAAGAAATGATTATTGAATTCCTGGATGAATTGATCAAAGAAAATCCTCGCTTTATCATAGACACCCACAATTCGTACACACCCTTATACAAGTTTCCTATACAGACCAATGCCATCCAAAAGCGGATAGATTATCTGGAATGTCAATATCGCTCGTCGGATACAATCTCACTTGGTAATTGGACTGTTTATGAATATGGGGCAAATAATTGCATTCCCTAAAACAGAAAAGTTCATTTCCTTATCCAATCCAAGCCCACAGCAAAAAAAATATTACCAGTGAGAAGTGTCCAAGAACACCCAAAGCAACACCAGCCAATCGCTTTGCTGGAGTATTTGACCACCAGCCCAGCATGATAAAAATAGGAAATCCAGCCAGAATATAACGATTGTAAGATAATAAGGGATCATAATTTACCCCTATGCCCAATACCATTATTAATAATGCTGACTGATACAACCCCCAACCAGCAGAAAATTTTTGTTTGGCCCAAACAATGCTTGCGATGGTCAGAAGAATGGCAATAGAATTTATAAGCCAATCCGGAGAAAGAAGATGTTGAGGTAACATTGAGACCCAATTAATCAGGTTGGTCAATGGAGGAGCGGGGTAACGACCAAACTCATTTGTGATGATATTGATAATTGGAGGAAAATTCCTATTGACTCTCCAGGCCCAGAACAAACCGATTCCCAGTGCAGGCATTCCCGCGATGAAAAGGGTAACCCAACGCCATGGGTGGGTATTTTGTCGGATAAAAATCACCGTTTCTGTCAGTATGATTAATGATAAAGGCAAAGCCGTGCTGTGGGTCAACCCCGCAAGTAAAGAAAATAGCGCACACGCCAGCCAGCGCTGTTTTTGCGCTAACCAAACAGATACAAGAACAAGAGCCAGCCCTAAACCCTGAGGATAAAGAGCAAGGAAGAAGAAACTACTCGGAAATACGGCCAACGCCGCAACGGATCGACGGGCAATCGCAGAGCCGAATTTTTCCTCGGTAAGAATATAAAGCAGGACAAGGGCTACCAGATAGGCCAAAGTGCTGATTACCCAAAGAGACTCCAGCGAGCCAAGACCGGTCAAGCGAGAAAGAATTTTTGCTGTTAGCGGGTAAAGCGGAAAAAAGACGCTGGCTCTTTCGTTGACATACCCTTGTTCAACAATGATTTGGTAATAAACAGTATCCCACCTTTGCCATATACCGAACAGCATCCCGCGCCAGCCCTCAACGACGGGCTCTAACCCTCGATAGAAAATCATGATCTCTTCCGGCGGCAGAGGTCTAAGTTTCCAAATCCATGCAGCAATCAGGCTCGTCATCAGGCGTGCAACCAGCCAGATCAGTAGAGAAAATCGCAATGCCTCCGGCACGCGATTCCATGCCGCACGAAGACGCTTAACCACGTGTTAATTCTAACCCGATTCTAACGGGTGATATACATCAAATTTTCTGCAAATTTAGCGCAACCGAACTTATGATTATGCAATAACAGAAAAATCTGTTTGTTTCACAAGCATAAGTTTTGAGGGTTGTAAAGTTATAAAGAAACCCAGGAGAAGTAGTGCTTGAATCTCATTCTCTTTTCCTGTACAATTTTGACAGGAAAGATATTCAATTTTTTTGTGTCCCCGGACCTTTGTTTGCTTGACATCGAAACCGATCACAGAAAGGAATAAGCCAACCCATGGACGTCATTAAAGTCAAAGCAAACTCTCGTACAGCCGCCGTTGCAGGGGCAATTGCGGGTGTCATCCGCGAGCATAAACGCGCTGAAGTACAGGCCATCGGCGCGGGGGCAGTCAATCAAGCCATCAAAGCTCTGGTGCTCGCCAAAGGCTATCTGGCGGAGGATGGAATCTCGGTGGTGTGCGTCCCGGAATTTGTGGATGTGGATATTGACGGCAAGGTACGCACCGCCATCAAGCTGATTGTCGAACCACGCTGATTTGTAGTTTTCTCAGTCGCTGGCTAGCGCCACTTCTTCGGGGGAGAAAATCACTTCCTCTTTCCCCGTTAATTTGTCCTGCACCTTTTTCAGGATTAAATCCAGGTGACGGGGATGAGCCACATAATCGAGGTTGTCCGCCGGTACGGTCAACACCGGGCACAAGGTAAAGGCGGCAATCCATTCTTCATACAGCTGGTTCAGGCGGGCAAGGTATTCACTGCTGATGCCGCGTTCATAATCCCGCGCCCGCTGCTGAATGCGGTTTTGCAGGGTTTCCACCGAGGCACGCAGGTAAATGACCAGATCCGGCGGCGGCAGAAATTCGGCAATGGTCTGATACAGCGCGTAGTACGTTTCGTAATCCCGTTGCGAAAGGTAACCTTGCAAATACAGGTTACGCGCAAAAATATCGGCATCTTCGTAAATGCTGCGGTCCTGAATGACCGAACCCTGATGGCGCAAAATCTGCTGGTGGATGCGCAGCCGATGGGTGAGAAAGAAGACCTGCGAGTGAAAACTCCAGGCGTGCATGTCGCGGTAAAAATCGGCAAGGTAGGGGTTTTCGGTGACCGGCTCGTAAAACGGCTGCCACCCCAGCCGCTGGCAAAGCAACTCGACCAGTGTAGATTTGCCCACCCCAATATTCCCTGCCACGGCGATAAATTTTTTCATCGTCTTCTCCGCCCGGCCGGAATTATTTGGTCAGCTTGCCAGCCAGTTCCAGTTCAATCACTTCCTGAAATACTTCAAACGGCTGTGCGCCAATCAATGCAACCCCGTTGATGAAAAAGGTCGGTGTGGATTGAATCCCCAACTGGCGGGCATATTCAAAATCCGCTGTAACTTCGCTTTCATAGCGTTTTTCGTCAAGACAGGTGGTAAATTGATCCATGTCCAGGTTCAGCTGGCGGGCATAGGCTTCGTAAGCCTCACGGCTCAACCCCTGCTCGGCAGCGAACAGCAGATCATGGTACTCCCAAAAGCGCTCCTGTTCGCGGGCGCAGTTGGCAGCTTCGGCAGCCGGAGCTGCGTTGGGGTGAATGCTGTACAGCGGAAAGTCGCGGTAAACCAGCCGGATTTTATCACCGTAGGCTTCTTGCAGTTTAGGCCATACTTCCACATGCCAGCGGGTACAGAAGGGGCATTCAAAATCGCTGAATTCGATGATCGTAATCGGCGCATCCGCCGAACCGATGGCGGGGTTGTTATCCTCGGTAACCGGGTAACGCACCACCTCGATGGGTTCGTTTGGGTCACGGGTGGGGCGCGGCTGACCGGGCACATCCATGCCAATTTCCTGCAGTACCGCTTCGGCAGCCTCGGCACGCGAAAGGGCATCATTGAGCGCCTGATTGGTTTGCGCCAGCGATTGACCCCAGATCAGGTAACCGCTGAGGATGCCGACACCGAAAAACAAAACGGCAATCACAACCACCAGCGGAAGCGAGTAACCGGGGCGTTTAGAAACCGCCTGGATTTGTCCTTCCGCTTCCGCTGGTAATGATTCAATTGAAGTTGGGGGATTCTCGTCACTCATGCATGAAATTATACCATGCCGGTCAGAAAATCCAGATCAAGAGCAGGATGGGTAAGGCCAGAAGACCCAATACCAGCAAAATCGCCAGCACCACCACACCAACCGTCAGGCCCACCACGGTGCCCAAGATGCCTACCACCAATCCAAAAATGCCGCCAATCAGCCCGACAACCAGACCGATGATCCCACCAATCAAGTCAAACAAAAACTTGAACATTTGCGTTCTCCTTTCCGTAATTTATACGCAGTGGATGAGGAAAAGTTGCGCCGGCAGGGATAAAACAGGCTTGTAAACCCCGTGCACCTGGCTTTCTCAAAGTTCCCTGACAAGCCTGTCATTTTGTTTCCATTTCACCCATCCTTCTCTTGCCGTCAATCGGTTGGGTAAAGGATCGTTTCTGTTCCCATCCTTGATAAGGCATTTTTGCCCTACCAGTTCGCAATGGACAATAACCAGCCCAATCAACCTCTCTTGCCCGCAGAGCAACCATGTCGAACTTGACGCGGACGCAGCCCGGCACGGGTCATGCTCTCGCCCCCCTTCCCCGGAGAGCAACGCGTTGACCAGTCAGGGCGGCGCTGCGGGGAAGGGGGGCTACGGGGGGTTGGGGTGAGCGGCGGGTTGTTTTTTTATTGACGTTGACAGCCTGTGGATTGACCATTGGCGACTTTGGGAAAGCCATGAAACCATACCTGTCAGGTGGGTTATAATCGCTTACGGTAGGATTGACTTTTTTCAACGGGGCCTGTCATGCTGATTCTTTTACCGGCGTTGAGCTGGGCAGTCATTGTGCTGATTTTCTGGAGGCGCGCCTTTTTTCCACACGATTTCCGCCTGAACCTGTTGCTGGGCTGGGCGGTATGGGGTGCGCTGCTGACTGCCCTCACCGAACTGAGCGGCTCAATAGGCCTGCTGGCGCGCCTGCCGCTGGCAGCCGGCTGGGGGTTGATTCTTCTGGCGGGGCTGTACC